>Ga0126342_10023411_pt1 | contig 10105 bp, 8 predicted proteins | sample Cyp1metagenome_FD_92528 | JGI IMG/M metagenome (GOLD analysis project Ga0126342, IMG submission 92528) | Coral microbial communities from Lord Howe Island, Old Settlement Bay, Australia - Cyphastrea 1 metagenome | ecosystem: Host-associated > Invertebrates > Cnidaria > Coral ... | reverse complement strand
TTTTTTGCAGTGTAAATATGTATATATATAAATATATAATGATATATATATATATGTGTAATCAGTATACATCTGTATACATCATGAATATCATCCTACATATCAAACCATATCAATTTAATCAGATAGTATCATGACTAATTATCAGTATGGCCACATGAAATAATGAAATACACATTATACGTCATGGACCCGCTGATATCGTCAACCCATCCTGCTCCGCCCGTGCAGTGAGCACCACCGCATCTGCCATGCTGATGCCCGGCACACCGGAGACACTGCGACGATGGCAGGGAGGGAGGGAGGGCTGAAGGGGGCTTATCTGGCTATCTATATATGTATGTGATATGTATCTACACATCACAAAATCATCTTGCATCTATAGGAAAATGTCTTTCAATGATTAAAGTAACTGCTTCACATCATCTGGTGAGGTGGGCCCTCCAAAACCTGCAACCAAAAACTAGTGCCACGGCGCCAAAGGAGAAAATCGCAGCAGTTGAAGTTGTGATTGTTCAAAAAAACTATTTGTAGAATCTACATGTAGATCTTCTATCACCAATATTTAATGAAACCCAACGTAGGCATTCTAAAATAAAGTAATCAATATTGTTTATTTCCAAGCAAACAAATGCAGCAGTAAATAGCCATACATTATGCAAAACATTAATGTACTGCCGAACCTTTAGCGTTTAATACTTCTAAGCCAGAGGACATTTTGTCATGGTTGCCTGTCTCAACAAGTGCCCATAAAAACAACGACAACAACAACAACAGCAACAACCACCACCACCACAACAACAACAACAGCAACAGCAACAGCAGCAACAGCAGCAACAGCAGCAACAGCAGCAACAACAGCAACAGCAACAGCAGCAGCAGCAGCAACAACAACAACAACTACTACTACTACTACTACAACAACAACAACACAGAACGTGTTGCCCACCACAGATGGCCGCGCCTCATTTTGTCCAGATGTCCGCCGCGCAACAGGAGGCACACTAGTCAGAAGATGACACTTGCTGTGGCCTTCTGGCTGAAGTCCTTGTAAACCCATTTAAACAAACCACTGTTTAGCAATAGAAAAATCAAGATGGTGTAACCATCCCACATGAGAATACCAGTTGGTACATAAAGTTGTTGAAATCTTCTCGACACCTCGACGTTCCATCGATCGACTTTCGTCTTACGTTTGGTATTGTTTGCATGTGCACGGCTAAACAATAGAAACATGCGCACCGACAAACTGCGAACTGCTGAAAGATACATTGATACAGAGGCCTCAAATTTCTACCTCTTCTGACGTGTATAAGATTGTGGTACCCTCAAGCCGCAGAAGCCCAAAACGCTGCAATCGTGAACTAGAATTGATGAACATCATCCAGTAGACTGACTCAGTAGACCTCAACAAAGCGCAACGAGACTAGTGCTTGGTGCTGTCGACCTGAAACGAGTTACAGCACACGTAGTGATTTCAGCTGCGCCTCTGCAATGATGTACTTCAAGGTGATCCACGGCACACCAGGCTGCGACTCCAAATACATCGCCACCTACGGGATGAATTCCCCAGACATATCAACAGTGTTTGACCCGGTCATGGGAAATCAACATAAACCAAGCAGTAAATTCATGTAAATTCCAGTGAATCTATTGCTGAACTATGATCATTCACCAAGGCGAAATGGTGGCTGATTGTGGTCCACCCAAAGAGGCCTGCCCTAAAATCCGATGGTTTACCCAGTAATTTCATATAGCTAAGCCATGGAAAGCCATGGAACATTTAGTTCGATGATTTACCGTTTTTGAACATGGTGATGTTCCAAAGCTCTATTAAATTCCCAGAGGTTATATTGTTTTATCACCATTTTCCTCATCAAAATTGCCATAGTTTGGGTGGGGAAATCCAATGCCCAAGAGCGACAAGTCTTGGCAATTCTCCCCGCCACAAAGTCATGGCTACAAAGTGGTAGCTTTTCCATATCACCAAAGAATTCCCATCACACGGAAGCATTTGGTGCCCTCTGGAAATGACGAAAAAGTCGGTAGCAGTCGATCTTGTCGGGCCATAGGCTGACTGAAAGGTACCCCACAAATCATCGGATCCCGATGGGAATTTACCCATTATATAAATCATATCATATTATATCAGCATGTTCCATATTATTTCTGGTATATATCCATGATATAAATTAGATCATATTAAATTTATGTCAGCATTTTTCCTGGTTACCAGGTCCAATTTTGGATGGTCAAATCTCCACTGAAAATTGTGGTCCCTTGTGCGTTTCCAAACCTCCCCCGAGCCCCGGAGCCTGTTCACGAGAGACCTGAAGAGTGGCACATCGCCCCAAGTATAACGAGTGAAATACGTGGAATATAAATATCATCTGGAATATAAATATCATATGGAATATAAATACCATAGGGAATATAAATATCATATGGAATATAAATATCATATGGAATATAAATATCATATAGAATATAAATATCATATGGAATAAAACTATCATATGGAATATAAATATCATATGGAATATAAATATCATATGGAATATAAATATCATATGGAATATAAATACCATAGGGAATATAAATATCATATGGAATATAAATATCATATGGAATATAAATATCATATAGAATAAAACTATCATATGGAATATAAATATCATATGGAATATAAATATCATATGGAATATAAATATCATATGGAATATAAATACCATAGGGAATATAAATATCATATGGAATTTAAATACCATAGGGAATATAAATATCATATGGAATATAAATATCATATGGAATACAAATATCATATGGAATATACATACCATATGGAATATAAATATCATATGTAATATAAATATCATATGGAATATAAATATCATATGGAATATAAATACCATAGGGAATATAAATACCATAGGGAATATAAATATCATATGGAATATAAATATCATATGGAATATCATTATCATATGGAATATAAATATCATATGGAATATAAATATCATATGGGATATAAATACCATAGGAAAATAAATATCATATGGAATATAAATATCATATGGGATATCAATATCATATGGAATATAAATATCATAGGGAATATAAAAAACATATGGAATATAAATATCATATGGACTATAAAAAATATCCTATGATAATTTGAACCAATATAAATATGCTCATATATCATCGTATATCATCGTATACATATATCAACAGACATGGGTTGAGGTCAATAATCATGATTTATAAAAAAGACATTTTTCAAAGCCTGGGTGATCCCGCACGAATATCCATGTCTGTCTGAAATCCGAGCAAAACAAAAAAAACATCATCATCATTCATCAGTCTTGACCCATCATGACCCATTCCCATAGATTCATATAGTTATCATGGATCTAGCTCTATAGTCATGACAGATCTACCCATCATTCTATAAATCTACCCATGATCATTGTCATCACAGATGATACCCTCTGATAAATGTTTACGTAGCGAACTAGAAAATCACCATTATTAATGGGTAAATCAACTATAAATGTGCCATTTTCACTAGCTATGTTAGTTTACCAGAGGGTAAAATCAAATAAAAACCCTATGAACTCCCCATAAAATCACTATGAACTCCCCATCACTATGTAACAACTTACCGGAGGGTAGATCTACCTCAGTGATGACATGCACATCTCCAAAGCCTGGAAGTCGCTGTCCATCCACTCGTACGGCACGTTCCAGCCTGGGATCGTGGGCTCGAGATGCACCAACAAAAAGGCATCAACTGGAAGTGACTCTGTGACCCAATTGCTGGAGGCTATTCCAATGATATCCAAGTGGCAGATCCAATAGTTAGTAACTATAGTTCTTTGGCAGATCCAATTTCTCACACCTCAAGGTTCTCATCGCTGCCCCATTTTAGGCCATACTCAAAGAGCATTGGAACTTGCCAGCGAAAATCACCGTTCACCGGAATTTGATCCAATTTCCTGTTGGTCAATGCCTTTGTTGTTGGTGAAGTCCACATTTTTCACAATTACACTCAATATGTTGCTTGCTAATACCTCACATTTGCCCCACCTTGGGTACTTGTAATGATCGAACTTGCATGTGCTTACCAAATGTCGCAAAGTTGATCTTTACAAATGGGTGCAGTTGTTTTTTTGTTTCAGTCTGGGGCACTTTTCGTTGCTATTTGCTACATTTTGGAGCAAAAACCTGTACTTTGCTGAATTTCGGAACTAACATTTGCCATTTGCACGGTTCATCGATTTTTCCATGTTTTTACTCAATTTTTCCATGGTGTTCATTGATTTACCAAAAGTGGTCATCGTTTTTTTTCCATAGTGTTCATTGAGTTTTCCATGGTTACAATTGATTTTTTCCATGGTTTCAATCGATTTTTCCTTGCACAACATGCACCTGGTGAACATGTAGAATATAGGTTGAAGCACAACCCTGTTGGGTCTAAATAGTGGGATTGGATGCTATCATAGTGTTGGTGAGTTTGGGGTTTATTTAAGGTTAGTTTAGGCTTGGTTTAAGGTTTATTTAGTGTTGGTTTATGTTTTATTCAGGGTTATTTCGGGTTGGTTTAGGGTTTATTTAGGGCTTATTTAAAATTGGTTTAGGGTTTATTTAGGTTTATTTAGGGTTGGTTTAGGGTTGGTTCAGGGTTTATTTAGGGTTATTTAGGGTTGGCTTAGATTTATTTAGGGTTGGTTTAGGGTTTATTTAGGGTTGGTTTATGGTTGGTTTAGAGTCATTTAGGTTTGGTTTAGTGTTTATTCAGTGTTATTTAGGGTTGGTTTAGGGTTTACTTAGGGTTGGTTTAGGGTTTATTTTGGGTTGGTTTAGGCCTATTTAGGGTTAGTTTACGTTTCTTTTTACAGTTGGTTTAGGGTTATTTCGTCTAGGGTTGGTTTAGGGTTTATTTAGGGTTGGTTATGTCGGGTTGGTATAGGGTTTCTCTAGGTTGGTTTAGGGTTTATTTGGGGTTGGTTTAGGGTTTATTTAGGGTTATTTAGGGCTATTTAGGGTTATTTAGGGTTGGTTGAGGGTCTATCTAAAGTCTGTCGAGGGTTGGACTAAGGTAAGGGATACAAGGTGTATATATAAAGATCGATAGATAGATAGATAGATAGGTAGATAGATAGATAGATAGATAGATGGATGGGATAGGATAGGATAGGGTAGGGTAGGATAGATTAGATAGATTAGATAGATTAGATAGATTAGATAGATTAGATAGATTAGAAAGATTAGATAGACTAGATAGATTAGATAGATTAGATAGATTAGATAGATTAGATAGATTAGATAGATTAGATAGATTAGATAGATTGGATAGATTAGATAGATTAGATAGATTAGATAGATTAGATCTGATTAGATAGCTTAGATAGATTAGGTAGATTGGATATATTAGATAGATTAGATAGATTAGATAGATTAGATAGATTAGATCTGATTAGATAGCTTAGATAGATTAGGTAGATTAGATATATTAGATAGCTTTGATAGATTAGGTTGATTAGATAGATTAGATAGATTAGATAGATTAGATAGATTAGGTAGATCAGATTAGATTAGATTTGATTTGATTAGATTTGATTAGATTAGATTAGAGTAGATTTAAGATAAGATAAGATAAGATGAAATAGGTAGATAGATACTTTAGATACTTTAGATACTTTAGATACTTGAGATACTTTAGATACTTTAGATACTTTAGATACTTTAGTTACTTTAGATACTTTAGATACTTTAGATACTTTAGATACTTGAGATACTTTAGATACTTTAGATACTTTAGATAGATAGATAGATAGATAGATAGGTAGATATATAGATAGGTGGATGGATGGATGGATGGATGGATGGATGAATGGATAGATAGAGAGACAAACAGACAAACAGACAGATAGATAGATTAGATAGATACTTTACATAGATTAGATAGATTAGATAAATACTTTAGATAGATACTTTAGATAGATAAGATAAGATAAGATAAGATAAAATAACATAAGATAAAATGAGATAAAATCACATAATATTAGATAAGATACGCTAAGATTAGATGCGATTAGATTAATTAGGTTAGATTAGATTAGATTAGATTAGATACATACATAGATAGATAGATAGATAGATAGACAGGCAAAGCATGGTAAATCCACAAAAGCCACACACCCACAAAAGCCACAGAAGCCACAAGGCCAGGCTGGAAAACAAAAAAAAACACATCAAAAAAAAAATAGCGCTCCATTACACATACCCAAAACGCGCAAAGTCGGTAAAGTTGATGATGCCCCAGTAACAATTTGGTACCCATGGCCCATGGGTCTTGATCACCATGTTTACCCCAATAGGTAACCCAGTTTTGACCCAGGCGCCGATGGGTCCGAACTTCCTGCGTTCCAGGATAGCTGCATGGAAGAAGGCCAAGGCATACCTCGGATGGATTCGGATGGGCCATGGAGATAGCTGGGGTCTTATCTCCATGTCTTTGCTTTGAGAAAAAACAGCAGAATGCAGAATACAAGATGAAAAAAAAAAACAACATTCAAAATCAGTTGGCAAACGAATATTGGGATGGAATTGGCTTTGATGTATAGATTGTTCTGATGGGTCATGGGTGGATCTTTTCAGAAGCGTAAGACATCGAGAGTCTAGATTCTAGAGGACACCTCTTTGCATGCTAGCTTGAGGCCAAACACTTCATCCAAACATTGAATACATCCATTTTTGGAACAAAATCTGTAGCTTAAGACATGATGATGCGGCAAAGCCTCAAAATTCATGTCCCCCAAAGTTGCCTTTAATTTGGCCGACGGTCCCAGTGGTTTAAGTTCCGTTCACCACAGAAACCCAAAACCGCTTTTCTCGCGGCTGAACCACCAACCAGCTACGAGCCATGCAAGCGCGTTCGGTCGCATGCGTAGGAAATTGGATGGGAACAACAATAAGAGCGACAAGTGAGCCCGTTTTCCTCGATCAAGTAAGCAGCCTGGGATGGACACTTCCAAAAATGGGACCAGCGCAAATCAAATACATCCGGCTACATGGTCTACAAACCCGCTGAAGGAGTTTTCCTGCAACAGCGGTGCATGGGTGGTCAAATAATATTAAAACCCAACACACGAATCAGGTGGTCAAATCCTGTGTTGCCTTGATCTTGCTTGTGACAACAACATCCAAAGTTCATCAAAGTTTGGGGCCCTCTCCGATGTATATATATATATATATATATATGTGTGTGTGTTCAAGGCATGCCCAGAGATATGTTCAAGGCTTCACAGCCTTCAGTTGCAGGCATTGCCTGCTATTCATGTTGCGAAAGCATCTATGCGTTCATGGTTTTGAACTTATATATTAACTATTGTTACTATTATATAAATTTATATAATTGCTTTCTTTACTTTATCCCGATCTTGATTGGTCAACTCATAAGAAATGAACAAGGGTCATCATTGTCTGACGAAATGGATGCTTTAACACCATTTAACACCAAACATGACAATGAGAAAATTAATGTCGTAAGTTTAGAGCCATTTCTAAAGGTAAAACAAGATCAGTTCTCCAAGCTGGTTCATCACCATTGTCTGGTTGGTGGTTTGAACCCCTCTGAAAAATCTTAGTCAGTTGGGATGATGACATTCCCAATATATGGAAAATAAACAAATGTTCCCAACCACCAACCAGATTGTTGATTTAACCATCACTTCACCAATTGCAGCCTGACTAACTCGCAAAACTACCAGCAACTTGAAGGGTAAAATACCAAATGTACCCTCTGGTAATTTGACATAGCCATGGAAAATGGCCCATAGAAATAGATGGTTTACCTATTAATAGCATGGTGATTTTCCATGGCAAACTGTTAAACAACCAAAGGGTAACTCTTTTGTGGCCAATTGGAGGGTCAAACGGTGCTTCTCCGTGCTGAACTCATGATCAACTCGCCAAGGCCTTCACGGGCCGTCGCTCCGACGCTTCGGTCGCGGATTCTTTTTGAAAAGCGCAGCGAAGGGCAGCGAAGATCAGCGAAGACTGGCTGATCTAATCGACATGTGCTGCCAATCTTTTCCCCTCTGTTATACAAGATGAGTTCCGTCAATCATCATCTAATTGGTGGTTGAGCCACCATCCCAACAAATTATCCCAACTATTGGGGAAAATAAAAGCCATGTTCCAAACCACCAACCAGATAATAATACCATTTGGTTATTTAACATAGCCATGGAAAATCACCATGCTATTAATAGGTAAACCATCTATTTCTATGGGCCATCTATACCATGGCTATGTAACAAATAACCAGAGGGTAATAATCACATCAAAACCACAATGTTCTTGGTGATTTCCGGGGCAAAAGATTTGATGCAGCACAGTGGGGTTCAACCCGATGTGGGGTATCCCTTTTGGGGACCCGAAATGCTATAGCCACTTTCGATTCGCACTGGAGTTACCCGGCCTGGTAAACGTTTACATAGCTATGGAAAACAACCATTTTTAGTGGGTAAATCAACTATAAATGGTCATTTTCAATAGCTATGTTAAATTACCCGAGGGTAAGAATGGATAAAGGCAACTCCATAAAGATATGGACATGGCCAAGAGAGGTATGACAGAATTCAACGATGGGTGCTTTGATGAACACCACTCTGCTTGCCCTACTCCTTGCAAGATCAACATCTATATATATTTCTCAAGGGAAATGCCTTGGTGTTGTCGCGAATAGGATAGCCCAAAATATCATACTTCATCAATAAATTATATGCCTGCTTGATTTGAATCCATCAAACTGGCCATATCTTGAGGGTTCTCCAATGTTTCAACAGACCCAATGCTGACATCGCTGCCCCAGTTTGCTTTTGCGGTGAGACCAATGCAATTGACATTCACCTCATGGCTGGACGTTTTAACCCCGCCTTTCTTGGTCAGAGTCATCGGAACATGGCTTTGTTGGCCCAAACAACATCGGTGTGAGGAAAACAACATATATGCATACCTAGTGCCTTCAAGGTATTCTTGTAATCTTAAATATACGTGTGTGTGTATATATATATACATATAGTATGCCTGATCCTTTGTACCTTTTGGGTGTGGGTTCACGTACATTTGATGTGAAAATACATTATAAATAATAACATATCATGATATACTGTAAATATATTCATCTAGTATATACAATTTAATAAATTAATAATTCATAAAAAAAAACTGCAAATGATTTATATCATACAGCAGTATTGTTCCTATACAAACAAACAGTTGAGCAATTCCCACGATCTTTTCCCTTCGGTCAGCGCATGAAGCTATGCGACCGATGTAAGCACTCAGGTCCGCCAGCTCCTGGCGGCGCAAGGCGATGAGTCATGCTGCGATGGGTCGAAACCCTGCATGGCGAAGTGGGTCAAAACTGGTACCCTCTGGTAATTTAACATAGCTATTGAACATGACCATTTATAGTGGATTTTCCCATTGAAAATGTTGATTTTCCATAGTTATGTTAGTTTACCAGAGGGTAGTACCTGTTAGTAATCTGAGATTAATTTGAAAAACTGGTATCCCAACTGGTGAATGAACTTAATGCTCCTAAATGCAAGAATGTACCAAGATTGACCAAATTGCTGGGCCTTCAATTTTGATACCCATATCAATGGTTCATGTTTAGTAAAAATAATCTAAAGACATTCCATGGCGGAACAAAGCCTGCATGTATCATAAACCATCAACCAATCAAAGGTGAGGAATCGGATTACAATCCCCTATAACTAGGAGGTTTCATGGAGCGCACGTCCACGCCATCTGAAAGTCATTTCGATATATGTCCATTGGCTATTACAATGTTTTGACAGCATTCAACAATATTCAACTACTATATTATATAATCATGATATCCATTTATTCATTGATATGAAAAAATACATCCTTTATCTTACTTGTATTTAGCTGTATTTTTGTATTTTTTTATTTTGGGCCGTCAACGAGAAATCCAACAAAAAGGAAGAGGTGCAAACGAGAATAACAAATATCTTTCACGTCTTTCTTCCTTGAACTTTGCCGCAACATAACAAGAGGGGCTTCA
>Ga0126342_10023410_pt1 | contig 10106 bp, 9 predicted proteins | sample Cyp1metagenome_FD_92528 | JGI IMG/M metagenome (GOLD analysis project Ga0126342, IMG submission 92528) | Coral microbial communities from Lord Howe Island, Old Settlement Bay, Australia - Cyphastrea 1 metagenome | ecosystem: Host-associated > Invertebrates > Cnidaria > Coral ... | reverse complement strand
TTTTAAAAATTTTTTTTTTTTTTTTTTTTCCCCCGATGATTTTTCAAAATATTCTATGATTTTTTGGTTTTTTTTTTTTTTAATCACCGTGGAAAAAAAACAAAATTCCTTAAATTCAAGGTCCGACCTTGAATTTAAGGAATTTCTGCGGAAATAAGGAATTAAAAAATAAAAATAAAAAAAATAAAAATAAAAAAAAATAAAAAATAAAAAAAATGAAAAAAAAATAAAAAAATAAAAATAAAAATAAAAAATAAAAATAAAAAAAATAAAAAAAATGAAAAAAAAATAAAAAAAAAAAATATTGTGTAAAAAAAAATAAAAAAACGTTTTTTTCATTTTTTATTTTTGTTCCTTTTTAAAAAAAAAATATATATTTCTTATTTTATGTTTTTGAGAATCAAAAACAAGAAACTTGTCTGATTTTTCTTTGTAACGTCCGTTTTTTTCGATTTGAACAAAACCTGCTCAATATATTTGGTAGGCTGTCTGTTTGGTGAAGAAGAAAGCCAAAGTGCAAAACAGTGGAAGGAACATATCGACATGAGTATGGCACGCAAAAAGAAAAACAAATGAAAGGCTAAGAGACGACGCCAACACAAAAGAACCAACTAAACCAGATACGCGTCTCAATATATCACACTGTCGGAGCACTTTTGGCATATCTAGCACAAACATTTCCGCTGCAATCCACAGATTGCTCTGGTAGCCCTGCTTGTTCGGCAATTGATTGATTGCAAATGTGGTCCCATGGCCACCATGTTCTCATGATGCTTGCTGCACCCCAAAAAAAACCACAGGATGCAGCCCACTTGCGGAAGGAAAATCAACTATTTAAGATCCGCATTAACTTGTTGTGACAATAATAATATTCTTCACGTGGTTTACTACTCTATGGCCCCCCGCTACTCCCACAAACGTAAATTATGTTGAAGCACCAGTGAATCCCAAACCATCTCGCTGTAGACGCTGCATGCCAATGCTTTGCCACTGACAAATTTCACAAGGCGAGGCTCCCTAAATAATGTAGTAGACTTACAATTTGGTAAGTCTGGTTTATGGAGAATACAAAACAACTTATGTAATTTAACTATTGCATAATACTATCTACCTATCTATCTATCTATCTATCTATCTATCTATCCTATCCTATCCTATCCTATCCTATCCTATCCATCTATCTATCTATCTGTAATATATATATATAGTTGACTCATAGGCTAATAGTTGGGGGGGCTCAACTTCGATCTCCCACGGTTGTTGGTTTACAAATATCCAAAACCTTATTTCTTTCTAATTACCTTATTTCCTTGAATTATGAAAGTTTACACATATACAGGGATACATACATATATATATATATATACATACAGAGATACAGGGAGACGTACATATACAGACATACATATACAGAGATACATATATAGAGAGATACATTGAGAGACATACATATACAGAGATACATATACAGGGATACATACATACATATATATATATACAGAGATACAGAGAGACGTACATATACACACATACATAGACAGACATACATATACAGAGATACATATACAGAGATACATATATAGAGAGATACATTGAGAGACATACATATACAGAGATACATATAATTACATATATATATATTATACAGAGATACAGAGAGACGTACATATACAGACATACATAGACAGACATACATATATAGAGAGATACATTGAGAAACATACATATACAGAGATACATTTACAGAGATACATAGAGAGATAGAGAGAAAGGTGTGTGATCTTGTGTGTATACTTAGTTACTACACTTTGTACAACGCGTTATCCATGTCACATGAAGGAAGAATGACCTTGGATGAAACACGATTCTCACCTGCAGCTTTCGCCAGCTCGCGAGCCACTTCGGGTGGCAGGACCTGGCACAGATTCTCCTGAAAATTGGTTTAAAGGACCAAAAACCATGGTGATTTGAAGGGGTTTTAACCATAAATAACCATGGGGATATTGGGGAAGTATATCTGTACATATATATATATATGTCGGCGTGTAAAACCAAAGATATCAGGGAGTTAATGAAGATGTAATGGGATGTAACCAATAATATGATGTGGGTTACTGTAGTCGGAAAATGATGGATTTACCCACAACTATGGAAATTTCATGGGACAAAAGTAATGGCCGCTGAGATTTTGGGGCATCCTTTTTCAGACAAAGCCACAAAGGGGTTGTGTGGAAGGTTGGAATGCCAAAATCCCAGTGGCAAGTATTCATCATTCTCCCCATTAAAATTTCCATAAAGCGGGTATGTATACATATATATATATATGTACATGTATATATTGAAACAAAACCACATTGGCATGGGTTCAAAAAAAAAAGTTGGCAACCCAGCAGATTTGCATTTTTGGTGTCTTTTAGGGGATTGATCATTTTGACCTACAACCACAAACCGTCACCATCCGGAAATCCGAGCTACCCTGCCTTTGTGTAGAACCAGTTGCTCCACTGAAGTAATTCGGATTTTGTCCAATCCTTATACGGAGAGCCAATGAACATCACGGTCCGTTCCAAAAAGCATGCTGCATCACCAAGGCGAAGCTGTGAAATCAAAGCACAGTTTTGCGAATCAACACCTTCGGATCAAAACAACATGCAACATTGAGCCCTTCGCATTGTCCCTATCGATGTATGCACGTATACATATTACATGCATACATATATACAGTATACATATACATACGCATGTGTGTGTGTCATGCGTGTATGTGTATGTATATATATACATACTTAATATTATATATATATATCATTTGCACTGTGTGCCTGTCAACTATACACAATATGTACAATGTACATATATATACAGTACCACATGTGTATGGACAGTGTACGTGTAGCACCATTGCTTTTTCGAGACGCCACGAGCTTGGAGTCGCCATGGTGGTCCAATGGAGCATCAGATGAAGTTGCGCTGGCATCCTTAGCACGTTCGTTGCGTTGGTCTCATGTGGCTCTGTCTGAACGAAGGTTATCACCCCATGACCGAAGGCATGTATCTATGTATGCATGTATGGTATGGTATGGCATTGTATCGCATCGTATTGTACTGTGTATTGAGTTGCATTGCAATGTTATATTATTTGTATGCATGTATGCATGTATGCATGTATGCATGTATGCATGTACGCATGCCTGTATGCCTGTATGCCTGTATGCCTGTATGCCGCGTGCTTGTGTGCGTGTGTGCGTGTGTGCGTGTGCCCGTCTATTGAATCTGTTCATATCTGATAGAAACAATCGTGTATTTGTGAATATCTGTGCATCCTCAGGCGCCCTGGAGCTGTTGGGAACGGTTCCGTTCGTCGCCGGTGTGACGGGAACGGGGCTGACGGGCTTTGTGTCGTTGCCAGATAGCCGCCGGACCTGGAAATCAAGCACCAATTCTAAACCAACCACTTCATGAATTTGCCTGGGGATACAACTCATGGGTGATAGTAACCATGATATTGGAATGTGTCTGTAAAAATCGGAATGCTGCCCCAAAGTTTTGGCCATTTAACTAGGGAAAATATTGATCAACCAGTGGATTGAGGGGTACCCTATTTGCAGACAAACTCATGTGTTTCGCGAAAGTCGCTAGACAACACCCAACCTGTGCCAACGGCGTTTCGAAGAAGAGATGGTTCACCTGCTGCAAATACGGACGAGCTTTCACCTGCCCAGCAGTGCTCATAGTGGGAAAGTTTCAAAGGGAATTAGTTCAGAGGCTTTGTACATGTTTTGATGGCGTTGACAACAAGAAAACCTTGCTGATGAATGCTCTGTACTGAAAATGATGCGCGTACCTTGATGAGGTCTTCAAGAGCAGCACAGGCCTGTCAACAAAAGTCCCAACCCAGAGCATTGATTAACCAATTGGTGCGGCTCAAGCACGCTACTGACTGCTGATCTAGGCTGAGTTCTCAGCTAAATTGATGGCAAGGCAAACCATATGCTACTCTGCCAGCAAATTTCCACACAAACTGACAAAGTGTTTTAGTGGATGAATGTCTGAGTGAATGAATACGCACGCTTCAGGACCTCGATAAGAAGCAAAAAACGGATCCGGAGTGCCGGAGTCTACATCTTAAGTGGATGCAGTAAGGAAACAATGCGTCGTGAACATTCCTCTTCTGAGGCGAACCAACAAGCTGACACGTCGGACTTCTTGCATTCATGCAAGATGCTCAACTCTTTCGAAATAGCAATCCTAACAGATTCATAATGACATTGCTTGCGCAGCTTTTGCAGACACCGTGTTGCCACGTTTCGTAATTCTTATCCTGAACGACGGCATTGGACACCCAAAAAATGATGAAACGTGATGAAGGATCTGTTTAGATTCTACATAAAGTGGGTGCATAAATTATGAACTGTGAAGCGTCTTATCCTGTAGCTACCTGCATCCCGGGTTCCGTCCCAGCCTTGCTCTGAATTTGAGACTGAACGAACCTTCATCCAGGCAAGAGAAGATAGTCTGTAGCTTGTGTCTACTATACAAGTTCAACGTCGTGCCTGTGTCACGAAGCTCGTTTCGAAATAGTAATAAAGAAAACAATGTTATATAATTATAATTATAACATAAATATAAATTATAACTGTAATTATCATCATCATCATCATCATCATCATCGTGTCCTCATCATCGTGTCCTCATCATCGTGTCCTCATCATCGTGTCCTCATCATCGTGTCCTCATCATCGTGTCCTCATCATCGTGTCCTCATCATCGTGTCCTCATCATCGTCGTCATTAGAAGCCTATAACTTATAATTAACTGCTGTCAAGACTGTCCATCTCAGATCTTCAAAGGATTTTCCACGACTTCGGGATTCGAATTTTAGATGTTCGTCCAAGTTTCCCATTCACGAAGGGGGATAACACCCTCTGCATGATGTTGGCTGTCTTGACCGCAAGGCCACCCTGGCAGCGTTGAGGCAGCGTGTTGAATATTGCGTGAACTAAGGGATGGCGCATCTATTTTGTGACTCTGAAATGGACTCGGGAGAAGCCAGCCTCATTACACTTCCTTATTCAAGAAGTATTCAGGAAGAACCAACGAAAATCACCGAAACAGCTCAACCGTTGGGAGATACAGGCCACAGTTCCTCAAGCAGTCACATCACAATGTTTGTTGGCCACTACCAGTGCGACTTGTCATCTGTTGATCTGTCGATCCATTGGCAAATTCAATTTCTTCCTCGCCTTTACTTCAACTTCTGCATGAAAGTCCTTGAGTCAGACGTGACAGTCCCTGACCCAAACATCAACTGGCGCACATTATCCAAACTTCACTTCACATCTCTTAACCCTTCCAAGTCAGCCCAAAGTCGCTAACCCCCATGAGGACCAGACTTACCAGGCTAATATCGATAAAATCGTTGAAAGATAACTGCCTTATTGGTAGCCCAAACAGTCTTATCACCCCGAAACCATTCTACAATGAAGACCGACCGATATCAGCGCTGCCGCCCATATACTGTAAATCATTTTGTGGTTGGAGGGAAGGTGATCCCAACTCTGTGCAAGCATGTGTTCTTGTGCAAACAAGAGTCCACTTGGCACTTTAGACCTTGGCGCATGGTTCTCAGAACGCCACACGTAAGAGCAGAGGAGGGTCCAGTGGTCGTTTATCCACTCCCTGAACCCCAAGATGCAGAATTCAAAAGGATTCGAAGGCATGTATCTCGAAACATGCAGGAGTCACCGGTTGTATGAGGTCTTGAAAAAGAGCAGCAAGGGCATAACTAGCTTTTCTTGTGACTGCTTGTCACATCACACTACTACTGCTCCTGAGTCCTACAAGTCTTGCTAGTAGTTTCTAATGTTTGCTAGTATTTGCACGTCAAGTAATCGCATGAACCGAGGCATCTTGGGAGTCTGAGCCAATTGTCTCATGTTTATCTCTAGGCAGGAGCACTGGCGGTGTCAAGCAACTGGTGAGCTTCGTCAGCTCCTGTCGAGGGTGGTGGCGCTGGAAGAGGACTTCAAACCTCGCTGACACGCACTGAAGACACCGAAGGATGGAAATGGCATATGGCAGACAGTCTGGATCTCATCGCCAAGGTTCTGCAGCAGAGCATTGACATTTTTTGCAGTTGCGATAGTTGGGGCAGGTTAGAACCCAATTTCTCGATGCATCTCAGTACATGCAGCAAGTAGAGTGCCAAATTTCAAACTGCACAGCCTTTTCTAGCCTCCAGCATGAAAATCAGATTAATCAGATATAAACGTTGCATCGATCTTGTTCCACAAACATAGAAATTGATACCCTCTGGTAATTTAACATAGCTATTGAAAATGGCCATTTATAGTGAGTTTTCCCATTAAAAATGGTGATTTTCAATATGTTAGTTTACCAGGGGGTATCACCCATTTCTCATGGCCCTTGCCTTGGCTGGTGATGAAAATGATCAGCCGGTGCCAAGAAGCTCAGCACCATTTCCAGATGATGCGCCATTCGTCAACTTTGCTTCCCAACTGCCACTTCCTGAAACTCATCGTTTGACAATGCCTCAAAAAAAGACGCCAATTTTTAGAACATAGTTTGTGATTGGAACTCACATACTATTTAGTTAGATTCAACATGTCAGATATTGTCATGAGTGTATAGCTACGTGTAATCACAGAATAGTTTCCACGTGGGAGTCTAAAGAACGCGTCTAATTTCAAAAGTCCCCAAATTACGATGGAGTATTTTCGGGTTTGGGGCTACAATGATGATCAATGTACTGAACTGATATCATCACTGTGATGATTCTTATTATCATATTAATAAGAATTATTATCATTATTATTACATATGATTACTATTATTACTATTATTCCTATTACGATTACTATTACTACTATTGCGATTACGATTACGATTATTACTATTCTCATTATTACTATTATCGCTAGTATCAAGATCATTCTCATTGCATGTAGTATTCTGGGTGCAAGAACCTGGACTACACTGACGGAGATGTAGGCTGGGCGGAACATCTCGTATGCTCGCACTATTGACTATCATTTCCTTCCAGTCTTGGTGTTCGACCACCTCTCCATCTTGCACATCTTGAGATATCATGGGAGGACTTTGGCAATGGATAATCGTAGGACTCACGTTGTCGGGTTTTTCCTCCATCGTTTTCTGAAGTCTTAGACACCGTCGTGCAAAAGTGCCCAGCTCCCTCTAAAAGTTAAATCAGCTGGGTCACTATCCTGTCTAAGTGTGTTTTGAGAACATTTGGGTTTGTCTGAACATAGGGTACCCCACAAATCCAATGGTTTATCCTCATGTTCCCATTAAACATAGTAAACTTAGTAAACTATGCAGCATGTGGCCATGGCGGCCATGTGGAGTATCCGCCATTTTCAGACAAGCAATGCCTCATGCTGGGGCTCCAACCAACCAGCAGCCAGCTCACAGTGCCCAGGGCAGAGAATTGACCCTGGCAGTCAATGGTCACGCCATCCACCATCAGTTCTAGGGCTGGATCCTCAGCACCCAGCGAGTGATGATAACCCACACGACACCTCATGGAAAACCACAACATGTTCCTCCTCAAATGTGTGACTATAGTGTACCTGGTTGTAATGTCATGGTTTGCAAAAGTAACCTGTTAGATCCTGTTAGATGTCTTGTAGATACCCAGTGGGAACCAATCCTGGTCGCCTGACATGACTTCAACCGTTCAACCCAGTCTCGCCCATGCTCATGTAGGTGTTAGAGTGGATCCGATCGAACTGCCTCGGCGGCAAGCAGTTCAAAGAGCTGGTGGCTCTTCCAGGCCTTCAGAGCCAAAAATGGCTTGATTGGCATGCAGTCGCAGGCATTTGTTTAGGGTTTCACGGCTTCACTTGAAGCACTGTCGACATTGTCTTTCCTATCGACCTGTTATTGGGGTCTGGGTTCTTGTCAAGGAGGAAGTCCAAGTGATGTGCTGAATTCTTAAACCTGAAAATGGAGGAGGTCGCACTTCATGCTTGCTTTTGCTCGTCTCTGCGGCAGACCATTGAGCCAAGCATCAAATTTGTGCATACAGTGTCGTGGTACTTAAAGTGAGCCGTGGTTCCTTCCTCCGTAGTCGAGTTTTCCTCGAAGGCATGGCTACAAGTCCCGTGTCTGCCTTTCGATCTTTTGATGCCAATTCTACGGTTGCCGACTCTCTTCTTTCAGAGATTGACATGCCACCCAGTTTTTGCACACCCAATACAGTGTAGTACTCATGGCGACCCAGCCCGGCACAACCACCTGCAGCCCCTACCAGGTACCAAGGATCCGAATCTGGAAGGTGAAACCTGAGGAATCAAGCCAACTAAGCTCAGCAGATTGCTTCATCCTGATGAAATCATTGCATCCTCAGAGATCCTTATATATTATATGTGTATATATAATATAATATAATATAATATAATATAATATTAATATAATATAATATAATATAATATATAATATAATATAATATATAATATAATATATAATATATATAATATAATATAATATAATATAGTATAATATAATATAATATAATATGATATAATATAATATGATATAATATAATATAATATATTATAATATAATATAATATAATATAATATAATATAATATATATATATAGATAGATAGAGATCCTAATAGCCTCTGAAGAACGACAGTGTACCATAATTGCAAGTTGCGGTGGAGGAATTCCACCCGCTCCACAGAGATCTAAGCTAACCAAGTTCCTCAGGTTTGACAAGGCACTGCAAGGATTTCATCCATGTCCTGAGCCCAAGAGTCGAATAGCTGCTACATGGATGTCCATCTCCCAAATATGCTGCACCCAAACTGGGAATATGAAAGGGTATGACCCGTCCTCAGTTCGCAATCCCAAAAGTGCCAGAAAAAAAAAAAAAAAAACAGAATCATGTCCGGCCTATGAAATAGCTTCGGCAAGAGGATCAATGATCTTCAAATCTCTCTGTTCTGAGGATGCGGCTTCAACGGATCTGTTGCACCGTTCGCGCCCAATGCTGCAAGTTCAACCTTCTATTGTTGCAAAGTTTGAACAGAATCAGAAGGAGAATAACACTCTCCAACCCTGCAAAGAACTGAAGAAGGTGTTTTTTTCAGGAGCAATTAGTACAGATATAATACTATCTGTTCCGTCTATGATTAAAGCTGTCGGAATCTTTCAAGATAGTCAAAATAGAACGTATTCCCCACTATCAAAAAGGAGTTCCCTAACAGCAGTGCAAGGCTACAATGGACAGCTTCCCTGTTCTCAGCTCCCCGACGGTGTTTTTGGGATATTCAAACCCCCAGCTCCTCGGTGCACAGGACATTGACAGCTTTGCCATTCTGAGGCAGGCACCCTGCAGCACTTGCAGTCAGGATACTGCAAAGACAAAGCCAAGAATAGAGCATTCTTCAGCCCAGTCATCACCATGGCAGCTGCTTCTTCAAAACCGTTTCAGTCCCATTTTCAGCTGGTAGGGCAGCTGATACTCTATCCACGTTCGAGGATGACGGTGTTGAGGGAAATGCTGACATGCGTTGAGACATGGCTCGTTTCTATAAACAGGCTGGTCATTGCAGTGGAAGTGTCTCAAAGCATTGAAGGACCAAAGGGCACACAAGTGATGTTGTACATGTGTGTGTGCAAGTCCAATGGCTGAACAATGCCCAGTCTATGTTGTTCTACATGTGTTGAGCGCGGTGAATGCTGCAGAAAGGCATCCATATGGATTCAATGGATTGGTGAGAATTACTTCAGAAAACCATGGCTTATACTGTACCCTGGGGTAAACTACCATAGATGTAGAAAATCCGCCATGTGTAGATCATTTTCCTAATGGGAAAGGATTGGTTTTCTACATCTTTTTTGTATGTTTATACACGGTAAATCCCGAACAAGTTGTGGTTTCCTGTCAATCCTCCTACCAATTCCACAGATCGCTGCGCTGTTCAACCACCATGCGGCGGCCTCGTGGAGTCATGTGCAAACTCAGCAACCTGGATGGATTCAATAGCAAGCCGCTTATGAGTTTAGCCACCCATCCGATGTGTATATCCAGTATATGTATATATATATATATATA
>Ga0126342_10023409_pt1 | contig 10106 bp, 7 predicted proteins | sample Cyp1metagenome_FD_92528 | JGI IMG/M metagenome (GOLD analysis project Ga0126342, IMG submission 92528) | Coral microbial communities from Lord Howe Island, Old Settlement Bay, Australia - Cyphastrea 1 metagenome | ecosystem: Host-associated > Invertebrates > Cnidaria > Coral ... | reverse complement strand
ATATCTGGGTAAATTATAACGACCTCACTGCGACCTCACTGGGAATCATGGTTAGTATTGGAAATCATCCCCAAATGGCCTTATTTCAGGTTAGTGAATTATTATAATTTACCCAGATATATATATATGGGATAACCATGGATGATGATTATTGACTATATCAATATTGGGATAATAATATCATGTATTATTATTCCATTTAACCAGTAATATCCATTAACCATCATATTATTATATAATCTGGTTGGTAGTTTCAAACATGACTGGATGATTTTCCATTTCATATATGGGATATATAATCCTTCCCATTGACGAACTAATATTTTTCAAGATGGTTAAAACCACCAACCAGACAATCTATGGTAATAATCTATAATCTAGATCATTAACCATATTACTTGTTATAACTATGGCTGGGAATCCTTTAAAAGTACAAAGCACCATACCAGTGAGTGGTTGGCAACTGGTGAAGGGAGTCACGAGGTGAAATTGGGGTTCAGTTGGGGTTATGTTCATTAATAGAACAGCTATGGTAAGAACCTCCAGAAGTTGGGATATGGGGCCCCTACAACTATGGTGAAGATATTGCTGGATGGGATGTCGATGGTGATGTTAATGGGATTTGATTGAATAACCAACAATAGGGATAATGGGAATATCATTCTGGATAATTTTTACTGACACCACGCATGGCTAGTAGCCGGATATTTAAGGGATACCCTCTGTTAATCAAAAATGGCATGGGATATCCCCGAGCCTTATGGAGGTTTCAATGGGAAAATCATCCATAAAGGGCAGAATTGTCCATTGCGATATTCGATTACTGGAAGGTAGCAAAGAGAAAATGCCAGAGAGAGAGAGAGAGAGAGGGAAATGTTGGGTTTGTTGGGAATGAAGTGGTTTAATTGATTTGCTGCAACTGTGGGACAATCACACAGGGTAAATATGCCACAATTACGCATGTTGGGATAATCATATTATATTATCATGGGACAATGGTTATAATAACACATATGGAGATAAACATGCCACTAAGCGAATGAGGAGAGAATTACTCACATGGTAATCGATGTAAAACAATCTCAAATCAGGGTAATTGGAGTTTATTGCTGGGTAATAAGGGTATAATAATGAGGTCCTAATCGCAATTTCATAAACGAACCGTCCCCAATTAGGGTTTATGAAATCGGGTATGCCCCAGGTCCAATGGGTTGTTTATTGTGACCTCCACGTGTGGTTGGTTGCTGAGACATTTGAGCAAGCTTACAGCGTTGGGGTTGACACATAAAACTAGTTCCACGATTTGATATTTTGATATATTTTGATATGATAAATTATGATAATCTTCCCCAAAAACACCATTAACAAAAATCCATGATTTTACGACCAAGACCAGCACCCCAGCCCACTGTATCCGCAGCCTTTCAAGGTGGCATTGTGGTGGCGAAAGCAGCTCGGGTGGGATCTCAGAATGGACGTCGATATGGACGTCGATATGGGGGTGCGAGACCACTAAGTGGTGAAGAACCCATACTAACAGGTAACTTCTGGGAATGTTCCACATATAATTGGGGAATGATATGGCATTAACAACCATACTAAGTGATAATATTTGGGGATATGTTGTAGAGACATGGATGGTGAAACACTCAGAGGAATTTTGGAATAACACCAAGTTGACGACGACTGACTTCACAACTTCAAACAGAAAGTGGATGTGGGATGATGTGGGCCATATGGGTCAAAGGGATCCCATCGGGATAGTACTGCTTGGGCGACGACCGAAGCCTCGCCTTCCGAGGTCCTGTGCTATTGGACCAGTGTTCTGTGTTTCTTGGCCGCGGCTGACCCATTTTCACCAGCTGATAAGACAAGGCCTAACGCTATTTTTTCTTATAACAAGACCATACTGGATGCTCACCAAGTACTTGAACAGGGGACGTGGCCCACCAAGAAGGACCCAGGAGCACCACCAGAATGCCTCCATGAGAAATGTCGGGAAGATGAACCAAATTTGAACGCGTGGTGTTGCCCATCTCAGGAATACATGTTCTATTTTCCAGAGGTCGTTCCTGCACTTTGTCCTTTCGAGTCGGGGTTTTGTAACATTTTGTAACCCTCTTTTTGGGCATCTGTATTTCTTTCCACTCAAGGGTTGATCCCTTATTTAAACCCCAAGAGTGGTATGGTGAATTGCTGATGGTGAACCTCCTGGCTGCTTGGAAAACTACTGGGACGATGGGTCTGCCCGAAGGGGGGCAAACCCCTTCTACAGTGCAGGTAATTCACTATAGCCATGAACATTCCAGATGATCTAGCATCACCTACCCATTATTTCCACGATCATTTCCATGATTACCAGAGACTACACCCAAAAAATAAATAATTAAATACCTGCCTAAAATATTATCCAAACCATACTGAAGAATCTTTTAGATAGTTTTAGGATCTTTTAGGGGTCCCCATTCCATAGTTTTCGGATGTTTTGGGCAGGGCCCATCTGCCCCAACGATTACCGAGGTCTGGCAGCCTGGCTCCGAATGGCGGCCAGGTGGCATCCCCCGCGGTGCTCGCGTCGGTGCGCTGCGGGCTGGGATCGGTGGAAATGCGCCATGGTTTCTTGGGGAGGTGAAATCCAGTGCTGTGGTAAACACATTTTCTTTTAACAGTATGATATGATAAGAAGAAGAATAGAACCCTCCCCCCCAAAAAAATAATAATAACATCTGATAAGAAGAATAGTGATAAATGTTTAACCATGGTAAGGATAATGATGATAGACGAGGGATAATAATAATTAGTAAGAATCAATATTATAGTATACACCGTCCCCAACGCCATAAACAAGTACCATTTGGGGATGGTTGAAATCGAACCTACAAAAGGGTGATTTTGGGGATGGTTTATGGCATGGGGTTTGCCACGATCCTTTGGTTTTCAGCCAAGTCAACTGGGTTGGTTGGGTTGGTTGGTCTGGTTGGGCGGTTGAGACCATATTAACCAATAAGATATTGTTTTGTATCCAGGCTAGCAGCCCCGGCCATCAGTTTTCAAAACGTTGGTCTTGACATGAGAAGATCCCACAATTCCTGCACTTGTTTCCATGGTGTTGGTTTGCTGACCTTTCCATCAGCTCCTTCATTACTGAATTTGAATTTGGACAAAGTTCAGGCATCAAATCCAGTAAAGCAAAAGAAAGAGCAGCATGTTACATGCAACGCATACATGTCAATCTTGCAGCATCCTCACTTTGGGATACTACAACTTGAGACGCCAAGCCCCTGTATGGATAGGCTTACGCCATGCTCACTCTGCCTGGGCGTCCCAGCCTTGCCGATGCCTAGGGAAAACCGCTTCTTAGATTGGCCATGGAGTACCATGGAGTAGCATCCTATCAAAGCTGGAAAATCCACAATTTACAGATCATTTCCCCATTGAACCTTCCATTATCTTCCATTGTTTAGGGATGTTTAGGGGATTTTACAGTGCCATGTTTCAGTACCATAGGGTAAGATAAGTGGCAAGTGCATTATATTTCTACAGATATAAGCCCACACTATATCGAGCTATCAGGGGATAAAGCTTCGAGAAAACCCAGTGACTAAGCAGTTCACTATCTCCATGGCGGCCCTTCACGTAGAGCTTTCCATTCCCAGTTGCATATTGGTCGAAATTCAAGTCCTCGTGACCCATAAGGTTTAAAACCGCACACATCCCATTCGTTGTTTTCACTCCTTTGACTAATCCCAAGTTGTGGAAGGTTTGGGTGACGATGGGTAATTTCTTTTCAGCGAATTGGGTGCCCAAGATGATTCCGTCAACTGAGTTGTGCCCAAGATAGTTCACAAGTTGAATGCCTCGTTTTTTGCAGAACGACTGAGCTGATGGCTACGACAAAGATACCCTTGTCATATTCTTGTCATGATCCACCAAGAAGAGGGCAGGTGCTATTTGTTTGCTAGTGTTTTCAACCTCAAATGTACGACATTTTGCGGCCACTTTGTGTCCGGCGGAAGATTTTGGGGGTGAAGGGGTTCCCTTGTGCCATAGCGACTTCTACCAACCCGACCCAAGAGCTCCAGCCAGGCGGTCTGATGGGGTCACTTACCGGTGTCCCAAAAAAAGGCGATCCATGAAATAGATTGAAATAGTGGTTTAACATGGTTTTATAATAATAGGACACGTTGACCCATTGCATTTTGGGGATAGCCTATTTTCAGACAAAGCCACCCAAACACTTTGTTAATTTGAAACGACCCTTAAACTGAGACGTTTTCGATCTATATCTCTTTCTCCCGATGGTGGCTTGTTCATTGGGAAACCTCCAAGTAATGAGCTTGCCAATGAAAAGAAACCTGATAGATACGACAAATTGTAAATAATGTTCTGTGATTTTTTCTGGTATACACTATATAAGATATATTTTTGGTGTAGCATGTGTCCTATGAACGTATCAAGCTGATCCAAAGCCTTTTTTTCTCAGAAGGATATCGTCCCAAGAGAGCAGGGTAATGCCTGGACGGCTCTGGCGGCCCTCAGAATCCTTTGTTGAGGCTGTGATTCTTCATTTCATTTCATTTCCTCATGGCTTAATCGACCATATAATATATGCAGAAATATTACTGTATGGTTCTTTTTTTGGAGGGAGGGTTGCGCCTTTTGGTTCGCAAATCGTACGCGTGCTGAGGTGGGATTGCTTCGCCCCAAGCATTCGCAAGGGCACCCTGGTGTGCTGCCCCAGAGGGTTGGACAGGTTTTTTCTCGGTCGAGGAGAGGCAGTTGGGGCAGGCTGATTGAGAACCCCACTAGCTGAGATGTGGAGATATCATTTGGACAAACTAGCTGTCTTTGGTAGGAAATCATTGCATTTGTGATCATGATGCTGTGTGGCGTGGGTGCAAGCTTCAAAACCATACCTAGCAAAACATGTTTTTGTTCATGGATGTGAATGTTAGGTTGAATTCACCCAATTTCTTTCTTGTAATGTACATGTATATGCAACCCACCCAATGGTATATAGCTGATAAATGATGATAACTATAAATCTAAGGCGGCAGTCATCCGTGCAGAGGCGCCCGTGCGTTTATCCATTGGGCATTGATGGGGTGGAATGGACATAAAACCAATGATTTTGGATGGTGATTTCTGGATGACTTGGATGATTTCAATGATTTCAGATGATTTTGGATGGTGATTTGTGGAAATAGGGAAACCAGAGATTTAAATCTACCCATATACCTATACCAACTATCATTTCAATGAGCTCAGAAACTCATCCAAAATCATCTGTTTCTGAGCTCTTCGGAATTCAGGATGATCCGAAGTCGGTGGCCCACCGCCCCAGCCCCAGTGACAGCCGCCGCTGCTGGAGCCGCGCATCGCTCCCATCGCAGGCCAATTCCAACGCGATGGTGGCGGGAGATGGGTCTGGGTCCCAAGGATCCCAAGGTGTTGGGCCTGTCTGAAACTAGGTACCCCACGATTCTGATGGTTTATCATCAATTTCCCCATTGAAATTGATATAAAAGAGAGTATCTCATGGTATAACTCATTTTTGAGACAAATATCTCCATCTCATCTCGTATGAAAGAAGTACGGATACAGTAAACTAGATGAAGAACATATAGATCAATATAATAATGTATAATTTGTTTGTATCTATAGATTAGATTAGAAAAGATTAGATTAGATAGAGATAGATTGGATTAGATTAGATAGATATAGAGATAGATAGATGGATAGATGGATGGATAGATATACTGGTTGGAGATTTGGAACATTTTTTTATGTTTCATCCCAACTGACGAACTCAGATTTTTCAGAGGGGTAGGTCAACCACCAACCAGATGTTGATCATGACCCATGTGGAAAATAGATTAGAGATAGATTAGATTAGATTAGATAGATGGATGGATCGATCTACCTAGCTATATATATATGTAGATTATATATATATATATATGCATATAGTTAGATATACACATCTCCCAATTTTGCGGTCATCGCCCCATGTCCCCAGGCCCACCTTGGGTTGGCCCGGCTGGTCCACGAAGTCCACCAAGTCCGCGAAGACAAGGCATGCGAAACGGCCCTTGGTGGATGGTATATGGGATTACCCTTTGGTAAACATACCAAAAACTATGGAAAGATCCACCATTTTCAATGGGTAAATCCACTATTTCGACTGAGCCATTTTCGATAGCTATGTCACAAATTGCCAGAGGGTATGGGATTAAACTAACATAACTATGGAAAATCACCATTTTCAATGGCATTTGATGGTATTTGAATGGGATTTTATAGTGATTCAATGGAAGAATCCATTTACTAACCAGTTTTATAATCCATTAGTTAACTTGCTGGAACTACATCCCAATTACAATCCATTTAGGAAGCATTTACCCTCTGGTAAACGTTTACATAGCTACTGAAAATGGCCCATTTAGTTTGTTGATTTACCTATTACAAATGGTGATTTTCCATAGTTGTGTAAACGTTTACCAGAAGGTACCCAAATTACCCAAATGTATTGGGATTGACCTTGTAATTTGGTATAAACACACTGATTCCCAACTGGTATTGTATATCCAAGATTGTCAGAATCAGTTGGGATTGACCTTAAATATAATATATATATATTGTATATATTAAGGTCTATGGTGATTGTTGTTTTACAATATAGGCTTCAATGGTTGAAATCTGAACTGGGTTTATGTCGAACTGCTTGGGTTTAAATTGGATAGAATGTTCAACATGCATTGTTGAAATCTAACACACTTTATCATATGTTTGGTAAGTATTGAAGTCGCCATTTAAGGTGGACATCAATAGGGTGGTTTGCATGTATACTGTGTATATATATATATATATTTATTACTGTAATATAATATACTAGCATCTGGCAGGTACTGTATATGTGCCAGTCCTGATTGAACTCCAAGCCCTTAGGTGTGAAAATCCTCGGTGCGCACCTGGTCTAATAGGGTATAAGTCTCCTTCACTTTGTACTGACAAATTTTTAATCACAGGTGCCACCACACCACTAATCAGACCTTCCGGCTGCAGGACTGAGTATGCTGGTGGAGCGTCCATCGGACAAGGCATGGCCACCGCCAAGCTTTGACCCATTGCCCAGCCGGTCCACACTCATCGTATGACTGCAAAAAATAAGAGGCCACCAACGGTGTTTTCCATGTACTCTCCGGTGATTAAAGATAACAATTAGGAAATCCGCCACATATATATATATATATTTATTTATTTATATTTATTTATATCTATCTATATCTATCTATATGTATCTATCTATCTGTCTATCTATTTATCTATCGATCTATCGATCTATCGATCTATCGATCTATCTAATCTATCTATCTATCTATCTATCTGTCTATCTATCTATCGATCTATCTATCTATCTATCTATGTGTGTGTGTAGATGATTTTCCCATGAAAACCTCCATTTATAGAGGATTTTCCATGGCCACGTTTGATGACCAGCGGGTATCAAATTTCTCTTGCAGAGGCTTCCCACATGTTACTCATTTCATAAAGATAGCAGAACTTGCACTGCATATTACTGCATATGAAAAATATGTTCATATCATATCCATATCATTTCCCAGGTGTTGCAATGACACAAATCCAACTGCTAGTTTGCCATTCTGGATGGTTGCTGCATTCGATGTTTGCTTCAGGCATACGATGCATACAAATTCTCTTAAGCATACCTACAACTGCCACCTCGTGTGGGCCTATTTCTTGAGGGGTCGTTTTTGAGCATGTTTTATTTGGGGGCATACATACATACCATAGAATGATTCTTTGATTAAAAGCAATTCATTCTATATATTTCTGTGTTTGCTGGTTGCATTCCCATTACAGATCCCATATGGATTCAGTGGGGAGCAACAAATATCATATTTGTTGGTCCCCACTGAATCCCAATTTCAATGGGATATTTTACAGATACTGCATTCCATTACAGATACCATTTGTTGGTCACTAGAAAGTCCACATTTTAATGGGCAATTTCTCCACCTGCACGTGGAGATGATGCGAATCATGTGAGGCACTGTGGCCTGGATGGATGTGAGTGGTCGCTTCGCGCCAGGGATCCCCAGTCGCCCTTAGACGACAAAGTGTAGAGACCGGCAAGTTAAAAATGACTTGGCCAGGTAGCTTTGCAGGAGTTTTGAACATGTTGGCCATAGAAATAGCTGATTTACCCATAAAAACATGGTGATTTTCCATAGTTATGTTAGTTTACCAGAGGGTATGAGGTCCAATGAGGTCCATAGGTTCCATGGTAAATGGATGTGAATAGACTATTTGGATCTATGTGGGCAATTATGTGGGCAATCTGGAAATATCAGGAACATATTTCATGTGTCTCTGGCAACTCCAAGTGGAGCGACGCGGAGGGGACACGATGGGATCATGGATGGCATTTTCCTCAACATGTCTGAGGAGTTATCCCCACCTTATCTTTTCATAGGGAAAATCATAGGAAAGCACATAGATTAGTGCTGCAGCTAGCACATAGAGACGATCTCATGCCAATCCAATGATCAACGAATGGAGATGGGACTTCAACCCCAGAAATGCCGGGAGGGCAACGATTGAAGCTCGGAATCCCGGCAGGGACGTTGGGGATGTTGACCCTCCGGTAATCGTTCTGATGGGAAAATCATCGAACGAAATGGATCTTCCATTGCCATGTTTGATTACCGGAGGATTTAATGGCTACCCTCTGGTAATTTAACATAGCTATTGAAAATGGCCATTAATAGTGGATTTTCCCATTAAAAATGGTGATTTTCCATAGCTACGTTAGTTTACCAGAGGGTAACTCCCATTCTTTCCACAACTATCCAAGGTTTGGGATTCATTTTGTGCGTCAACAGCCTTTTTCTTGGTATGCTGCATCTTTGAAAACATCACCAGCGTCCGAGTTCCACAAGTCAACGGTGAGTGATGAGCATAACAGGCACCTCAAACAAGTGGACATATCCGAGGCGAGTAGCGAGCTCACTTCATTATGGATCAGCAGGGCTACAAGAACAGTCTCATAGTCTCATAGTATTCGTTTGATAAAGGTAAATTGATGTCAATTGTGTTGCTGAAGTCCTCAGATTGCTCAGGTATACTATATGGTACTATCACTTCTTGGGCATTTAGATGTTTTGTTCCACAAATTTATTTGCTTCGTTTTCAGGGAAGTGCAGAGTTACATTCTTCAGCTGAAATTCCGACATCCTCATATCCACATCCAAGAAGAGAGACTAAGTGGGTTGACCCTCCAATCCCAGATCTGGTTTTCAAGGGGAAATCGACAAGAAACCTCAAACCTGGTGGTTGGAAACCTAAGTGATCAGGTCTGGACACCATTTATCATAGACAATAAACCATTAATAATCATTAGCATTGTGGAAACCCATCAAAACAATGGTAACAACTACCTGATGGCTTTCCTAAATGTCCCTTAAACCTAGTGACTCCAGGTTTCTCAGCTGTCAGATTTGCCATTAAGAATTGCTGCTGATATCGCAATTTTCCTCTATTTGACCAAGGATATGTTTTGTTTTTCCCGAATGCGTAGCAAGGGTTCCCGTTTCACTCTGGGGGTCTGGGGGTTGAGAATGTGTTCGCTCGACGTTGCGTCCGCGTCCGCAACCGTTCGCAACCGTCCGCAACCGTTCGTACGAACTCCGTATGGCCGTGCCTATATGGGAAGTTTTGCAGAGGTGGTCATTTTTGGAGGTTTCAGACGTGTCGTTGCTTCGTTTCGCGTGGCAGGCGTATGCAGGCGTGGCACTTTGTGACATTCAGACGTGTTTTGCAACGTGCTGAAAATCGTTTTGCGTGGCAGGCGCAATACTTTTGTGACGTTTTTAGAAGATGTGTTGCAGTTTTCGTGGCAGGCGCAGCACTTTGGACGTGTCCGTCGTCATTTTTCGTGGCAGGCGCAGCACTTTAGACGTGACGTGTCCTGTTGCGTGTTTTTTGTAAATCGCATTGGCAGGGCTGCGTCAAGTGGCGACAAGGTGCAAATTCCGTGGCAGGCGTGGCATTTTGTGTGATGTGCTGAAAATTGACGGAAGCCT
>Ga0126342_10023408_pt1 | contig 10107 bp, 6 predicted proteins | sample Cyp1metagenome_FD_92528 | JGI IMG/M metagenome (GOLD analysis project Ga0126342, IMG submission 92528) | Coral microbial communities from Lord Howe Island, Old Settlement Bay, Australia - Cyphastrea 1 metagenome | ecosystem: Host-associated > Invertebrates > Cnidaria > Coral ... | reverse complement strand
CCCGCACCCACCCTCGACCAGGCTGCCAAGCCTAAATGACTGTGGCACATGCATGTGGTCCATGTGAGACCTGACATCGGAGTGGCACTGGAAACACCTGGTTCTCATGAATGCAAATCACAACATATATATATATATATATACATAATTATATATATATATACACGTTGGAATACACATCCAGTAACCAGCTATTTTGGGGTCCCGTTTGGGCACCAGGCTTTTGACCTATAACAAATTTCCCAGGTCCTGAAAGCACTGGTCACGTGGGCCATGCCGGCCCATGGCGCCACGGTACCGACATGGCCGTCCGTGCCAAGAGCGTTGTGGTTTTTGGCCTGTCGCGGCGGGAGCGAAACCGCGCGAGGTGCCAGAAGGAGTAGCTTGGATATGGGAATTCATGTGGTTTTTACACAATTGGGTGGTATTTTTTGATAATTCCAAGACATGAATATCCATAAATGGGTGGATAGTGATTTTATACTACCACCCATTTATGGATATTTATGGATAAACAATCCCAATAATATCCATAAATGGGTGGTATAATGATAAACCCTTAACTTGAGTCGTCACTTTATGGAATGATAATGGAATAGGTTGTTGATGATTAGTGGAATGATTAGTGGAATGATAATGGAATGACTTAAGTGGTATGACTTGAGCAGGAAGATAAATCTGAATCTAGATGATCTAACAGTATGGTTTTTGTTATTTTTCCGCAACAGTCACAAGGTGGTGACCCCCTAGTTAGTTAGTTATAAATTGCTTTATAAAGCCCATTGACTATAGATATATCACCTACAAGGTGGTGCCCCAGTTCGTTAGCTAAATTGGTGCAAATAAGTCCAATTAATCTAGGGTTGATTAGGGAGTTATATCTATAGTTCATGGGGAATTTTAAACCAACAAACATAACTGGGGGGGTACCACCTTGTATAAACCATCGTGAAATTGGAGTTGTTTGCACCAACTTGGCGATCGATCTTGGGGGCAGCACCTTGCATGGGATGATTTTCATGACTGGCAGTCCCCATATGGCCGCACAAAAATCACTAAGGATTCACTTAGTTGCATGATTACCCTCTGGTAAAGTAACAGTTTGCTAGTGAAAATTGTGATTTAGAGTGGATTTGTTCATTAAACATGGTGATTTTCCATAGTTATGTTAGTTTACCAGAGGGTAGTTGGATGATTAGTTGGATGACTAGCGGATTAAACATGGATGATGAGTGGATGGATTGACTAATGAGATATACATAACAAAAATAGTTGGATGATGAGTGGATGAAGTAGTGGAATGACAATGGATGACTTGAGTGGGACGATTCGTGGGATAATGCCTTAGGGAATATACGGGACTGATGGAATATCATGGTATATAATGAGGTGATCATTGATAGGGATCATTTTTTGGTGGTTTTTTCATGATTAGTGGAGTGATACTGGGAATATGATATAACTATAACATACCGACATAGCAATTTTTGCATGGCAGGATGACCAGTGGGATAATTCAAGGATTGATTCCAGGATTCCATGATTTGTCCTCTGGTAAGTTGCTACAGTTTGCGAACTTGAAAATGGCACATTTATAGAAAATATATGTTAATATACCTATGAAACATGGTGATTTCCCGTAGCCATGTTAGTTTACTGGATGGTAACTCTGATAACTTGCTATAACTTGCCGCTGCATCCCCCAACCCGCTTTCTTCACCCTGGTTGTTCACCCGAAAAAAGCTAAGCCACTGAGCATTGGGATGAACAAATCCCTGGCATCATGTTATTAATGTATGGTTAATTAGGCATGGTTAATGATGGTTAATGATGGTTAATGATGGTTATTCAACATAGCGAACTGGAAAATCACAATCTTGAATAAGTAATTAGATCATAAATCATCTACTTCTATGATTTCTATGGGCCATGTTCCGTAGCTATGTTAGTCATAACCTGAGGGTATATATATATAATATATAATATGTACACACACACACACCCTACATTCGCCCAGGTTGGAGGCTTTTCTCAAGACCTGTGGCCTCCAGACTGCTTATTATTCCCTGGAGCCTCTGGTTATTGTGTTTCAATAAAAACATCTACAAGGTGGTACCCCCCCAGTTATGTTTGTTGGTTTATAATCCCCATTAACTATAGATATACCCCCCATAAACCCTAGATATTGAAATTGTTGAACCAATTTAGCTAACTATGGGGCACCACCTTGTAGCTTAAGGGTATTCAACCATCAAAATTATGCCGTAGTCTATTTGATTATCGGCTTGTAGATGGACCCAGGATTTCTCACAAAGATTCGGTAGTAAAGAAACAAGTTATGGACTTGTCCAAAATTGTGGTATAACGGTATAACCAAAATTTGCCATTTGAATTGGAAAACGATGAGGAATGAAATGTTGAGACGAGCCATTTGGGATCGATTTTCCATGTTAGGGGGAAAATAGGAGGACTGAGTTTAATCCAAACATATCTGTAGATGAGAGAAACAGTGGGCCCCAGCTTGTATCGTTTTCCGCAATTTCGAAGTCCAACGACTTCTCCCATTGACAGGCGACCACCGCCAAGCAATGAGGTGGAAAAGGTTTCATTGGGCTATGACATATCGCGATGCTGGAGGATGGCTTATGAACCACCTCCTACAGTAAGCCCACCATGAATGTATCACATGTTTATTGCTAGGAATTCATTGTTTCTATCTTTTCCTTGTGTCGTTTCCCCGGAAATTCTCTGCTTCTCTGCACATCCCAACGTCGCGTCGGAGCGGAGTGTCCCAGGTCTCAAGGACGTTCATTCGCGAAGACAGGCCAGCTCAAGCTGGCCCGAGGCGGCCGCTTGTCCCAGTTGGTGGACTAGATATCACTTGAAGTATATGGACATATATATATATATATTATATATATTTATATTATATATATATTATATATATTATATATATATATATATTATATATATTTTATATTATATATATATTATATATATAGTGTATATATATATATATCTATCTATCTATATTATATATATAGTGTATATATATATATCTATCTATCTAATATATATATCTAATATATATATATACATGTACATATATACATGTACATATATATATATATATATATATCTGGTTGGTGGTTTGGAACCATGGACTTTTATGACTTTCCATTGGGAATAATAATCCCAACTGACGAGCTCATATTTTTCAGAGGGGGTGCAACCACCAACCAGATATATATATATATATATCTATATCTACAGGGTCACGATATTTGCCCTTGGGTTATTTGTTGATTCAGGCATTTCTCCATGTTCAAATTTTGCATCCTTTACAGCACTTTGTGCTTTCTGTGAAAATGAAAGTAGCGTTTCGCTGTGGTTTTGGCACACGCATGTTCGTTTTGTATTGGCATTCGCAGGTTTTTGTTCTTGACTCTCCCAGCTCAAAAGTTGTTTTTTCATTTGCTCGCCCCGTTCGTTTCAAGTCACATGATCTTTCCCAACTCTTTGGTCAAGTTGGCATGGTTGCCCAAATTGCTTCGCCACACAAAGACCCAAACATATGACTCGTATGACATTAGCTTTTCAGCATTCCAGGTCTGTCTTTGACGTGAAGAGACCGAGGCAATGCCTTTTCAAGACTTTGCCACCAACGGTCGACACATTGTGTGCCAGCGACCATTGTCTCAGGTTTCTTCCTGGATCTCACCTTCTTTGCGAACTCATTTTTGTTGTGTGAGACATTCTTTTTTTCAACTTTTGGTGCGCGCTGGGAACAACACTTTGGCCAGCTCTTTGCACCATCAGAATGAAGCTGAGTCTTGCAACCGTTGAAAGCGTAGCATCAAGAGCGTCTTAGAAGTTCTAAGAACGTGTTGAAAGCGTAGCATCCCGAGAGCCTTAGAAGGTGAAAAAAACATATCAGTACGCACACGACAAGAACGTTATTACCCCCCCAACCCTCCAACCCACCCCCACGAACACATGATGTAGTGGAAATTGTGTCAAAATGTAACCAAACGCCAAGGGCGTTTATCAACGTGCCTCCATCTACAGGCGCTAATCATAGAGAACAAAAAGTAAATAGTTGAGTAATTTTTCATGTTTTTTATTTATAATACTATATGTCGAGGTTTCTTAAGTCATGGGGATACCCAGTCGTCACCCCGGGTTTCAATACTAAGTCATGGTCACCCATGACGACTAGATGATAAATTGGGTACCCCCATGTAGTTGTCCCAGCGACTATTTGGATGAGTGGAAACCAGGGCTGACCCGGATTTTCCAACCTAAGAGGTGCATGATAAAGTTGACACATGATTTTGATACGCCCCCAGTTGGTTCATAGGGAGGGGAATCCATTTTACATGGTCCTTTCTGATTGTTTTGGTGGTAATTCCTTAATTGTTATAGCGGTTGACGCTCAAGGGAGTGGTGCAGTCTTTGATTTCCCCAGGATCGTCCCGGCAACTCGCTCTCCTGGCAATCCAAAAGAATCAACAGAAGGTATATTCCCATATATCATTAACCACGATGTATAATATAAACATTACATCTAATATTACATATGTATGTATATCAACATACTCCATTATATTACTATATTTGTATTTAACCTTTGCTATTGACTAGGGCACGTATGGTTGCACTCTTCCATTGTTAAATGAGTCAAATTGGAGCCTATGGGAAATTCTGGGAACATATCGGACCGTCATGCAGTCACACGAGATATGAGTATCATATTGGCTAAACATGAGGGTCTGATAATCCAAAGATTTTCTTGGATTTTTGATGTTCCACAGCAACATCAGCAAGCACGCGGTTGACTTACTCGTTGGCAACCATGATTGTTTTTGAAACCATTAATATGGAAACAACCGATATGCGTCGTCCTAACTTGCCAAGCATGGCCAGCAAATTTGTTGCTTACCATCGCTCAGACGAGTATAGATCAATTTGTTCTAGTCCAAATCCACAGAGTTTAGTCACTGTCCATGCGTACTACATCATCAACACATGCAGGACGATGTTCCAATTTAAGCTATTGGTCGCTCACTTCAGGTTTTGTTGCATCCCCACATGACCATCAATTCTCGGTTTGTTTTCACAATACTGTTCCTTTCCTCGAAATCTTACTGAAGACATAGGGGTTTCCTAAAATAGAGATACCCCAAAATGGTTGGTTTATAATGGAAAATCCAAATCTAACATGGATGATTTGGGGGTACCCCCATGACTTAGGAAACCTCCATATGATCAATTGACTTTTTGGGAACCCCTTCTTCGGATCACCGAACCCTGAGGATGGACTTTATCCAATTCATCTCGCAGCCATTCAGGGCAATTACAAGGTCATGCGTGCCTTGCTCGCGTCCAACGTGGACTCTGAGAGCAGGTGCCCTGATGCTCGACTTGCGAGAAGGGTTTGGACTGCCGTTTTTGATGGGGCCACACAAGAAACAGGGCGTGTGCGAGAATGGGGATCTTGACAGTAAAGATATGCATACATAAAGGGTTTCACATAGTTTCACATGGTGAAAACCATGTTTCATCGAGGGCTGGAGCCAAAACCCTCCAGTCACGTTGGTGCCACAACCTCTGTGGCATGAAATGCCTTTGCCAAGTGCCTTAAGTACACACTGGGATCTACCCACTCTTGTTGTTTGGTGAAATTTTGAATATATCAACCTCGTATTTGCATGTTTGCTGCCCAAGTGACAATTGGTTCCAATTGCCATCAATTACCTACTCTATGAGTTTCTGCTGTGAGGCTGATTTGTTGGTTGAACAGCGCATGTCATCTAGTGGTGCATATTTGTTGAATACTGTTCTTATTACTAGATGTTACTAGTATACAAAGTATATATATTTTATATCAAATATAAGTATATATATATACATATATATCTATTGCAGATTTTCATATGATGTTATCATTATGTTATCCCTATGATTGTTGCTGATGATTTGATTGGTTCCGGTCCGGTGAAATGTTGATCAATGGTTTGTTGTGTGCTGTTGAAATCCACATTTCTATTGGTTGGATCTCATTATGTCCCATTCCTGTCCCTTGAATATCCACATTTAGAAATATGTGTTCATCACGTTTCTTTCGTGAACAATTCTTTTGCAAACAAAAAAATATTTGAGCAAAAAGAACACCTTGCTTTCCACAGCACTGCTTGTTTGGTTTCAACCCTGTTTCGGACTGGTGCATCACGGCACTCAAACCCTGGAACACTTGTATGTTTACCGGGTGTAACATGGTTCAAAGTTGGATTCTTCATCTTTTAATCTCCAAACAGATCGAAATTTGTATCCAATTCAAACATACCCTCTGGCAAATGCTTACGTAACTATGGAAAATCACCATGTTATGAAAATGGGTAAATCCACTATGTCTATGGCCATTTTCAATAGCTTTCTGTTAGTTTACCAGAGGGTAGATGAGATATGGCTACATAATGCTATATATATAAATATGGATTATCAATGAATAACAATAAGACACTATATATTATCTAAATATATGACTTGCTATGCTAGGGGATGGTCCTCCATCAATTGCTTGGTGCAGGAGCCCTGACGGCCGAACAGCCTTGGACTATGCTGAAAAGCTCAATCAGCGTCCGGGTACGAAATGGGCAACAAATATGAAAATTACCAGTGATACAGATTAATGGGTCATACATTACTGTGTGTATAGAGGTAAATAGATATATTTATATATATTTATACATAGAGAAGGAGGGAGGGAGAGAGAGAGAGAGAGAGAGCGCAAGGTTGTGAACCACGGATCCTTTTTTGATGGCACATCCAAGTCGAATTGTTGGTCTTGTCCGCCGTAAAAAAGTCAAATGTGAACCATGTTGAGTGTGGGTTAACAACAATTGTATCATAGTCCAATGGTATGTTCATAGCTAAAACACAATCTTTTTCACAGCCACTATAGGTTAACAATTGTTTTATGGATAAGTCTATGGATATATATATATATATATACATACACAGATACATACACAGATACATACATATCTGGCAAACAGTAACAACTTACACATAGGTATCAAAGTGAAAACATGAATATATAACTATGTAACATTTATACCTATACTTAACCAATAGGGTTATAACGTTGATAAAACAATAATGGGTTGTATAAACATTAATCTGCTTTGCTGGTAACCATGATATTGTTTTACCAACATTGCATGTTTAGTGATGATATTATGAATCATGAATATCAATGAAACACTATATCACTATATATATATATATATTATACTATATGAACCCCACTATATCAATAATCACTATCAATGAACCACTATATTGATAGTAAAGATAAACATCTGGTTGGTGGTTTCAAACATTGCTTTTATGTTTGCATCATATATGGGATGTCATACTTCCCGTTGACGAACCCATATTTTTCAAGATGGGTAAAAACCACCTACCAGGAAAGTTCTGGAATCATGGGGAAGTCATGCTTGGCGCTGGGGAGATCTCAAAAAACCAGAACCACGCCACGCTGGATGTGCTTATTCTATGCGTGAATGACTGATGGATGTTACACATTTTAGTCACACAGCGGCAGTATGGTACAACACCATCAGTCATATGAGATAAAATAATTTATGACAACATTTTATGGTTAACATAGCAGTATGGTACACATGGATGGATGGATGTTACACATGTTCGGTACAACACCCTCCCCAAAACGCCGAGGAACGGGTCCCATGAGGACGTCCTGTTCCTCCTTCGTGGAAAAGTCCCTGGGTTTCAAACGCCGCTGGAAACGACCGTTACCGTTTAAAAACGACCGTGAACATGGTGAGTTGATGATGATTGAATGGGATATATAGGACCATATATATATATATAGTTCTCTTTATATTTAGTTATATATATATATAGAGTTTTATATACATATAGATATTCGTAAATATACATAAATATACATAAATATACAGAAAGATATATATATATACTACCATATATATATATATATATTACTACATATATATATGGGTATTACTGTATTCTGATTTAGCTAGCTAAGTTGGTGAACATACAACTCCAATAGCTGGGTAGTTTTTTTGTGGATGATAAGTGGATGATCAGTAAGTTTTATGTGGATTCTATGTGGATTATATAACCTTTACTTATCCCATCTTATCCCACTGATGGGATCTCCTACTGGATGAGCCAAAAACCCCAGGTCAAGGTCCTGAGCTTGCAAGCTGCAGTGAAACACATGCAGCAGGACACGGCATGGTCAAAATGCCGGGAATCTGCTGGGAAATGCTCCGGAAATGCTGGAAAATGCTGTTTTTCTGACCATCGAAGAGTTGTTTTTTGCTTTGTGAAACTGATGTAAACTGATTGATTCATGACGACTGGATGCTAAATGGGGTAACCCCCATGACAAAACGGAAACCTCCACAAAGGCGGTGCATGGCAGGTCAGCATCAAACTTCTGGGGCTGTTTGATCACCTCAGCCGTAATAAAATGATGGATTGCTCCTGTAAAGCGCAAATGTTGGCACCATTCCTGTCGCATCCTGTAACCAGATCTGGCAAGCTGGGACCCATCTTGGCAAAGATGACCGTTGCCAACTGAATCGACCATCCCCCATGATGATCACCATTAGTTTTTTAGCCACAGTTTGGTGGTTTCAGTGAACTCCACCGCTTGTTTATTGTGTTTGCGTTTTCTTTGACAGTTCTAAATGGAATCAACATGTTTCACATGGTTTTGTGATATGTTGCGTTAAGATTCTTGATGGTTGCGTCAGTTGGGGCATGTTTTTTCAACCATGGATCCGACTCGGAGTTCTCTGCTGGCAGGACACCGAGTTTGATGCCATGGCACATACCCTCTTCTTCCCCGAGACGGAGAGGCGGCTGGATGATGGTAATGGGGATGTCGGATCGATTGGGGATGTACACCCAAACGGTGCTGGGTAAGTCTCTGGTTTTGGAGCTTTGTTTCACATGATGTTCAATTACTCTAGTTGTTGGAGGTTATATCCTCAATAGTTGGGTGAAATTCAAGGAGGACATTTACCACTGATAATTATGGTATATAATTAGGATAATCATCTATACATTGTATATTATCTTTCGGATAATCATATACAATCAGGATACAATTAGGATAAATATGTGTATATATATATATATATATTGTAATTCAGATTTAATTATAGATGATTATAATTAGGATATAATTAGGATATATCTATATTCACCAACTTACTTGGACATTGACCAACCCCTGGTAAGCGGATCATGGATATCCCACGGCAGGACAATCACGGTGACAATCACGGGTTTTGACCCATCCGCAAGTCTCCAAGTTGGTTTCTCCAAGAAGGTACTGCAAGAACTTTATCCACCAGTTCTACACATCATTTCGCCACATTAACATGTCATGTTTGGCATTTAGAGACTTGAACAGTTGTGTTTTCCCGATGAACATGTCATGCTGTCATGCGTGTTTTTTTTACAGAATCTAAAAATCTTGAAAGCATCCACTTTCCCCCATGAACATGTCATTAGTTTGTGTTTACAGAACTTCAAACCATCCGTTTTGTTCATCATTTTCCTATACTGTATGTTTACCATCATTTTCCCATCATTTTCCCATCATGTTCCAATCATTTTCCCATCATTTTCCCAACATGTTCCCATCATTTTCCCAACATTTTCCCATCATTTTCCCAACATTTTCCCATCATGTTCCCATCATTTCCACCATGAAAATACCATTTTCCATCTTTCTCCATCCTTTTTTTTGCCGTGGACAAACATCTCGGCTGGCGCCAGACTCCCTGAGATGATTCGACCCACCAGGAGATGAGATGTTTGTATATATATATATAAATGTGTATGTGTCATATTGCTTTACCAACATTGGCCATTGTCTCCTAGTGTTCCGTTCCCGCGGGGCCCGTCGGGCCCGTGGGGCCCGTGAAGCCCGTGAAGCCCGTGAAGCCCGTCGGGCCCGTGGGGCCCGCCCGTGGGGCCCGTGGGGCCCGTGAAGCCCGTCAAGCCCGTGGGGCCCGTGGGGCCAGGGCAGGGTCAATG
>Ga0126342_10023407_pt1 | contig 10107 bp, 6 predicted proteins | sample Cyp1metagenome_FD_92528 | JGI IMG/M metagenome (GOLD analysis project Ga0126342, IMG submission 92528) | Coral microbial communities from Lord Howe Island, Old Settlement Bay, Australia - Cyphastrea 1 metagenome | ecosystem: Host-associated > Invertebrates > Cnidaria > Coral ... | reverse complement strand
TGTTTGCCCCCCCCCCTTCACCTTGTATGATAGCTATATGGAGGGTGGGGGGTCAAAAAGAATTATTGTATCTTACATTTTTGGGGTCCCCCTGGTTTTCGGCAAGCCAAGGGGGTAGGGATCTAAAAACGCATCAGGACTATACGCTTTTCGCCCAGCCGCCATTTGAAGATCTCTGCCGGCGCCACCAGCACCAACTTTTTCACCTCATGTTGCTTGTCACAGGGCACTGCGATTTCCGGGAATTTCAAGCAGAACAGCGCGTGTTTCAACAAAATGCTAGGTGCCATGTCGCTAAACTGATAGCTGGCCATGCCAAGCTCTCCATTTCCATTCTTTTTAAGCTGCTGTGAATGATTTGCCCCCACGGGATCAATGTTTAATTCCCCCATGGCCTTGAACAGTGGGTCCGCAGCAATCTTGGAAGCAACGCCACCTGAGAAATCGGTGGGAGCGCTGGGGACTAGCCTTGAAGCTCAGCACAGCAGCGGGACGGCCAATCTTCTGTCACTCCTCCTCCAAAAGCACTGTGAAGTTGGCAACCAAGTGCTGTGATATTGGCCAAAGCACAAGCATATCAGCGTGATAAAAGGCAAATTCGTTTTAGGAATGCCAACACGAATAATACCCATTCTCAGACACGCCCATGTTGGAACGTAATCTAGGCACACCTAGTCGCAAACAAACAGGATGAACATCTGCAGGCTCGAACGAGGCTACACTTTCGGACCATTACAAAAAACAGAATGTATATTATATAATGCAATTATATATAACCATATTTAAGTATAAATTATAAATATAATGTTATATATATATACATATTGCTATTTAAAAAATATTCTTGTAGAAGGCGTGAAGGCATGCCCAGCAGGCAGGCTCTTTTTTGTACAGTACTCAAGATTCACATGTTGTATTTTGTCATTGTATTTAAAGCCGGCTTGATCTGACTATCTTCGGAATCATCGGCATCGCATGTTCAGCCAGTGGGGACCCTTGTCGTTCTTTCCTTTAGTTCAATGCAAACAGTGGATCATGAATGTTTGACTAACGTCATCAACAAAATCCAATGATCAAGTGAGTGTTTGAACCCATCCATAAATTTGCTTCATGATTCCGCAGGTGGTAAGAAACAAACCTTGTGTAGCTTTGAAACCACCAGCAAAAAAAAACATATGTATGTAATATGTTTGCTTGGAGGGGTTCAAGCAATGATCGTGTGAGACCTGCAAAATCCCGAGACCAAAAAGAAAGATCTTTGGATTTGAACTTGGAAGTCGCGGGCTAGCAGGCATCTGATTTAACTAAACACCTGCTACATCGAGCTTTTGATCAGTAGACATCAATCATCATCAATCAATTACCAAAGCAACTCGACACATGACCCGCTCTTGAAGCATCTTGAAGCCACGTCTCAACATTTCAAAAGATTAAATGAAGATCCAAATTAACTATAATCCAATACTATTTCCATAATAGCCAGACATTTCCACTTTAAAGAATTTATCCGATCCAAAATCAAGTCTTAACTAGCCAGAACCTGAGAGCCTTCACTCCCACATCTGGGGATCAAAAGCTTCAAGGAAAAATTATTACACTCGAGCAAAGTTAAGAAACTTAACTATATGGGAAAAAACACCACGAAAGTAGATCATGTTCCTTCCGAAACCATCGTTTTGTTTTTCCCAATTGCAATATAATTTCGTATCTATTTTGCTGAAGGGCAATCTCGCATAGCTAGTGTTGACCATGTGATTTCGTCGGAATTCAACTCTTGACTGCACCTTCTTTGCGTCCTTGGTGGCGTTTGAAACTGCCTTTGGAGGCAACAGCCTAAACATCTGAGGCGAACCATGGTGTTTACCCGCGCATATGGGGAGTTCCTGTAGATTTTGCTTGCAATCAACCAGTTAACTGGTGATCTGGTTGTTGCTTTGGAATCCCAGGGTTCCCTTCTCAAGGAGATAATTTCTGGAATCAAAGCATGCAAAAACCACCAACCCAAATCGCCACTCAACCTTTGCTTCAACCAGTTCTGGTTGTGTGCATCGACTGCTAGGTGTTTCGAGAACCAGCCAGCACAACCAAAGAGCTGAAGACTTTCGAGGCGAACATGGAAAATGGATGAACATGGTGTGTTTCAAGTGTGTGTTTGTGTGTTTCACCGGTGAGTGAGTTCCTGCCATGTACCATTCATCAAGGGTTCAGATGTTTCCCACTGAATAACGATGGCAATGATGAATACAGTCCCAACTTTGCGGCGCCAAAGCATTGTTGGCTGCTGATCGCCATGGCCCCTGAAACGACCACATAACCAACATATATCGCAATCAACCAGAATCCAAACAACATAAGCTGGAGAATCCCATCTTTTCTTTTGGCAAAGAGGTGAGTTTGTTCAAAAAGACAGTACCATGCAAACCAGCGGGAACATTGGGGAACAATAGGGAAAACTAACGATTCACAAACCTGAAGAGGCTATTTGGGGATAGCTACGCCAACCATCATGTACAGTGACCCCGCGACGTGAGGTCGTCATACTTAATAGGAAGCCTCAAAAAGATAGTTCAAAGTAAAACTCCACTAAAATATGCACCTCTAAATCACTCTTACTGTACATCTTTTTACTTTTTTGGAGGGTTCTTAATCTCCAGATTCCTGGGTAAAATCCAGGTACAACTCAGTTGACTGCCCCACCGATTACACGGGCCTGCCTCCCCAAGACTTCCCCAGCAGCAACGAAATCTGCTGCTGCTCGCTCTTCAGCATTCTTGGCAAGGGATGGTCCAGGGATGATTATGGATCGTTCAACAACAAAGTTTCTGTTGATTTCAAAATGAATGTGGAGATGTCTCAGCAAATTGTGGCAACATAGTTTTTTGTACATCAAGTCTTGATCTTAGTCAAACGAGGTGATGTATGCAGCTGTGTTTCCATGTAGACTTGAACCCCTGAAAAACTCGCTGTTCACGCTCCATGAAAACAAAACAATGGACAATCACAGGATTTTACATTTTCAGATTTGATTACAAGAAGGTAGTAGGATTTCCAAGGCTGCGACAGGTTTTGGCCAGCAAAGGAGGTCCACAAACCCAGCAGCAGTTTCACAAACCCTACGTTTGGTTGATCATTCGGGGCCTATATTAACCTTGATTTGTTGGAGATCGTCATCATCCACCAACTGGGCATCCCCAAAATCCCAGACCTTTATTCGAGTCATTTCTAAGAGCTTTCTGACACTGCTCGCTCACATTGCTCACGTGCTTCCTCCAAACTCGCACTAGCGCCAACCAACTGTGGAGACAAGTTTCTGGTGGGTTCACCCTTAAACTATTCTTCGGTTTGACCTTAATGTCTATTGGCATATCAAATACTTCTCCAGAAAACATGGCCCAAATATCAGAAGCAGATAGGGAATCAAGCATCTTAAGATTGCTCATTGTTCATCATTTTTCCATACTTCAATCCCTTCGGTCGCGTTGGCCGAGCAGCAAATTTTGCAGAATGCTCTTGATGGCCCCAGTGGAAATCGTTCCAGGCCTCACCGTTGCGCGGTAAAAAAAAAAACTTGCAGCTTGGAGGCTGGTGATGAAAGATCTCCAGAAATGAGCCAGGATTGTTTTGTCTAAACATAAAGGCTACACTGCCACAGTTTTTATGTTTTGTTTAATGGAAAATCAGCCTTTGATTGCGAATGACATGGCACTTTGGACAGGCCATATCCGAATAGATTATCCCATGACCTTCATCGACCTTTGGACACAACGGACCGAAGAAGTATTGGTTCAAACATCACGTGTTCTGATCATTATATATATACATATATGCATATAATTATATATATACAGTAATTATATGAAAATATATGTGATGATTGAAATCTTGAAACATCTTGAACGCATTTCACTCGTTGATTTCCTTCGCTTCGCTTGCTCTACATCCGACCGCTGGACGTGCGGCACGGCTGGGGTTCCAGACTTCAGGTCTGGCGACGAATGGAAGTTGGGCACCAGCACATGATATCCCGCCTGCAAGCTGGTGGATCACTAGATTCACTGGAAACGATGTACACGTAGTACGTGGTCTATGTCAACCTTAGATGCCCTGCAAACTGCAAACATAGCTAGCTAGTTGAATGCTAGTTGTAAGTTTGCGGATATTCATAAGATTCAGAAGATTCAAGTACTAACTGCCCATCCAAGGTTAACGCAGAATCTTGATTGTATGATGAATGGTTTCACTGGATATTTACAATTATTATTCTTATCATTTCTTATCCAAGTGTCCAGAAAGATCAAAACAGTACATAAGAAAACCTAGATTCACTTGAGGTGATGACATGTTTCAATGCCTTTCAGCTGCTCAGCCCAACGAACCTGAACCTTTTTGCAACGCTCGAATAGCAACGCGGCACCGATTGTTGGGGGCAAAGCTCCCCAAATCCCATCGCCATTTTGTTGGTGCACAACGTTCCAATGTTGAGAAGTACAAGGCTTCAAAAAGCTCTTTTGAGGTGCGTTGAGCCATCTGGGTAATCATCAATCACCATGAATCACCATGGGGAATATGCATGGGATACAGGAGCATAAGACATATTTGAACCAACAACCTCAGCTTGACCACCCAGCTGGATCCAACTTTTGCTGATGATTTGTTTGACCTTAGCCACAACAAAATATGTGTGTTTTTGAAGGAAAGTGTTCAAAAACTGAATATATTCTTTGACTTGCTGAACAAAAACATTGAAACACAACAAAACAACCCATCTACATACAATTCACGAGGTCAAGGAAGAATAGTATCAAATTTCCCCATCATGTTCCCAGTTGTCCCACTTTTCCCACCGGCGGACTAGAGCCCATAGTGTGAGTTTGTCTGAGCATTTTTCCCATTCCCACGGCCATCAAGTTGGGTCTGCTGACCCACTAATTACCATAAGCACAGACCCTGAGAATCTATCCAACACCCCACATGAAAGGGATCCTTTCATGGGTATACATATGAGGGGTCTGCACCTTGGCAAGCTCCTCTGCCGTGAGGTCCCATTCATGGATCTTGCTCTTGGCCATACCTCATTGCATGGCGACCTAAGATTTGATGGAAAACATGTGGCCCGGTGGCTGGTAGCTCTTTGGCATAACCATCGAAGTTTACTTGGGGTGCAGATTCACATGTTCCACTAATAAGTGGGTTATGTTTCATCACAGTTGTAGGGGTTACCGGGGCTCTCTCCCAACTTATGCAGGTTTATTACTATAATTATATTGTTATACCGCCCATTAATAGCCCCAACTGGACCCTCAAGTACAGGGCTTAGGTTCTTGCAAGGCATGGGAAACAACAGGACTCTGCAAACATCAAATCTCGAAGTGGCCAATACCCGTGATCTTCACAGACAGGTGCCCGTCTGGATTTCTTTGGTACTGCCCTATCTTCAAGGGGACGAACCTCAAAAAAATGGACACACACACACACATATATATAATATATATATATATAATATATATAATATATATATATATATATATTAAATTAAATTATATATATATGTATAATTATAACTAATTATATATGTATAACATATACATACACATAATACTGACTAATTCGTCACACATACGTACATACAAATACATTGACCCTCAGTTGACCCGCAGGTCAACGTGTAAACGGGGTAAGCATCGTTCTGGTCGCGTCACCATGAATAGCTACGGCCAGCGGTCGGTTGGCCTCGCCGAATTCAAAGACCTGGCGATGCCCGACGCGACGTGAAGCCTCAACACATGGCCAGGAATTCCATGTACCTGGATGATTTATAATCTCAAAGCGCAAAAAACAACGAATATATGAGATTATATTGGGTAATGCTTGGAATAACACCAGTAGTAAGCTATTCAAAACATACGGATCTTCAAAACCCTATGAGTTGTGGTTCTCATGTTGAATGGCTGAGAATCACTGACTGAACTTGCAAGCAAAACATGGCAAAACAGGCAGGGAAAAACTGGTTTGATAATGCTTGATAATGATAATCAATGTGGGCCAATCCACAGATATTGATCTGTGATCGTGTACTCGCTCGCGCAACTAACTTGGGGGCTATCCTACGCCATTTGGCTCAAACTTGGGGGATTGACCAGTATCAAAAAACTGGTCACACTTAACACAAAGGTACACTGTACTGAAACCAACCCATCCTTGAAGAACAACTGCTACAGAATATTTGTGTATTCATGTGTATTCTATCTATATATATAGCTTATATATATATAATCTGTGAAGTTAAACAAATGAGCCATGAAAAATACCACTGTTGATTTATCATTAAATGAAGGAAATTATACTAGCTGGGTTATTGGGGATTACTAGCCATAATAAGCATTCACCAACCAGTTTTTATGGCATAGGACAGGTGCATTTTTTTTGGGGCACACATGGCCGCCACCTGGAAGCTGCATGACCAGAGGGTCCAAGCCCCCATCACTTGGTGGTCATAGCCTAATTTCAAGATGGAGAATTATCAAAAAAAATATCCATGTACCCTCTGCTAATTTAACATAGCTATTGAACATGGCCATTTATAGAGAGTTTTCCCATTAAACATAGTGATTTTCCATAGCTATGTTAGTTTACAAGAGGGTATCTAGCTGGATGATCACAAGCCACAACTCATTTTCGGATGGTTCCCCGTATATTTTCCCAATCATCGAAACAATGGTCCAAATGGTAAAGTCATGGGGAGATCCCGGCTTGGTGCTTCTTCCGTGCAGTAAATCGTTGATAACCCAGGTCATGAATGGGCCAACTAGGGTGATCGTCCTCTTATAACTCAGGTGCCAGAGCTACTACTTACTAAGCAGGATGAGAACCAGCAAAAGACCTTTTGTAAGAGTGATAAAATAACCCTAGCCAAATGGGGTTAGTAATGGTAGTACTTAATGAACAATCATGCTACTAAATGTGTTATGGGATTATATATGGCTATATAAATCCATATAATAGTACATAATATATAAGTTTCTTTCTGAACATGCTGATCATTTGATAAGCCATTGAAATTGGGGGTTCCCACCTCAATGGGACCCAGCTCGGTCTTCCATCCACTGGACCTGTGGTCAACGTTTCGCAGTCGACCCCAACATGGACCCCAACAATTGATTGGGAAAACTGCTGATTTTGTGGAATTTCAACAATGATATTTCATGGGACATCTGGATTTAAGCAAGCATTTGTATGATATTTACTGGGAATATTCGGGTTTAATCAACAAAGAATGGAATTTATAGGCAATTCTTGATACTTAAGTTGGTGTATAACTAAGCTAACTGTTGGATTTATATCTATATAATAAATATATATATATGGTGTATGTCAAACTAGTTAGATGGGGTAAGTTCAAGCAACTAAGTCATAAAGCTGGTGGTGCCCCACCAGTGTGGACCTTGTAATGCAAACTATACATGGATTGCTGAAGGGCAAATTTACCGGGAACCATTCATAGGTTCATAGTTAATCCTTCAAATACAGGAGGGTTTGGCGAAACAAAAACCTTCAATCAATTATGGCAAAATATCGTATTTCTGGGTGGCTCATCCCATTTACTCTTTGGGAGACAAACATGGCAATGCGAAACAACTCAATTTCTGGTGGCTAGTTTGGCCAGGATGGGTGATTTTCCATTGCCAGCCTAGAAAACTAGGTTGTAACCCCAAAATCAAATCCCCCCTAACATTAAACACCCGTATACAAATGATCCCAAATATGTGTGAACCCTCTACTAAACTATGGGTTTTTGGGAGGGTGTTTAATATTAAGGGGAAGGCCGGGGAAGGGATTCCTAGCCCTACTTTCGGAAGTTACAATCGAGTGTATGACACTTATGACACGCTTCACAAGTGTATCTAAAAATGGTGGCATGCCTCCAAAATAGCCATTAAAACATGGGAACATGAATAAACATGATGTTCTATTCACCATTGAATCTAGGGTTCCCTATGTTCAGAACAAACCCAGGATCAACCACTTTGAGTAGTCACCATTGGTCGGACCTCAAAGCGACACCCGTAAAATGCGCATTGAATAGGGAACATGATGTTCTAAAAACCACTGGATTGAGGGGTACACTATTTTCAGACAAACCTACATGAAGCATAGATGGACTTATCTTGTGATTATATATTTACTTCCAGGTAGCTGCCAAGCTTCTGACACAGGTCCATCCAAACATGACATCGCCTGTTTATCCATTTACCCTCCTGGAATTAAACATGGCTAGCTGGAAACTTGCCCATTTACAAATGATTGTGACATCAAGACCACCATTTATAGGGCATTTCCCGTTGCCACGTTTGTTTACCAAAGGGCATAGAATTTTTGAAGACATTGGACTGGAATGATTCCTGTTGTTGGTAAATAGTTAGGAGCTGGGGTATACATTGATACAACATGGAGCACCCATGGGCACCACTGATTTCCCATAAAACAACGACCAATACCGTAACCTAGGATGATTTCGGGGCCCCTCATTTGTCCTAATAAAATGTGTGATGCAGCTCCGCTCCAGGGTTTCATAGGCAACCCGGCTCCTGGATCAATGAATGGGAAATCTCCTTCCCTTCGCAGAAGTCAAAGACCTCTTTCGCCTCGGCATGATGAGAATTTGGGCTGCAGAGCCTGGCAGCTTTAGAGGGTGAAAACATGGAACCATCATGTTGTACCCTCCGGTAATGTAACAACAATTCAACAATTTGACACGTTGCTATGGAAATGGCCCATGTAGTGTGATAAATCCCTGTTAAGAATGGCGGACATTTCTCCATGTCGCAAACTGTCAGTTGATATATCTGATTTACCCGTGTCATTGACATATTCTGATCTTATATTATACTGGTATATCAGATATATCAACATCATCAATAGTTGATATACCAGTATATTATTATATTCTGATATACCAGTATATTGATATACCAGTATCATTCATGTTCCCATTAATTCACCCATAAAAATTCAGCAACTGACCCGGCCCCGGGTGAACTCGGCGACCGGCAAATTGAGAGGTGAACTCGTGCATGGCCCAGGCCACATTCATCCTCACTCCATGGGCGATGGCTAGTGGTTCATCCCACTTGGTAAATAGGGACATATGATGATAGATGATACCCTCTGCTAATTTAACATAGCTATTGAAAATGGTGATTTATAGTGGATTTACCCATTGAAAATGGTGATTTTCCATAGTTATGTGTAGTTTACCAAATGATAATTGGTAGATGATAGATGATGAGTGATAAATGATAGATGATAGATAATTCATCCCACTTGATAGATGATACATGTGTAACTTATTTTTTTGTGTTTTTTGTCCGCTACCAGGTGATCATCCAAGCACGGTTAGAAATCTGATCACCAAGCGGGAATGGTTAGATATTAGACAAATATTGTAAGAAAACACCTGGGATTGACTCAAAAACAAAGAACATACCCAAGCAAATCCCCCAACAAAATCCTCCAAACTGCCGAACATGTTTTTTCATAGAGCTTTCCTGAAATCTGGCTACCCCAAGCAATTGGTTTTCCATGGTTTTCCCATTAAGAACCCATTAAGGAAATGACAAGGCAACGAGGCACAGTTCGCTCAAGCAGCTCTCGTCTGGCACCAAGGACTCCGAGGTGCCAAGCACCTTCTCGGCGCTGCCGGTCCAAAAGCGGCTCCTGTGGTGGGTGATGATATGGTGGGTGAAGTGGTTATATATATACTTCATGTTCGCATGTTCACTGGAAAGCACGCGCCACACACCTCCTTTTGTCCTGCGTGAGGGCAGGAGTACTAGGAAGTGGAGTAGGCAAGGATGCCAAGACTAAACAACCCACGATCACAACAGCTTGCCAATGGTCACAGCAGAGGCTGTCCATGCAGTCGCACAAAGAAGGGTCCAAGAGTCAATTGGTTCCTGTATGTCTGTACAGCTTGACAGCTAGCCAAAATTCGTCAGCTAAGACTGTCCAAAATAGTCGATACAATCCCTTCGGTAGTGCTCTAGACGTTAAAATGGAAAAAATTGATGATCTCAGAATGATTTCCATCAAAAGTTTTCAAGTGTATAG
>Ga0126342_10023406_pt1 | contig 10107 bp, 7 predicted proteins | sample Cyp1metagenome_FD_92528 | JGI IMG/M metagenome (GOLD analysis project Ga0126342, IMG submission 92528) | Coral microbial communities from Lord Howe Island, Old Settlement Bay, Australia - Cyphastrea 1 metagenome | ecosystem: Host-associated > Invertebrates > Cnidaria > Coral ... | reverse complement strand
TGTATTATATTGTATTGTATTGTATTGTATTATATTGTATTATATTGTATTATGTCATATTATATTATATTGTATTGTATTATATTATATTATATTATATTGTATTGAATTGTATTATATTGTATTATATTGTATTATATCATATTATATCATATTATATTATATTGTATTGTATTATATCATGTTATATCATAGTGTATTGTATTATATTGTATCATATCATTTCATATAATATCATAGTAATTTATATTGTATTATATTATATCATATTATATTATATTATTGTGTATTATATTATATTGTATTATATTGTATTATATTGTATTATATTGTATTATATTGTATTATATTGTGTTATATCATATCATATCATATTATATTATATATTACATATTAAATAGTTATATAAATAGTATATATATATGTATATATTTATTTATTTACACGGGCTGTATATATGATATGATGATATGTGATATATGATATACAGTATATGGATACATACATCATCCAAAGAGTCAGGACTTGAAGTCAATGGAATGACACCCGAGGGTCTCAGCAGGCCTCAAACAATGTGAATCAATGTGTATACCAACTTGGCTCAGTGAAGAACCTCTCAGCTTCAATTTTTTCGGCCAAATGCGAGTTGGCAAAGTGAGACGACCAAGGCTTCAAACGACACATCAGATGCCACTCTCGCGGTCTTGGAATGGTTGACCTGCACATTGCAAATGTGGTCTAAAATGTCTGAATATGTCTAAACATGTCTAAACATTGTAACATGATGTAACATGTCTAAATTATCTCAACTCTAATTATTTTCTAAACAGTTGCAAAGCAGGTGGGCAAAATGTTTGACTGCGTATCCTCGATGATAAGAACAAAAAAGACTCAGGACTCATATGGAAAGGGTCAAGTCTGCCGATATCAAGCCTTGCACTGATTTTCCTCAGGATCCTGAGCGTGATCTGGAGCGCGATTCACGCTTTCGAGACCTCAAACGCATCGTGAGACATCTGGAAGTCATTTCCTCTTGCTAGTTTGAAGCTGCTTCATGATGTCGTAACCCCAAGAATAAACCATCCCCAAAAGGACTCAAAAGTCATTCCCCAAATTCAAATGGTAGGTTTGTTATGGTTTGTTACCTTATACCACATTAATCCGCCGGCCTGCCGGCGTGTCTTGCTGATCTTGCTTGTTCGTAGTTGTACTGTCTGTCTTGTCCTAGACTTTCCCCTTGGTCCGGATTTTTGCCTCGTCTAACTTTGCCCCCCTCTCTCCCAGTCTTTCTCGTCTTCGTCCTTGTCGTGCTTTTCGTCTTCATCTTTTGCCGCGATGTGCTGGGCTCAATTCTACCCACGACTCACTCAACAAACGCTTGGTTGTGAACATTTCGCGGTTATTTCCGTTGTTTTTTTCCGCTTTCTTTGCTGTGTTTGCCACAGGTTTGCGGCATCGTTTCTTATGTCCAATACGTGACATAGGTGGCCTGTCACACGCGTAACCTTTCCACGCATGGCCTTTTCCCAAAACCCTGGTTTATACACTCATGCTTTGGCTTAATCTTAAACCGTGGTTTTCACAAAAACCATGTTTTGTGTAAAAGCTATGGTTTACACAAAACGCTGTTTTACACAAAAACCGTGTTATGCACAAAAACCATGTCTATGTTCTTCCTAGGCCTGTGCAAGTGCTGTTTGCAGCTTGCAGGATAGCTCTTTCCATGGTGGCCGGTGGAACATGCCGAAGGCGGTTGAATTTTGTCTCGTAGCCAGAACTTAGAAGTGACAGATTTCTTAGATGCATAATTCGGGCATTATAAGAAACTCGTCACTTATCATTGTATTTTACTAGATGGTCGCGTTTCTATTGTTGCCATGCGTTGCCATGTTGTTTCTATGTTTTTCGTTGCTTTTCTATGGGTGTTTGATCTTTTTGGGGGTTACAATGGCTGGGTCCCCAACTTCGATCTCGTCTTCTTTCGAGACCGCGACGGGGAGCGACTTGCGTGCCTGCCTGGGACGGATTTGGAACCCTAAAGGTCCCAAGGCTTCATGTTAATTGTAGCATATTGTAGCCATTACAACTGTCATTCTATGACGTTGTATGAATTCTGTGTATTTCTGTGCCATTTATTTGGGTACCCGCTTTTAAGAGACAAGCCTTGGACGTGTTCTCATTGTTCTCCACATCTCCACGCCTATGCGCTCTTTGTCTTTGTCTTTGGTCCGTTCTGGACTGGGCAAGCGTCCTTCCTTCCTGCCATGTCTGGGCCGTGCATTCGCTTGGACGATATTGGGTCATTACAGCTACTCTGTTTCAATGTCTGAGACCCAAAAGAACCAAGCTCTTGAGAACTGCCAAAAAGATCCTGAGATGACGGGATAGTTCAAACCAATACCATGGAAATTGATCTACCAGGCACTTTTGGGAACCTTTTTGGGTCTGCACAAAGAAGGGCTATACTCACCCCAAAAAATGGTAATTCTCATTTCTAATGGGGAAAATGAGGATGAACCATGGGATTCCCCATGTTCAGACAAACCTCTGGTAACACTCTGCACCTCCAAGCTGTGCCACCAAGGGGCTCGATTCTCATCAAAAGAGGAATAACTACCTGCCAGTCGTGACAAGAAGCTACTTGGGGCTTGTCTCAATGTAGACATGATACCCCACTCTGGTACGCAGGATAGCATCGCGCCTGTGACGGATTGGGCGCGTTCTTCAGGTACTTCTCCTGGTCAAGCTATGCCAAAAATCCAGGCATCGGGTCATCCCAAGAATCGATCCATTGAAAGCAAATGCAAAGCAAATACCAATTCCTTTAGATCTTCTGGGCTCATCTGATTCCGTCTGATGAATCTAACTCCCCCCAATCTGTCATAATGTTGAACTGCAGATGTGGCACCATTTGTCGAATGTCATCCAACTTTTGGCTGCGAGGGTGACAAACTTCCACAAACCTGGCATCATTTTTGCAGATCTAAGAGTGTTGTCACCGACACGTTGATGGCTTTTCATGTGTGTTTCATTGGTTTTCTATATCCCCCCTTAAGGGGGGTTGGGCCAGGGTGAAAGTGACATATTTTTATTGTCTTGTTGATTTGTCTGGACTGTTGGGCCCCTGCGCTTCGGGAATCAAACATGGGAAATCCCCGAACGATAAATGGGATGTTTCTATCTGGGAAAATCGTCGAACGAGCAAGCCATAAGCATCATCTACTAACCAGTTTGCAGAAAATGGATGAAAATGGAATATTGACAGCATGACTGCAAGAGCCTAATTTCAGGCCTCGCAAGAGCTCGATCATCCAGCTTGTACTTGCTCCTGTGCAATTTCACTACAGCCAGGATAGCAGCTACTGTGGTCATAGAAAATCATGGTTCTTCACATCAAATATGGGAGGTTCTTGTAGCTTTTCCCACCAATTCTGGGAGGTGAAGCTGAACCATCAACCCCTTCAAGAAGGGTATGAGTTTTGATACCCACAGGGATTTGGGTGCTAAAACTGGATAATTCATGACAATTGGCTGGGATATAGTTTAATTACTATATAAGTTCACTATTGGCTTTTACCACAGGACTCTGCAAAAAATTGATCTTAATTGCCCAAAACTTCCAATCGTGGTAATCGCAGTCCTGAAGGTGAGCATGCACTGATCCAGCTTGTCAGCTCCTCCAGTAGTTCAAACATGGCTCTGTCTACTGCCCGCTCTCAACAAGTAAGACAGTGTCCCCGTACTCCTTGAGCTGCTCACTTTCAAGCTCTTCGATTGATGTCAATCCAGAGTTGAAGAGCCCCAGGTCAATGAATGGGTGGTCCCAAAACAGTCATGATTCCAGCTCAAAATAGCACCCCCAAAGTAATATCCATTATGCATTTGCTCAGACATGGGGTACAGTACCCAAGATAGCCGTTTAATTGATGGACATGATGATAGACCACTGGATTTTGGGGCACCCCATGTTTGGACCCCAAAAAGGGCGTCAACAGAAATCCTGCTTGAAATCGCAACCTCTCCTGTGAAGCAGCCTCTTTCCAGCTCCCCAATCTTGACCTCACAGACTCGGTGCGAAACTCCAAAAGGATGGAAGAATGGAAGAGATATGGAAGACAAGCGTTAACCAGATTCAACAAGCACAAACTCGTTCACCAGTTGAGATAAACACCTTCACCTGGAAGAAACTTGGTTCCTTGCCATCAAAGATCCAGAAGGCTTCTTCGCTGACTCACAAACCTCCAGTGGCTCAGATCTGATGGCAGTGCAGCAGGGGGCGCGAGGCCGCAACCTCTTTTTTTGTATACATGGCGATACATGACGTACTCGCCTCGTAGAGAGCTTTGAGATCGGTTTCGAAAGAATCCTCTCTGGTTCTCATCACATCATCAAGTCGCCGCATAATCCTTGGACCCGTGGCTCAGCTCAGGTGTCCACTTGAGAAGACACAACTATCACGATATGGATGATTTTGTTTGATCGATTTTGAATTTTTAACCGCGTCTTTCTTGTTGTTTCCTCTTTCAAAATGAGGCTTCTGAGGCTTCTAATCCCAGGTAGACCCGATGATATTTGACGATTTTGCAGCTATGTCAGGGCCCACTAAAAATCTTGCTCTTGCGGACTCAGGCGCTTTTCCTCAATGGCAAACTTTTTGCAAAGCGCCTCTACCTGACCACAGAGCAGTACAGTCAAGTTCTCTCATTCAGCTTTGTATGAAATCCCCTCCCCATCCCTCCCCCAAAAACAAACTTTGCCAGTGGAGGTTCTCAACATAACCAGACGCGCAAACACTTCAAAACTCGCTGCTCTGCCCATGTTGGACCACAGCCATGATTCCCGATGGTTTGGATGAAGGTGTCCCCTCATTGAGCCATAGCCAAGTTGAGAGCTAAAAGAAGGCGTGCCCTTTGGGCCCTTTGACTTAAAGGTGGTAAACCCAATGCCATACACCTCCCATTTAGGGATGGTCTATACAAGCCAATAAAATGGTGATTTCAGGGATGGTCTGGGGTCTGATTCCTGCCTCCGGATGGATGGGTGGCAAGCAATGCTCAGCATTGGGAGCTCGCTTTCCCTTACCTTTGCCTCAACTTAGCGCACCAAACCAAGCAGACCCAACAAGTCGGCTCAGATGAATATGGAACCTGACGCCTGAAGTTGCGGACATTTTGGTAGTTGAACGCAATCTCATCTTCATTGCACACGTTTCCATCGTTGACAACACCACAAATTCCTACTGGTAGCTATCCATCACTACCGATTCCTAGCTATCCATCACTACCGATTCCTAGCTATCCATCACCATCAGCACATACCCCCCCACACCTTTCCGGATGGTCTGCTCAACAGGACCCTCCTCCTGTGGTTCGCGCCATGTCCCCGGAAGGTTTGCCAGGGATGCAGACAACTTTCATCTCAACTATCTGACAAAAAGTCTGAAAAAACCTGCAGTTGGGAACTGCCAGCATGAGCTAGCAACCCCGACATCTAGCTTTGTCCAAATATGGAGGGCGCGCCTCAAATTTCTGCCAAAGTTCAGGGGCAAAACAATGGCGATCAACCATGGGATTCATAATTACCTATTTTCAGACAAACCAATCTGTGAGTGCAGTCTTACCCTTGCACTTCAGAGCCTTCTTCTCGTCGTCTTCTTCTTCATCTCCAGAGCCAGGTGCTGAACCCATGGATGCCATTTGAGCCATCATCGCCATCATGGGGTTCATACCCATCATAGACATGCCCCCCGGCATCATCCCGGGCATCATCCCACCAGGCATCATGCCAGACATCCCTGAAGACATCCCCATCATGGGCATGCAGTTTCCACATCCACAACCACTGCATCCACACCCACCACAGCCGCTGCAATTGCTGCAGCTGCCACAATTGCTGCAGCCGCCGCAAGCGCCACAATTGCTGCAGCCGCCGCAGGCGCCACAACCACCACAGTTTCCGCAAGGGCCGCAGGCACCGCAGTTGCCACAACTGCCACAACCGCTGCAACCCCCACAGCTTCCGCAACCGCAACCGCCGCAATTTCCGCAGCCACCGCAACAGCTACCACAGCTACCACAGCTACCACAGCTACCACAGCTACCGCAGCCACAGCTGCCACAGCTCCCACAGCCTCCGCAGCTGCCGCAGCCCCCGCAGCTGCCACAACCACAGCTGCCACAGCTGCCACAGCCGCCACAAGCATTGCAGCCATTGCAGCCATTGCAGCCACCACCGCTGCCACAACTACCACAGCCACTACAGCCTACACAGCCCCCACAGCCCCCACAGCCACAGCCGCAGCCACAGCCCCCACAAGGGGGCATGCCCTGCATGGCTGACGGAGTCTGCATCATGATTGCTGGTCACACTTCAGTGTAGCATGTTTGATTCATGCAGTGGGGACAAGAAATCAGGAATTCCTTAGAAGCATGTGCCAGTGCGGTGGGTTGCAATTTGCCTGGCTGTTGGATTTGTGGCAGAAAAGATGGTGAAAATCAAAAAGGGTGCAACTTTATTGAATCCCCAGGCTGTAGGCCCCCAGCAATTACAATCTCCGCTGATACGTCGTCAAGCAGTACTGGTTTGGTCAACTACAGTGACCCAAGAGCAAGGTCATGCTGGCATTCTCCCTATGTCTATATATATATAATTATATATAATTGTATATATATATATATAATTATATATATATACAAAGAGATTCAGCAACTTGAGTTGTCTGAGCTTGCTAAAATCGCTTGCTTTTCAATGGAAAAGGCTCAAGCCGAAAGTCAAGGAAGCATGGAAACAACAGGGCGAACCTGGCAATTGAAAATGGTCCTTCTAAAGGAAACATCATTGCGAGCCAAGCTGAAGGTCTCGTGCAAGCCATGGAACCATGGAACTGGAAAACCCCAAATACATGACATTGGCCACCGGGATATCCATGGACGGCTTCGGAATTTCAAGATGACCAAAATGTGCCACAAAATGTGCCAAGTTCTGGGTGGCTGTCCTCTTGCTATCCAGAACTCTAGCCTCGGCCCATTGTTGTTTTGGATCGTGGCAAAATGATTCTACCCAGCTCAACTCACAGCTCTGTTCAAGGTGCGGACATGGCAGACTCGGTAACGAAGCAGTAGCGGGGTGTCATTGACCTGCAAAACTGCTGCGCTTGACAGTTGGCTTGGGAATTTTGGAGTCATGGGAAACGGGATGGAAACGCAAGACACGTGTTGTTTGATCAAGTGCCAGAAAGATTGAGTCTGTGCAAATGAAGTGTTCAGGCACAAACACCTCATTCAAATAATTCCTTCAGCGTCACAACAAGTCACAAAGAAACTAAATCCAGTAGAATGTTCCTCTCACACCTGATCAAAATTAAAGAAACGGGACACTTCACCATTGCCACCCTTCGGCTCAACGCATTTTTGATGGGCCTCATGCATCACCATGGCTGCTCTAGAGCAGAAGGTGTCTGCAGCTACCGGGTCGTCATCCTCCAAGTACAACTCTGCAATCTTCACGTACTTTTCCGCCTCCCAAATCTCATCAAATCTCCAAACTCCATTGAGAATCTGCTGGGGATGTTTGACCACAAAATACAGCTTTAGCTTGCAGTATCTTGCAGTTGTGGAACGTGAAACGTGAACGGTGGACGATGTGAGGTCCAGACATGTTTTCTGTCGTTATTTGCTTATCTTGTAGGACAGGCAAGGCACGGTGACACACTCAACGAGGTCGCACATGTGAAAAAATGAGACTCGGGTGTTGCCAGATGCTTTTGCAAAAAATGAACAGCCTCAGGGATCTGTCATCATAATCCTCATCAACATGGATCATCCATCATCCTTTTCGCCATCCAGAATCTCAAGAATCTCCAGATACCCGAAGTCGGGCCTTTTGAAGCGGAGTCCTACACCGAGTTCCTCTTGTCACAAGCATGGGGGATGGGCCAAATTGCCATTGGATCATGGGGAAAAACAGACAAACAAACCTCTTGCCACACTAACTTTGGAAAGGGTTGGACTCTGACACACTAATATAGGATGGTCCAAAATGAGTACGGTATGGCTCAAGCGCAGGCTTCTATCAATGTACTGCTGATCAACGATGGCATTCAAACCCAGCCAGGGATACCCCGAAAAAATGTGTTTCAACAGGCTGTGGGATGGTTGATGGGGTTCCAAGCTCAATGGGTGCTCCAACCCCTATCTTTTTGTGATGCTCCAAACGCAAAAACAAAACGTGTTGTCCACTTCTCAGTTTGCGGGTCCTGACTCGAGGTTGATTGCAGCCAAACATTTTGCTGCCTCAGCCCAGTCCTCGGAACCATATATAGTTGCAAAGCTGCTACAGTACCTATGTATATATACCAATGGCGTAATACCGGTTTGGGGGACTTACCAACCATTCCGTTCGTTTTTGAAAGTGGTGAAATCCCCAAGTCTGTTGGGTCAAATCCTCCTTGCTCCGCCTTTGTTGCTTCACCACCAACCCACCGCTGGATGGATACTCCTTCCGAGCACCTCACCCCTTCGGCTTGGAAGACTTCAGACAGAAGTTCTCGCATCACGAAGTCCTGTCGGAGGGTATCTAATACTGCGCACAGACCCCGTGGTTTGCCCAGACTGCAACATTCAGGATGCCCTGTTGTCGAACATTATAAGAGAGATTGCAGATTAGGCTTCAGAGTTTTCAGGGCTTTGGGTTTTGGGGCTTTAGGGTTTGGGGTTTCAGGGTTAGGGTTCGTCATCTGGGAAATACCAAAACACTGGCCCGGCGCAGGTATTTGAGCATGTCCGAGGATAATTTTTGAATACTGGCAAACCATAGCGGGGGGGAAAAGGTTTCTTGGAGCGCAATCTTGGAGAACATTTCAGCACGGTTTGTTTTGTTGTGCAAACCCTGGAGAAGTACCATCGACGTTTTCTGAGATTCCAGAAATTGGTCATGTGCACAGGGCTCTCAGACTTCAGCAGCTGTGACCAGTGCCCTGGCCCTAACCTCCTCCTCAAAGGAAACAACCCGGCCACGCAGGCGGTCTAAGGTATGGCGAGCTAACTCCTGGTTGCTGAAAGCTGGAAAGCTGTAACAAATGGATATTTCCAAAATTGGATAGTGGGAAAACTATGTAAAAAATTACACTTGAAACAGGTGAAGGCTCTTTTTTTGGAGGTGGGGGGAAAAAAACTGTAGATGTTCCCTTCAAAAATTGGAAAATGTGTCCACCTTCTCCAGTTCAATGGGAGATTGACCCCAACTGATGGCCATGTTGATATGGGAAGCCATGGGATGCATCCCTAGATATATGGCAAGCATGGGGATAGTGTGTGTGTGTGCGCCTTCAATACTTTTTCATTGGCAATATGATGATCAACCAGTGGAAAGTTGCCCATTTTTAGACAAGCTGACATTTCAAGTACACTCCACCATGGACTCTACAATAAAGGATCCAGCCGTTTTTCTCTGGTTTAAGAAAGTCCTACTGGAATTAATTGAGGCGTTGGGGTTAAGCCTGAAACTGCTTATAATATAAACATGCCCAATCTTGGATACCTGGACACCCTGCAGGTTGTCTTTGCTGGTTATTATGTGTATATATATATACATATATATATATACATATATATACACACATATGTATATATATACATACATATATACATACAAATATATATTTACATACATATATATATTATATATATACATACATATATATATATATATACATATATATACATATATACATACATAATTATATATACATACATACATACATACATATATATACATATACATATATATATATATATACATACATATATCTACATACATACATATAGATATATACATATATAATATATACATACATACATACATATATATACATATACATACAGAAATATATATACATATATACATATACGTATATGTATATATATACATACATATATATTTACATACATATATACATACACGTATATATATATACATATATATACATTTTTTAATATACATACATATATATATATATATATACATATATACATACATACATACGTACGTACGTACGTACGTACATACATACATATATATATATATATATATATATATATTTACATATAT
>Ga0126342_10023405_pt1 | contig 10108 bp, 11 predicted proteins | sample Cyp1metagenome_FD_92528 | JGI IMG/M metagenome (GOLD analysis project Ga0126342, IMG submission 92528) | Coral microbial communities from Lord Howe Island, Old Settlement Bay, Australia - Cyphastrea 1 metagenome | ecosystem: Host-associated > Invertebrates > Cnidaria > Coral ... | reverse complement strand
GGTTGGTCCTGTGCTGTCTGGCCGCGGCGCTGCACCCAACTCTTTGGTGGGAACTGTTCGCAGTCAGCCATTAACTGGCTGATCCGCGAACGGGAGAAGCCCATGGCTCTCAGCGCCCTCCGCGCTTGGGCTTCGCTGCGCTTGGCCACCTTGAGGCGGAGCACGGTGTTCTGCGCAGGGCCGGCCATTGCTCAGGCTTGGTCAGGTGGAGAGCGGCTGCTTTGCTTGGGCGGAAGGGCGGCTGCGGTTGATATGCCTTCTTCATCCTTCTTCCGTCGAAAGAACATTGGCCATAGATGATAGCTTCTGATATAGATGGATATTGGGGAGAAATGGAAGTAGATTATCATTCTGCACTTCAGGACGGAATTCCATCACCTCCCAAAGACCCAGCTAATATGGGTGGTCAGAGCCACCTGTCCCAGAAATATGGGTCAAGTAGTCATCGATTATCCTCCAAGTCTATCCAAATGTGTGGAATCTTACTTTTAAAAAAGATATACGCACGCTTATTTTTTTGCCACTTGTCTTTAACTGATCAAATTTCCATGCTTGGCAATCTGCAAAAAAAGGTCTGGAAGACTTATCTTGACTTATGTTGACTTATTGTAAAGTTAGACATTTTTAGTAAACACCATAAATAACATAATCCAACTTAATCATTATAAAATCGGACGATAAATTTCATAACTTTACAACCATAGGTTATGGAGTTATGGTAGTATCTTAGATGACTTGTGCACCTAGTTATAACTTGTTGCATCCTAGGTTATGAAGAGGGGTTGGCGTAGTATGGAAAATAAAAATGTTTGAAACCACCAACCAGTTTTTTGTTTCGGAAGGTCCAGAAAAAACATCCGTGGGTTTGGGAACCTCCAGCTTTGTTCCACAGTTAAATCAATGCCAAAGGATCAACCGATTCGAAGCAAGAGACTTGCGTGTTGTCGAAGATACAATTGAAATATATACATATCTGGGTAAATTATAATAATTCACTAACATGAATGCTTCGGCCATTTGGGGATGATTCCCCCTACTAACCATGATTTATATATATATATATATATAATTTACCCATATATATATATTTAAATGACAATGAACAACCTTCAAAACCCAAGCATCATCACATGTGAGTGTGGATTGCATTGATCATCTGTGGTTGGAATCCACAGCTATGGGACAGAAACCAATATGAGTGGAATTCCCAACGTTTCACTTTAGAACTTCGAACCCTTACCACTATCAACTGAGTGCAACATTTTGTTGGGAGTCCCAATAGATTCTAAATTGGTTCCCATTGTTTTCTGATTGGTGGTGTCAACCATCTTGAAAAATATGAAAGTCAATGGGAAGGATGACACCCGATATATGAAATGAACAATAAAAGCCATGTTTGAAACCACCAACCAGTTTTCCTCATCACCATTAACCAACATCATTAACCATTATTATCCATGATTAACCATCAGTAACTGGTTGGTGGTGCAATAACCATCTTGAAAAATATGAGTGAGTGAGTTCGTCAGTTGGGATGATGATTATTCCCAATACATCAACCAACCATCATGCTGTTGTCCTTTTCTTTCGTTGGCAATCCGTCATCCCAAGGTGAAAGCTATATGTTTTACCCAAAAATCGCTAAATGTTGATTTCTAACCGTTTGCGAAGTGGAAAACCACCACATTTGGTAGCAAAAAATCACTGTACCCTCTGGTAAACTGCCACATAACTATGGAAAATCACCATTTTCAATAGCTATGTTAGTTTACCAGAGGGTAAATGATCAAGTCAAACTCCATCAATGATCGGGTTGAATCAGCGGTGTGAGTTTGCCAGGAGATTGGGTCTTCCCATTGAAACCAGAAGGATTTCCTTCCCAGGTTTCCTTCCTAAATCATAGGGCTACCCCCAACTCCCCAACTCATCCAAAATTCAAACTTTCACGTAGACCATACCCATGGTTTACTGGTTGGTGGTTTCAACCAACCCCTCTGAAAAATGATGGAGTTCGTCAGTTGGGATGATTATTCCATTCCCAATATGATGGGAAAGTCATAATCCAGCCATGTTCCAGTCACCACCAACCAGCCATGGTTTATCATGGTGACTTGGGGATCCCCCTTTTTTGATTCGGAAAACCTCCATTTCCCAAGGCGCCCCAAAAAACGCCCGGAACGCCACGGCCGGCGCCATGGCCCGGGCCCACCTGTGCTCTGAGCACAACTTGCTGAAGGTTTCCTGTCAGCACTTGGTGCGTTTCGAGCCTCGGCTGATCCCAAAGAGGACTGACTGGCTATGACTGGCCCCATATTTTTGTTGTGGATCTGCAATGACATGGATCTTTTTGGGAAAGAGATCGATTCTTGCACCAGTTCAAAGCCATTTAAAACCGCAAAGAAACACAACATGACGTGAACAGCCCGTGAAGACTGTGGGAGTCGCTGGACCATTCGCCAGGTGAATAGCTGTTAATACCAGCCAACCTCAATGTGAATGTATGAATGTTCAGCCAGCCACCGGTTTCTAAAACAAATCTGACTCATTCATCATCCAATTTTGTCTGTGAATAATTTTGATGGCATGTCATGGCCATATTTGCGGAAACAAAAAACAATGAATGGTAACTGAGCTATTGATTTCTGGGGTATACCCTTCATCATTAAAGAAACAAGGACCTGGTAAATCCCTCATGTCGCTGATCCACGTCAATGGACAGAGATCTACCCCTTCACAATTGGCATTAAGAATCCACAATGGCAGTAAATGACTTTCCCGTTTGAAATATGGCGAGTTTCAAGGTTCAACAAATTACCAGGTCAAAGTTCTTCAAATCTTGATACACTTCAGATCCATAGAGAATCAACATCTGAGTGTGTCAAGATGGATTTGAATCGATTCTTAGATTCAGTAAAAAAATAAAGAATCCAGAAGTAATCAAAGATCCTCCATAGTGTATCAACGTTCTCCAAGTCCTTCCAGCAGGATCTGAATTCCACCCAGCCTTCGCCCAGCTGAGTTCCCCAAACGTTCATAACGAAGGCTGTTTTTCCCCTGAGCCGTGAACTACCGCGCCACGGCGCCAGGCGCAAATTCTAAGAATAATTCAAGACCCTATGGTGAACTAACATACTTTGTACATAATTACAGTATATTACAGATTATTACAGTATATGTTGGAAAAAAATATGAAAAGTCCAAAACCATTTGCAGATCATGTTCCTAGAGAAACATGGGCTGTCCACATCTATGCTTCGGAAATCTCATCTTGGAAATCTCATTTCACATTGACTTTTTGTGAATTTTCTCCGATCGTTTACCCTATGTTAACGGCATTCCATGCAATCTATATTGGATATGGGTCAAAATATGTCAAAATCCATGTGCCCTTCTGTTCACACCAGAATAGCTGTATAGCTTTGATATGCTTTGATGTTCATCTCCTCCAAATATGCAACTTCGGCTTTGCAACATATAATGACCATAATAAGCCTTATAGATAATAGATGGTTAGGAACAATTAATAATTTACTAACCATTTACATAATAATCATAATAAGCCTTTCTTCTTTCTTGTTGGTCATTCTGTTCCCCTCCATAAAATTTGGAGGGTGAACACCGGTTCACCGGTTCAAGGAGACCAAAGACATCACCATAGACATCACATCTCCGCGCCTGGGGGCGTTTCACATCGTATCCTGCAGACCAAAGTCGCTGCAGAAGTTCTTCGGTGTCCCAATTTCGTCGCCTCGGCCGTGGATCGATCCAGCTTCGGAAATATCACTGGAATATGATGACAAGCCCAATGTGAGGCCCAGCGTTCAGTTGGTGAACATAACTCCAATTTCACGAACTGGTTTATGGTACTTATAACGAACTAGTTACTGGGGCTTTTGTTAACCAACTTATAACTGGGGGGCCTCACATTATATGATGACCTAGTGGTTGAACCGTACCTTCTCAGAAAGTTGGCTTCCATAGGCATAGTTTTTCACGTCAACCATGTTTCAACCCTCATTGCCTTCAACTCAACAAACAAAAATGTGAATGAGAGTCTAAATATGTGCCTTCAGCTCAAAACATGGGATGACATGTTTATGGCCATCAAATGGTCATCAATGGTTAGAAAAATCCCATTAAATTCCATAGTAATGGGTACATATAAATCATCCCATTACATCCCATGAAAAATCCCATGAAATCCCACAAAAATTGTCATAAATCCCAATAAAATGTCATGAAATCCATTGAAATCCCATGAAAAATCCCTACATTTCTAGATTGTTCGAAAAACCCATCCATGTTTCAAACTGGGAAAACGCTTATCCAGGCTTTTCACCATGGCTTACCGCCACACCACTCACCTGGCAGATCTGCTACCGAATCCCATCGATGCTTTCCCCGTTGCGTTTCTGGAAAAACGGAGAAATAGCCATGGAAATTCACCAGAAATTATGGGGAAATCATGGTGAATCATCCAGTTTTATCATCTAAATATGAAACTATGTCATAATTTTGTTTAATCATCCATGTTTATCATCTATATCAATCCATTTCTATGGGCTATCTATGCCATAGCTAGGTAACAAATCACCAGAGGGTAGTTAAATGGGAGCTGTTCCAATGCCAGGGTGGAGTTCCGGAGATTATCCACATTGATATCTTTAGGCTTTGACCAATGTAAACGGGTGAATTTTCTGTGGGACATTGAATATTATTATTATTATTATCATTATCATCATTATTATTATATTATTATTATTATTTTATAATAAATTATATATATATATACTTATTATATATATATTATATATATAATTATTATATATATATTATAATATATATATATAATTGTATCTATAGATTAGATACGTATTACACACACTACAAGCATCAAACACCTACAGTTTTATTGATGTTATTGTTTCCTCAATCTGTGACTGAAGTCTAACCCACCAACCTCTTTTTTAAAACTGATGTTTACCCACTTCAAGTGAAAATCGCAATCACAGGCCGTCCGTGATGCCGGCCAGTGCGGTTGTCTACCCATCTTTTTTGGGGATGAGGTCGCTGTAAGTCATAGCAACCCCCGAGTTAAGATGCAGAAAAAAGTACACGATCCTGCTTTAAATTCGTAAATGACGGACTTTTCTAGGATCTTTTGGGTGACCAATTCGCCCAAAATTCCATCACCATTCCATGCCAGGGTGTTCTTCACACTGAGCCCTCTGGCCACATGCTTTGCAAGGCATTCTGGACTACTTCATTCTCCAAGATTCTGCGCCTTGTGCCATGCTGGAGGATGGCCATTTTGGTTGGTAACGTGGAATTTGGTAAACAAAATACTCACTTGTACTACATGGTATCAGGACACTAATCGATATAATGTGGCTAAAACTGGCTGTCATGTCATAAACCATCCCCAGTCATCACCATTTTTTATAGGGGATGGCTTGTTACCATTCCCAGGAAAATGGCTGGTAAAAATGACATTGTCTTAACCACATTACACAAATCTCCAATTATTAACATAGCTATTGAAAATTGCTGATTTATAGTTGATATACCAAACTTTAAAATTGTGATGTTCCACAGCTTTTTGTATGTTTACTACATTACTCATCTCATTATATAACATTATATAACTATATCATATCGCATTAATATCCCATTCATTAATACAATTAGATGTCATTAACCATTAGATCCACATCAGATATCATGAAAATATCAGATCCCATGAGATCCCATGTACCATTCGTATAGCCATCAGGTCAGATCCCATTACTCCTTGATCTGGGTAAATTACAATAATTCACGAGCACCTGAATGCTTCGGCCATTAAAGGGGATGATTTCCCTCTCAAATAGACCATGATATATATATATATATATATATAATATTTACCAATATAATATATATATATATATACGGTATATATATATATATATATCACATATATATATATATATATGATTCCTTCAAATAAACCATGATGAACCAGGCTTCGGGAGAACAGGCTTGACTTCGGTCGAAAAGAAAACTGCACCTGTTTTTGCTTTCTCCTTGCTGCAACACCTGGCGGAGTTCCCAACCCCGAAAACGTGTGTGATTTCCCATGGTAGCCATGGTGCTTTTCCCAATGGGGGTTTCACATACCCAGAATGTTGCGTCGCTTAAGACATACAATGTGAGGCCCCCAAACGTGATGTGAACGTTGGTTAACAAAAGCCGCAGTAACTAGTTCGTTATTTGTGTACCATCAACCATCAACATCCATTGATATTAAAGTTGGCTTATAAGCCACAGTAACTATAGTTATAAGTACCATAAACCATAGTTATTGGAGTTATGTTCAACAACTTAGCGATTTCGTAAACGGGGGCCTCACGGCCTGTATCAATTTCATGGACTTCCCGGAATCTGACGCCACGGGTAGTCCCACCACGGGTAGCTCAACAGCTTCACCAGGTCCCGTGATCCATGGAGTTCAACCAGGTAAGTGCCATGGTCAAACAACATTGCAAGTGTGTGTGGATGTTTATATCATGGAATGTATCATCGGAATATCCCATTAAAACATCATTAATCACCATTAACCAACATCATTAACCATTATTATCCATGATTAACCATTATATAATGCTGGTTGGTGGTTGACCTACCCCTCTGAAAAATATGAGTTCGTTAATGGGAAGGATGACATCCCATATATGAAATGGAAAACAATGGAAAATAAAACATGTTCCAAACCACCAACCAGTTATATAATGGGATGTGTAATCGGAATATCATGGGATTTCATGGCAGCACAACTAACAATGTCAGTATATAATATGGTTTATGGTCATCCATCCCATTTTCTGGGAATCCGTTCAATGGGTATATCGTGATTAATGAATCAATGACAATCCCCCAATATGGGTGTACAATCCAACTTGTGACCACGGCACATAAACCAGTGTATGGAAAAAAACAAGTGGATGAATGCGGATGACACATGATGACAATGGATTTAATACCCACCAAAAAAATAGGGTATCTTCTGCACCAATATATATTTTCACCCCAGGGGCGATTTTCACTGGACATGTGCCACCATTTTCGTGCCACAAAAAAGCGACGATAATTTGGGTTGTCCTTATGAAAGAACAACCCCAAGATGCAGAAACAAAAAATAAAAGAAAAAAACAAAAAAGGTCAAATTGAAGCAATACTTAGTTACCATGCTGTAAACTGTAGAACCATACCCAAACAAAAGTTGACAAAAACCATACCCGAACAAGATTCGATGGAAACCGCGTGGAAAGCCATGGCATTTTAACTTTTTAACCCGTCCCATCGGAGTTCCGATGTTCCCATGATTTTCCCATGCCTCCCAAAGCAAAGAGACAATGTGTTCGCATTGCCCGGACCGGGTGGCCTTGGGATCTCTGTTGTCTTAACGTCATGATGTGAGAGTTTCTCAGCAACGAAAATGGTGAGAAACTCAGCAAGGTGACATGTTCTGAATCTTCAATAACACATGGTGACACTTGGTGACATGAAATCCTCATTCAATTGAACAAGTCATCCCCCGGAAAAATCGAAAAATGTTCTAAATTCACGTTAGAATTCCCATTACATTCACATATTTATCCCCATTTATCACCATTAATCATCATCACACTATTTTGGATAAATCATGATAAATCGCTGTGTGGATTATGATTGTTGTGAATGATGAACATTTTCCCCATCAATTTCCATTCATTAATTCCCATTCATGAATCATCATCATCATCATCATAATTTATCAATTACACCCCCATATGTCTGATGCTGACAGGAACACACACATTTATCCATATTTATAACCATTACCATCTGGTAAACATACAAACAACTATGGAAAATCACCATGTTATTAATGGGTAAATCAACTATTTCTATGGCCATTTTCAATAGCTATGTCAACCCTGGATTAATAATACCCTAGGCTGTTTATTTGGGAGGCTACTATTTAAGTACCAGATTATGACTATTGGAGGAGTACCCCCTAATTAATAAACCATGGTTTATTGATACGGGGTTGACATTCATCATGATGTTCTATGTTATAATAATTCACTAACCTGAATGGTTCGGCCATTTGGGGAAGTTTCCCTTATGTAACAAATTACCAGAGGGTAAATCTCCATTTTCAGTAAATTAACAAAGACCCTGCCAGATAGGGGTTGGAAGATTAGTTTCCACTAAAAATTGGTGATTTTCAAGGTGTATGTTAATGCTATTAATGGGTAAATCCACTATAAATCACCATGTTCAATAGCTATGTAGCAGTCATTACCAGAGGGTACACCTCTATTTTTCCATTCACTATCAAAATTCCATTCACTGATTAGTCCCAAGAAGCACCTTTTCTATCACTATTAATATTCCATTCATACCATATATTTCCAATGAAATGGGATATTAATAGTGATATATTTCCATCATACCATATATTTCCATATTAATATTCCATGGGATTAATATTTCCCATTTTTTTCCCAATGAAATCCCATTAATCACGTGATGTTCACCGATCCCCCGGTGCCGCACACCGTGCTGTGCCCGCATCGCTGTGCCCCGAGTTACGCCACGCAGGAGAGTCGAGTAAGTCTTTTCATCTGCCACTTGACCATCCTGGAACGGTTTTTTGTCATGCTAGGGGATTGTTAATGTATAAAATCAACTATAAATATCACTCTATATATATACTGTATATATTATACACAATATATATATATACACTATATATACATACTATATATATATGTGGTGGTTTCCTGAAATTGGGGTACCCTCAAATCATCCATCTCAAAATAGGATTTTGCATGAACTAAACCATCCATTTTTGGTATACACGTTTTAGGAAACCCCCATATATAGTATCACTATATATTTGGTATCATCATGTCATGACAAAAACCTATGACCATCATTTCAAAGCGCTTTTGAAGAGTTGGCTTAGTTGACCATCTAGTCAATGGGAATTTCAGGAACCGATTTATTGGAGGTACCTACCATATATAAGGCCTATTTCTTAGGCCTATGTAAGGGAATATCACCACAGAATATGGCCCCACAGAATTGGAGGTACCTACCATATAAGGCCATATTCTGTGGGTATATTCCCTTACATAGGCCTTATATAGGCCTTATATATGGTAGGTACCTCCAATAAATCGGTTCCTGAAATTCCCATTGATCTAGAATTAGGACTTTAACATGATTCAACTATGAAAGATAGGGATCTCACATAATCTAACCAATGTTATGTCCTTTTCGGCAACATGTTGAGGGGCCGTCTTCGCATACTATTTCGTATCACCAAGCTTAGCCACTCGGGTGTCACCATCCCCAACGACTCAAATCATCCCCTGCGACAGAGAAAAAACACAACAATCACAACACTCCAAAGTTATGAAAGTTATGTTGATCATACATGATCATACCACTGTCTCACACTGAATCGTGAAGTTCTTGTCTAGGGCTCAAATGTTTTTGAAGTATTGTCTGGAAGCAAGATAGCTATTAATATTCGCAAGTACATATGATCTCCCCCTGTAAAACCATAAAATGTTTGACCCCAAGTGGTTTTACTATCCCTTGGACATGTATTATTTTATTTTGGTTGGTATCCTCCAGTTTAGTCCGAGTACAACTTTGTTGCATAAATCTGCATACCCTCCTTGTTTTCAAACATTGCAATGGATTATCCACCATTTACACATGGCGTTCTCCTTGAAACCTCTATTTTTGTTGGCGATTTTGCAGCAGGGTAAATTGCAACACTTGCCCTGAAAAGGTGAACAATGAGGTTGCGACATTAGGTTGTCATAATTTCGCCTGACTTATCACAAAAAAACACAAAAAAACAAGATGAAACCCACGAACCCGAATGCTCACACGTATGTTAATGGTACAGATGTCAAAACACATGGTTATGAAGTGACGCACGATACCTTTCTGCAATCGTTTATTTGAACAGTCTTGTGCATGTTTCCCTTGATACCAGTCTGCAGTGTGGAGTGGAAAGTGTAGAGTGTGGAGTGTAGAGTGTGGAGTGTGGAGTGTGGAGTGT
>Ga0126342_10023404_pt1 | contig 10108 bp, 8 predicted proteins | sample Cyp1metagenome_FD_92528 | JGI IMG/M metagenome (GOLD analysis project Ga0126342, IMG submission 92528) | Coral microbial communities from Lord Howe Island, Old Settlement Bay, Australia - Cyphastrea 1 metagenome | ecosystem: Host-associated > Invertebrates > Cnidaria > Coral ... | reverse complement strand
CTCTATCTATCTCTATCTATCTCTATCTATCTCTATCTATCTCTATCTATCCCTATCTATCTCTATCTATCTCTATCTATCTCTATCTATCTCTATCTATCTCTATCTATCTCTATCTATCTCGATCTATATCTATCTATCTCTATTTCTATCTATATCCATCTATCTCCATCTATCTCTATCTATCTCTATCTATCTATCTCTCTCTCTCTACAGTATTTCTATCTATATCCATCTATCTCCATCTATCTCCATCTTAGTCTTAGTATCTATCTATTTCTATCTAATTATATCAAAGTCTATCTAAGTCTATCTAAGACTATCTAAGTCTATCTAAGTCTATCTAAATCTGTCTAAATCTATTTGATTCTATTTAAATAGATTGAAATCTAAATCTATATCTATATCTATCTAAATCTATCGAAATCTATCTAACACTATCTAACACTATCTAAATCTATCTAAATCTATCATAATCTATCTCAATCTATCTTCCTGTCCTATCCTATCCTATCCTATCCTATCCTATCCTATCTATCTTACCTATTGATCTCTTACCTATTTATCTATTTATCCATGTATCCAGCCAACGATCTATCCATCTATCTATCCATCCATCTATTGTCGGAAGTCCCAAATCATGCATTGGTTTGGTCTATCAATTTTAAGGTGAATCTTAGATACCTGCCAAAAAAAAAAATCCAATTTTACCATTCCTAGCAAAAGATTAAGTTGTACTAGTTAGTATCTAACCAGTCGGTTGACCCAGTAATGTTTCAGTTCATGGCTAAACATGGTTAATCACGGTTCATGAGCACTATATCATAGACATTTATTAAGCCTATTCTAAATCTAAATGAGCTTATAGAATATTATAGACTATGACATGGTTAAAATTTAGGCCATAAATTATGATAAAATAATAGATTATCCCCAGGAATGTGGCATGTTATGGTATAGTAAATAATAGATTATAGATTGGTACCTATTATTGGGGCCTTGGGATTGCAGCTGTGGCTGCAACTAACCCTGGCTGGTCCGGGTCCGCCTTGGACATGTCCATGCCGATGACCTTCCAAACCTCGATGAGGTACCTGGTGAACGACACGTTTCTGGGTTTCGTAGTGGATCCCTAGGTGTCAGCATAGGTTTCCATAGGTTTCCATAGGTTTCAACTTAAGTAAGTTAGGTGACTCAAGAGTAGTTTCTAAATCTCATGAGTCACAAAAAAGGATCTCAGACTCAAAGGTTTCAAACGAGTAAAATAAATGGTCTGAGCACATTTTCGAACTGGGGCTATCCCTATGATTTACTATGGCTTATAGGAAAACTCCATATTAGATCTAGCAGGAATCCTAGCCTCGTGAACTAAACCAACCAAGCTGTCACCTTGGGGACACCACCTGTAATTTCGGCCTAAAAACTCCGTATCTAAAGAAACCATGAAGTAGTTACGGCTGAACATAGGCTGTAGTGGAACTATAAAACGGCATCTGGGTGTGTCTGAAAATGGGCGATACCCATGAAACTCATCATATTTCATGGTCATTTCAACGATTTCAACGGAATAAATGTAACGATAAATGTAACGATTTACCACCGGATTGGGTCCAATTCTCAGCTTTTCCAAGAAATCCCATAGAAATCCCATAGAAATCCCATGACCCATGTTCTCTTGGCCTGGAATTCACAGCTCACGCGTGGCGCGTGACTTTTTCGTTCGACGTCGAAAAAAACTCCCACGTGACGTGGCATTCCAGGCACTGGCAGTAGACCCAGGGCAGAAGCAAATGCCACTTGCTTTTCACCAATCAAAAAAATCACTTAAGGCATTCCATGTATATTATAATATATATCCCATAGGATCCATGGTGCTGGTATATATGCTAACATGACTGGGGTATATTGATGGGATCCATGGCACACCATATATAGCAGCACCATGGATCCTATGGGTATGTATATATATATATGCATATATTCATATTAGGGATCTATGTTACATATATGGATACATATTGGATTTACACATCATCCATGTATATTATAATATATATATATATATATATATTCATAGATTCGGAATTCAGCAATCTTCACCAGTTTCCCTGGGCCACTTACCATGCCAATTTGCACCGTGAAAGAACGGAGGTCTTGGACCCCGTTGTTTCACGGCGCCGTTGTTGTGGAGCGATGGGAGCTTGAGGTTTTTTGGAGCTCGGGGATTTGGTGGGTCTGGGGTGAAAAACTCTAATCAAATGGGTCATTATCTATGTCTAATCAATATTAAACCTGGGTCAATTTCATTTTTTGATAAATATGTTATGACATATTAACATATTAGAACATGATAGACCATGATAGATCATTTTATGTTTTGAAATGTTATAATATTGTGTTCTATCACGTTCTATCCATTTAAGTCTTCATATCTCAATCTTACTGGGGACCCAATGGTCCCTCTCCATGTCCGTTCCCCACGTCGCGTCACACGCGGCGCAGCTGACTGTCTGACAGCTGAGAACTCACTGCCTGGACCTGGCTGATGTTGTCTGCTGTGCCTGTATAAATATTGTATATCGTATATATATATATTTATATATTTATATATTTATATATGTATATATTTATATATTATTTATATATATATTGTTTGATATTAACATTAATATATGATATATGATATATGATATGTGATATCTGATATATAATATACGATAAATGATATGAGGTATCCTATTGTATTACATCGTGTTAGGTGTAAACATGTCATGTACCTACAATGATCATACATGCATGTGTTCATGCAAAAAAAAGGTACACGTAAAATAGCCAAAACCACGTCTACATCAAGGATTTAAGCAAGAACTGTCGGGATTGAATTGATTGAAGAAGCAATGAGGTAGATTCTACCCTTCACCTGACGAGGCTATACCCAACAACACCCATGGTTTTGCATTGAGTCAAAGTCAGGCATCTTGGAGTCGATAAGTTTCATGTAACCTGTATGAAATACCATCTTCACGCGGCTGCATGTCACAACTGAACGTATTGGAAGAAAATCCAATCACCTCCGTTTTGAAAATTTTGGCAGCGTTTTTCGGACGTGATAACTCCAAACCCAAATCATACTGGAACTGAATGGGACTGGATAGAGATTGAACTTGACTTCACTTCCCCCTTTGCCGAAATTTGCTGTCCCGCCTTAAGTCCATCATCTGCAGGAGCCTGAAATTTGAAGCGCGGAACGCAGAGGATCCTCATGGCTGGGGTATCCACTATCAATGGCCATTTCAGGAACCTAAATTGGAGGTACCTACCATATATATAAGAGGCCTATTTTTCAGGCCGATGTAAGGAAATATTCCCCCAATATATGGCCTTTTATGGTACTAACGTACCTCCATTTTAGGATCCTGAAATTCCCATTGACACTATGACATATCCAAACTATCCATGACTATCCATGACTCTCCACCACAAAGCCACAAGATGAGCCTTCCCCAGAGCAGATCTCGGGGGCGAAGATTACTTCTCGGTGGAAACGATCCACAGCAAAAGGGGAAAAACTCTGTTCATCTGGGTCATGAAACTATAAGAATTCGCTCTGAAATCCTGAAATCAGATGGGTCATCCAAAATAGTTTGCTAATGATTCATCTGAATAATGAATCTACGTATAAGTAAGGCGATTAAAATGGGAAGTTGCTCCAATCCTGAGCCTTTTTCGACGTCCCAACATGAGGTCGTCATCATTGTACCACCAATGTTTCATGATTAAATCATGTGAAATCATATTACCCTCTGGTAATTTAACATAGCTATGGACAATCCCCATTTTTAATGGGTAAATCCACTATAAATGGCCATTTTCAATAGCTATGTTAAATTACCAGAGGGTAAATCAACATGTTTGTTGATAAATGCAGGTTTAGTTCATGATTCAATCCCCTTTTCTGTTGATTCATGTCCCCTTTAACGAATGTTTTTTAAAAAAACGACAATTCAGGTGTTGTAAAAAACCCATGGATGTTTCATGATTCAATCCCCATTCTTGTCATGATTCAACCACAACCACCGTTGTTGCGGTGAAATCTGAAAGCAATCTCTGGTTGGTGGTTTCAACTCCTCTGAAAAATATTAGTCAATGGGAAGGATTATCCCATATATATCCATATATTATGAAAAATACCCTCTGGTAAATTAACATAGACCCTGGCAGTCATCGGGGTTGGAAGACTAGTTTCCATTAAAAATGGGTGATTTTCAGGGTCCAACTGTTGATTTACCAGAGGGTAATAGCCATGTTCCAGTCACCACCAACCAGAATAATAATAATCCACCACATGTTTAATGGTTTATACCACCCATAAAAATGGGATTATTATTCCCAACTGAATGGAAAAATATAAAATGTTCCGAACCACCAACCAGACCTCCATCTCATCTCCCACCATGTTTTTGTCGGACTTTCAGCAGCCACCTCTAACGTGCCGGCTGCCACGGCTGCTGGATGTCCGGCCACCCAGTAACCTTTGTAACCTGAGGCCACGGTGCAACCACCAACCATCGACTGAAAATTTCAGGAGTTTTACCCATTAAAAACTGTGATGTTCGATATCTACCTTGAATTACCAGAGAGTAGCCTCTGGTAAACTAACATAAACTAACATAACTATGGAAAATTAGCATCTTTAATGGGTAAATCAACTATTTCAATGGTCATTTTCAATAGCAAACCGTTTTATAAATTACCAGAGGGTACCAGAGGGAATTTGATGATCAAGTGAATGGAAGGGATCAGCGCCACCACCGTTTCTGGGGGTTGTTTAATATTGCGGGATGCTGCTATTGGAATAAACAAAAAACTAAGAATAGTGATAGTATGACAATTGATAGTAAGAATAGTAAGAGTAATTAGTAATAATAACAATAATGATAATATTAATCACTAACGATAATGATGGGCGTATAAACTTCTGCTCAAAAGTCCGGAAGTTAGAGCCCGTCATCATCCCAAAGATGGAAAACAAAAGAGACATTTGAAGCATGTCTGGAAATAGGATCTCCCTTTCCATCCATGAGTTCCTCATTCTTGGGAAACCTTATGTTACATTTAAAGATTCCAATTAGCATGATTTAAAATTGCTATCTTAAATCCGGGAACACACCAAGACACACAGACATTTGAACCATTTTCAAGCCACCCACCAGAGAGATTTCTGTGTTTCAAAGTGACGAATCCTACGGTGGTTGTGCTCGTTCACGTTAAAGCCGTTAAACACACCATCAATGGTCACATTTTTTCGCGGAAATCTTTGCCGAAACCATTTCTTGGGGGTGGTTAATATGAACGGATGGGATTACTTGTGACTTCAGCATCGTGGAGCCAGCATCGTGCGATAAATTCAGAAATCGGCACAGTGACAACACCCATCAACTGCTGCAAGTCCAGCGCGACTGGTTTCGTCTGAGATGACGGAGAACCAGTACCTAGATGACTAGAATTAGTTCTCATCCTGAATTCAGACTGTTTGAGAGTTCAAAACCCCGGTTGCCTAATGATTCTATGGGAGTATCTAGGATTCTACTAATATTATACTGTTATTCAATTGGGGAAGATCGCAATCCATCCCGGACCCTGACTTCGCTTCCCAGCTCATGCCATTGCTCCACTCGAAAATGCCAAATCCGTCCTGTCAGCCGGGATCAGCCGGGGAACATGCCAGCCATTTCTATGGTAAAATATCATTACGATGATCTTATGGGAATCTGTTGGGGGAATATACCAGCAACCATATGAAAATTGGGATATGGGATATCATAGGATGTTATGATAAAGGTAGGTATATGGTTAATGATGGTTGATAATAATCTGGTTGGTGCTTTCAACCTACCCCTCTGAAAAATGATGGAGTGAGTTCGTCAGTTGGGATGATTTTTCCATTCCCAACTGAATGGAAAAATAAAAAATGTTCCAAACCACCAACCAGTATCTATAGAATCCGGATATCTATAGATATCTATAAAAGTTGTTGAACATCCATCAAATTCCACCGGTTTTTCTCATCATGGAAACCATGTCTTTCCATTGGGGGGAATGGGATCAACCTCGCAGAAAAATATTACCAAAGGATGTCAAGTTTCATCCCACCCCCAAGTTTCCATGGTGACTCTGGGCATGGGATGATCCCCACCCTGACACACAACATTCTGACATAGTTTCTGACATACCATCAAGTGTATATACATACATTCGTATATATATACATATATATATATATATACATACTAGTGTATATATATACATACATACTAGTGTGTATATATATATATACATACATACTAGTGTGTATATATATATATATACATACTAGTGTGTATATATATATACAGTGTATATATGCTGACATTCTATCTGACATTCTTTCTGGCATCTATTCTGGCATTCTCTTTGGCATGTGTTCGGGTCCAGGCGCCCACTGCATCCAGAGCAGTTGCACCTTGGTTAAAATCTAGAGACCCTCACCTGGCTGGTGGGGAAACAATCGATCAGTCTGACTGGGGCATCCGAGCCGGCTGCTATGGTGCAAGACAATCAGTGCGATAGGTATAGATGGTATAGGACACTCAAGTTTCACATTCATATTCCGCAGTTTCACTGCAATCAGTGCTGAAACTATTCGATAATTACCCAAACAATCAACTTTCCAATTCCGCGGGGATGTGCCTTAAAGTCAGAATTCCAAAGGTTTAATCCCTAGTGTCCCCGCACAGCACGTGCCTATGGCCAGGGAAAAGCAGGTGTTCCCTTAACTTGCCATGTGAAAGATCAAATCAATACGGAACATGACAAAATTTATCTTAACTTATCTTAACATGTCTTAACTTATCTTAACGTACTCTAACTGAACTTATCTTCAATTGCCTTAACTTATTTTCACATGTCTTAACTATCTTAACTTATGAGATATAACTTGTCTTAAATTGCGGTTAATGCACAAGGAGACTGGGTCCTGTTTCCAGTGGTGTTGTCCAAACGGTCACTCAGGGTGACTCCAAGATCGCTACCAGCTTCCACGTTTCATTCTATCTGTGCCTTTGATCGTGAATGACTACCTGAAATTTGGACAAACAAAATTGGGGCGCTCTGAATATCTCGAAAATCACACTGCCATTGAATCAGACTCATGCGGGATAACAATGAATGGGAACCAATGACATATCAAATAATGAACGATAATGATAATTCATGCTATACCAGTTATCAAGTTATCATGGGGATATGAACATCCAAAAAAACATAGATTGCCATAGATATCCATAGATATCCATAGATCAGATAGCCAAACCACCGGCTTTTAGACCTTCTCACCATCCACATAGTGTCCAGAATAGACTTGACCTGGCGCGTTTCGAAGGGCACTCTGGAGGGGGTCACTGATGATTCAGCTCTTTTTTTTGGGATTGAGGCCACATCAACATCAACTGATCAGGATAAATTTAGGATTTCGCATCGCAACATTTGGGTATGGGTCAATATCTATAGAGACATATTTTAGTGGGATGAACATCCATAAATCCCAGCTATTTTGGGGTTCACTAGGTACCAGGGTTTTGACCCATCCCCATTTGATCCTTCCATTGCCTTCCATGGTTGGGGGTTGTCTCAATACGGATGGCTCGCAAGAATGCCTGATCATTTTTGCTTGGAAACATGACAACAAGATACCCTCTGGTTATGTCAACATAGCTATTGAAAATGGCAGTTTAGAGTGGATTTTCCCATTAAAAATGGTGATTTTCCATAGTTATGTAAACGTTTACCAGAGGGTACAACAAGCAAATGTCCAAGTCATACAAGTCATCCAGCCACCGTACTGAGCCCGCCACCGTCTGCGAGCTGATAGCGACCCAGGCCATGTTTCAAAGAAACTTTCCATTGACCGGTATACCTCTCAGGGGAGGAGTCCTGGATGGGTAACATTCAGTAATTCCAGAGACAGAAGAGGGATCCCTAGGTCTTCAATCCCAGTGACCTCCGGGAAAGACAAACAATATCTTAGGACCATCTCACGAGGTCACGTAGAAACTTAGTTTTAGCTGAGGGCATGTTGAATGCGAGAAAACCCTGTTTTTTTGTTGAAAAAACTCAGGTACCTGGTAGATTCTGGTAGATGTTCATCCCAATCTATGGACATCAGACAAGGACTCTGAAAATGCTTCATCCCTTCAGTCCCAATGGCAGAAATGGATTTAGCATGATTTAACCAGCCTTGAACCAGCCTTAAATACACCAAATACATGGGAAATACATGGAAAATCAATAAACATCATACGCTTTGAGAGTTTGACTCAGTTTGACTCATTGAAAAATCAATGGAAAACTGGTAAAAAAGGAAACCGCACGCCTCGGTCCCCCAAACATCAGATGTGTTGGTTTCCTGCAGGTTTTCCAACCAATCCATTGAACATCCTTTTGTTTTTCTGGATGTTGATGCTTAGCTCCCCATATTTCTGACGGTTCCCAATTTTTGATGCTTGGTGCGCTCTGGCAGTTTAACATAGCGAACTGGAAAATCACAAAGGGTGTCGTAGCGAAATTTAACCTACTTTCATGGGTCAAAAAACATAGCTGTGTTAGTTTTCTGGCGGGTAAATCCCCATTGAACTTTCATGTTTCTTCGTTCAATCTGGTCAAACCCTCGGTCTTTGATGATTAATTCACCATCTTTGTTGGTTAACTGGCTGGATCCCCATTTTTGATTGTCCACTCCCAATTTTTGATGGATAAATCGGGTGAACTCCCCCAATTTTTGATCACCAGCCACTTCCCACGCTACGCCAGGCCTATCACCAGTGATGCTGCTCCAGGTTCCACTGCCATGAATCCTGGCATGAAGTGCATATGATGGTACCATGATAAATATGATAATATGTATATTTATGTATATGATAGCCATATCATGATATGTATATGTTTATGATAATTATGATATGTATCAAGTATCATAGATATCCTCTATATACATATCCAGTATATATATACCCAATATATATATATATATATATATATATGGTATATATGTGGTATGTACATACTGTTATTATATACTTCGCATATCTTCGCATACACCACCATTTAAATGTAAAACTATACGAGTGTATGTGTGCCATGCTGCATAGTCAGGCATAGTCCTCAAACCATCTATGGAGCATCATGGCATGCGATTCTACACGGATAAATAGCAATAGAATGCAATAGATGCCATTACAAAATACCCTCTGGCAAACGTTTACACAGCTGTAGAACATCACGATTTTCAATAGGTAAATCAACTATAAAAATGGCTTCTTAAATTACCAGAGGGTATCTACTAGCTCTACAACTTAAGTTCAGACAAAACACTACATTGGATCCTCCCACACTTCAGGATCAAACCAGAACCCACAGTCACATATCCCAAACATATCCCAAACATATCCCAAACATATCCCAAACATATCCCAAGCGGATTCGTTGAGTTTCAACTCATGTCTTTCCACCGGGGTCCACCGTCAAAAAACTGGAGCTCCTGTTGCGCTGGAACTGGCCAGTGAATTTGGAGCCATCTGGCCAGGTGTATTCCTTGGTGAAATTCCCCGTCGCAACTGGAAAGATCTCCCGAGATAGTTCCGTATCTGTTTATATATATATATAATGTGTATATATATATATGTGAATAGATATAATGTGTATATATATATATATGTATATATATATAATGTATATAAGTCAATTTCATTGTAATCGATACCCTTTTCATTTTATTTGATACCTTGTGCCTTTTGGTATCACTATCAGGAACCTTGAGTTTCTGGATGGATTTTGGAGAATCAAGTGGAGAATAAGAGAGAGCGGCCAACATTGATCAACCAGGGTTTCCAAGAGCCCTTGATTTTTCTCTCTCCAGCTTCCACCCGGTTTGCAATCTCGCTCAAGCCTTTTTGGCCAAGTGAACGCATACCCAGAGCCATTAGATGACATGTCCCAGAAGAGATGCAACTAAGACCAATGGAACTGTCTAGTGACATCTCAAGTGATTAAAGGTTATAGATTGTAAAATGAT
>Ga0126342_10023403_pt1 | contig 10108 bp, 13 predicted proteins | sample Cyp1metagenome_FD_92528 | JGI IMG/M metagenome (GOLD analysis project Ga0126342, IMG submission 92528) | Coral microbial communities from Lord Howe Island, Old Settlement Bay, Australia - Cyphastrea 1 metagenome | ecosystem: Host-associated > Invertebrates > Cnidaria > Coral ... | reverse complement strand
TTCTGACTCTTTCTCTTCTACTCTTCTCTCTTCTAATCTTTTCCCTTCTCTCTGCCTCTGCCCTGCTCTGCTTTTCATCTGTCCATATTGTCGGAAGTTTGACTTCTAAACTTCCTTCGATAATTTATCGATAATTTTAAATGAATAATGTCTTTCATTTAGAAATAAGTGCACGATATTATCACGATATTTATACCCCAGGCATTTCTATATATTTCTATATATTTCTGACATCAAACGAAAAAAATACGATAATGCACAGTAGAAAAATATAGAAATTGGAATTATTGGTATTCTTCTGCCGAAGGCTCCACTCCGGAGTTGGAACGTCGAAAGGGCACAGCCGCGGGTCCGGCGGAGGCAGTTCCTCTGCGGAGTCGTTCACCGCGCCCGCTAAGGGACCCAAGAGCAGCAGCCGGCCACTGGGCACCCTGAGCAGTTCAAATAGCCACTGGATGCCACTACAATGTCCTGATTATGATATAATTATGATATGATTATCAAATGATTATTCACTGATTACCAATGATACATCATGATACCGGATGATCGGATGGTATGATGGAATATCCATGAATATCCATGCCCTATGATGTCACATGACCCCTGACATTCATGTCCTTTTGGAACCAAAACAATATCACCATTTCATCTTTGTCATAATCCGTCATACCATTTCACCAGATTTCACAAGGAAAGCAAACCTTGGGATGGCATTGGCAGCTGCAATACATTCAACACATTTCACCACATTTCACCACATTTCACCACCTCCAATGAAGATCAATCCTCCAATGATCCTTCAAAGGCAAGTTGCGAAATGACATTGCGCTGTCGGAAGATCTGGCGCATATCTGAAACCTGAAGCAACTCAGCACCGCCCATTGAGAAGTGAACCGTAGCTAAAATAAGATGAAATGGTTACTGTACCGGTTACAGCATGATTCAAAGATATCTAAAAGCAGGGGCTCGGCATGGCTCGGCATTCAAAATATCCCCAAAAATCATCGCAGCAGTGGATGATTCTTGCCTGCGTGGTGCCTCTACCATTAAGCACTCGGGGAAGTGGTGGCATGGCGTGGCCAATCCCCGGAGATCGAATAGAAGGTGATTCCAAACATGGTTTTGGACCAGCGATTGCCATGAGATGTCAGCTTTGCTTCACTCTGGACCTGATGAAAATCGAATCAAAACGATTCAAAACGGATCCAAATTGTGTTAAACTGCAAGACATTGCAAGACCCAGGGGCATTCTTAATTTGCTGCAGCAGCAGGCTCAAGGGAGTGGGTTCAAGCCTCGGGTGACGTCGGTGGGACACTGATGGACACTGTGCATTCGCGCGACTGGCAATTGGCACTGCATGCCCCCCACAAATTTGAAACATTGTCAGACTTCAAAACGAGATAAGAGCCGTCTCAACAAACTATATATACAGAATCGATCAAAATCCTATACCATCCAAATCGTCCAAATCATTCCAGATCTCCAGGGGCTGCCCGGGGCTGCCAAAGTAGCAAATATTCGCTGAAGTGGCCCTGCTCACTGCTTGGGCCTATCCAGGAAGACTGAACATGTAGCAACGAGGCAAGACTCATCACAAAAGCCAAGGTGTCCTACAGATTTCCAAATTGCAAGGTTCTTTGATCTGAATTGATCTGACATCGTTCAAACGCGCAGAAATCTGCAGAATGTGAATTTCCGGGGCATCCCCGAGGCACCGAGGCACCTCGTCCCACATATCGAGCTGACGCCTGGACCCGTGGACCCGTGGACCCGGATCATGCCGGATGTCGACAGATTCGACAGATTCGACTCGTCGACAGATTTTGTTTCTGAATTCTTTGGCCGTGGTCTCGAGACGTGCATTCACTGAGTAATCCCTTCCCCCTATTACTAACCCCCCCAAATAATAAAAACATATAAAAACTAGTTAACCCCGGGGTGTTTATTATTAGGGTCCGTCCGACAATTTTAGGTTTTTATATTAGGATTTTTAATTTAATATTAGGGTGAGTCTTCGAAATCCAATTTTTGGCAATATTTTAATTCGGTTATAAAAGGAAATTTAATTGATTTTGAAATCGAAAAAATAGTTTGTTTCTTTTAATTAAGGGTTTTAATTTATTATTAGGGCCCACTTTGGTTCCCTAATAAATACCCCCCTATAGTATTAAAAACTACCTGAGGTGTTTATTATTTGGGGGGGCGTTTAGTATTATAGGGGGAAGGGATTATTCGATCGTGTTACACAGAATTACACAGATATACCGAAATGTTGTAAATAGAATGTAAATAGCACATAAAACATCATAAAGCCACAAAATCTACATTTGTGATAAACATTGATAAGCTGGAAGCAAAAAGAATCAAAAAGGTCACAACCTATCAGCGTTTAGGTCTTTCAGATTCTTTCAGGCGCCTGGCTGCATTCCACAAGTCTGGACATTGTGATGGCATTGTTCTCCCAGTCTTGGGAGCGCTCCAACATCATCAACCTCAAGGGTGGTGCTCACTTTTGAAACAAATTAGCTTGAAGGAATGCCAAGCCTGCCAAGCAGTCAACAGATTCTTTGCAAGCCGCTACATGGTGCAAGTACGTGTAAATGCTATGTATATGCGTGATTTACATACGACATACGTAATTACAATTAATTACACGTATATATATATATATATTATATATATTATATATATATATTTGTATACACACATATATATATAAATTATATATTTTTTACATATATACATTTACATATGTATATACTATAGTTTTATAAGATGCTATCAAGATCTATCAAGCCACTATCACCCTTCTTCTTGTGGACCACACCATGAATTCAAGCGAGGAGCAAGTCTTGCTGCTGGCCGTCCTCGTTCACAGCTTTCACCTCAAGTCCTGGACAGGTCAATAATAAATCTCAATAGACTATCTTTAATACATGATGCGATATTATGTGATTGATTAAGCCTTTTACAATAAGTTTACATCAATAAGCTATATTATGTATTCACATCTGTTTACCCCTATTGGCTGCTTCATGTAAATGGATTTAAATGGTGCATTCCCAAATTGATATCACAGGCCGTGAATCTTAGTGACTGTCATCTTATATCATCCCTCCAAACAACATAGACCCTCCAGAATGATCCGGAAGGGGGGTTGGAAAACGACTTGCCTCTTGGGATGGGCTATTCTCCAGTGTCATCCGGTGTCTATGTTCGTTCGGATGGCAGCTTCAAAAGTCGTTCTTGCTCGTGTTGCCTTTTTTCACCGACCTTGCCTGTCTAATTTCCATCATTTTAACTCATGTTTAATCATTTTTACATCCCCTTCCATCTTCCAATATCTTCCATGCCCAATGCATCCCAATGTCATCTCTAGCTATCTCCAGTCCCTCTCCTCTCATGGACACTGCAAGCGAGCCATAACGGGATGGACCATCGATCTTAAGCTCCACGTGGTGTACGCGAAAAGTGGCTGCATCAAGCAAAGGGTATCGACCTTCGCGCAGCAAGTCTTAAAAGAACACGTTCTTTAAACACACGTTGCTATGATTCATCTCGATTCCCAAGAGCCAAGGTTGGAGTGAAAATCTACACGAGTTCTGTTACGACTGTTACGAACTATGAAGCTGTCAGAAGTCAGAATCCAAAAGAGATACAGACCCCGTCGCCTCGAAATGGATCGGGCTGCACGCCACCACACACGTCCAGCCAGCGAAGGATAAGATCTTCAATCTGCGCCGAGAAGCATCGCAACAGGGCAGTGCTGTGTGCAATGATCAAAGCCGATGAATGGCTACCAAAATGAAAGAACCGAACATGCGTATCCAAAATGTTAACTCTTCAATCACGCTAAAGCATTATCAAATTCATGCAGCACAGCACATCCCCAGTTGCACTGGCACAAGGACCTCTTCTTCGCTGCCTGCCGGTTGCTCGCTGGCTTCCGCAGAGATTGAGTCCTTGGGCCCCATGCATTTCCGCAACGTACTCACTCCACCTCCACCACTCAGGATGACAAAGATGTAAAAATGATTAAAAATGTATACAAAGATATACAAAGGATGGACGTGAAGTGCCAAGGAACAATTTCCACTTCTATTGGGCTGGAGTCAAGCGCCATCAGATTGTTCCATGACACCTGCTGCACCCCACCAGTCACCATGGGTGGCAAGGAACATAAATATAGATAAATGATAAATGAGTATAAATTTATATACATTTCATTAGTCTCAATGATGATCTTTCAGAATAAACTGCTTCCATCATTGATGAATTTGTTTCTGACAAATAACTTGAATAATGATTTCTCCACCCCCACACTGCAGTTCCATGCCTTTGCGTCACTTATGTAAACGCGTGTGAAATTCAGCCCAGGCGGGGCCAGCGCTGTGAGCAGCGAAGCCTTAGGACTGACTCGCTGCATGCGGCATCTGCAAACTCCGCAAAATTCTGCAAATTAAATACATCAAATGGCTTCCCAATGGCTTCCCAATGACTTCCCATCATTCCCTACCTGCCTCAGCAAATCATTCACAAAGCAGTCTGCCCATGCCTGCCCTGTGGCCAGGCGACCGCAGCAGGGTTGATGCTGAGATTTCGCAGCCAAAACGAGCGTTGCAAAAAAATGTCAGCCTCGATTTTGGTAGAGTCCTAGGCCAAGATGTGGCGAAGGCAGGCCACACCTTCCAGAAACTGTTGTGCTCCCAAATTGCAAATTGCTTTTCAGCAAGCAGGCAACTGCAGCGACACTAACCTTTTGCTATGCAGTTGGCCTGCGCGGCTGGGTTTCTGTTTGATGCCACATGCATCATCAGTTTGGTTCCCTCCAGGAACCACTTCCAAAACTAGTGGCGGTGTCACATTTCCACCCGGCCGTCGAAGCCAGGGGCTTTCGCGTCAGGTGTGAGGAGTAGCAGGAGTGCTCAGACCACCACATCAATCTAGAAAACGGCCGCGACCACCAGGCTCCATGGGACCTGAGGTGGCCTTTGGATCGGCCTTACGTCTCTTGGAGTTCGGTCCTGATAGTCCACCATTTCTACTTGAGTTGGGAAAAAGCCTTGCTCACAGGTAGTTGCCGGTCAGGTCGGAAGCCAGCAAAGCTAGGATGGGTAAGTTCATCAGCCCACTGGTTGTAGTCCCTCTTCATGTGTGAAGGAGCCAGTTGTACCCCTGCCTTGTGGAGCATCACGATGAGCCGCATCAGGAAGGCGGTCTTTTGGTTCAAGAGCGCAAAAATGTTGCCTTGGTTGTCGGAGATGAGGCTTGAGGAGAGTCTTGCCTCCCATGATCAGGAGAAAATGAATAAGGATCAGAATGCCAAACATCTCCAGAGCAGAATTCGACAAGTGGGGTCCCCCTCTTTCTGTGCCTAAAGGTGGTCCTCCAACGGAACCTGATAATGAAACCACCAGGCGTCTTCTTTTGAAAGGTTTTCCTTGTCCGCTAACCATCCTCCAATATATGCCCGTCCATCTGGGCATGCACTGGCATCATTGGCCCCCCACCAGTTCGATGCAGGATCATATGGGCAAGGTTGGGCCTAAGGATAGTGGAGCAGATGGAGTATATAGCAGCCGCGCAAAGGAGCGGATGAGCTTGCTGGGTCTCCCTGAGGTAGTATATAGTTGCTGCCTTCCACCCAGAAAGGTTGAAGGAATGGGCGACGTAGTGGCCGTGCAGAAGCAGCCCAGTTCAGCCTGCCCATGGCTGTCTCAATGTCCTTGGATGTGAAGGATTGGCCATCAATAATCCGTTGGAGCCAAGGGCAGGATGGCAGCAGTTCTGCTCAGACTCTGCTATTGAATTTTCCCGCACATTGACTGGGGGTTTGTCTTTGTTGGTGATTTTTGCTGGCTTTTGAGGACTGAGACGGCAACCCAGGACACAGCTCGGCTGCTTCTGCTTCTCGCAGCTCTTGGTTGCCCCCTTAGCTGGCACAAAACAATTTTTCTGATGTCAACACATGGCTTGGGTTTCAGGCCAACCCATGTGGCCCAATTGTAGATTTCCCCCTGGAAAAGAAGACCGTCCTTGGACCAATAGTTGGGCACTTGCCATGCCATAGGTTCCCACCTTGTTTACCCACCATTCTCCGTCCAGCTGTGCCACCTGGAAGCGCCAGCCATCCTTGGCAATATTGATTCTCCGGTGGGCCTTCATGACATCAGCTTTGAGTATCGCCCACGTAGTGGTCTTCTGAAAATGTTCCCACCCCATGTCAGTGCCCGTGGCTACTGCTGGGGTGGGGTCCTCCTTGCCCGTATTCAGCCAGCGAATAGTGAATGGCTTCGATACAGTCCATAACTGTGGGCGCTGTGGTCTTCTCCGCCGTGTTCTGTTGAATGTGGGCATTGGCCCGGCCCCAACTGCCATCATAGATGGTGCGAATCTTGTCACCCTCATCAATGGCCGCAAAGCTGGGCAAAGTTCCTCAACGGTGCAACCACATCTTTGGGCTGCTTCCTCCTGGGGGTAAAGGCCTTCCACCATACCAAGTGCCACCCTCCTCCACAAAGGTCTTCCGGACTTGTTCTGAAAAATCCTTGGCCGATGGGTATAGTCCCTGCCTACTGGCATGAGAATCTGGTTCCAATCTGTTGCTTCGCCTTGAATTCTTCTTTCGCGGGCCAGACGGTGGGAGAGGTCCAGGTAGGGGATGTGACTCCAATGGCACTCCTGTGGCCACGTCCTTGGGCTATTCTGCATCAATGTCTTCACCATAGGCAGCCAAGGCGGCAATGAACTGCAGGTGGAAGGGCTGCCCCTCTTCCACAGTGTCAGCGTCCTGGATGTCCAAGTCGCCACCCTTGAGGTTGGGCGCATTGGTGGTGGACGTCGTCCTGGGGATGGCTTCCCACCCCCCTCACGCAAAGGCCTGCTCTTGAAGCCCGATTGGATGATGATGGGGCCATCTGCCATTGTCATGGCTTGTGAGAGGGGGGGCGCCGAGGAGGATCTGTCAGTCCTGCCCGGTGGCTCCCCGTGCGTATAGGCTTGGTCTTGGAATTGTCCCTCTCGGCCAAGACTGGTGCTGATGGCCTGAGCCAGTCCCATCATCATTGCGTCTCGGTTACTTGCTGCAGACATCTGACCGCATCGTCTTTGGTCTGGCGTGTTCACCGTGGTTGGACGTAAGACCTTGCCAGTGATGAAGTGGCAGGTGGTAGAGAGCGCTGTGCTCTTTTGGACTACTTGGTACTTGGCCAAGCCGGCATTGGTCAAAGTGAAGCCGGTGGTGATTCAGGGTCACGGCCCGCTGTGCGTAAACTTCTGTGGCCCAGACACAGAAAGCACTTTGTGGCAACCCGCGCCGTCTCTCGGGCGTTCCAGGAAAGAATGGGCCACTGACCGTCCTCGCGCCCTGCGCCAGGGCTGTAACGACCATCTGCCTGAGCAGCTGAAAGCTGTCCCTGTCAGTGTCAGTTTGTTCCTCCAAAGAATTGGACTCCAGCCCCGAGGTCTGTCTGTGAGGGATCACGTCCCCTGACAGACCGGCGTGCCCCCGGTTTTGGAAACCATCGAAGAATACTCCAAATATGACAATTTGGGCTGCCCCGAGTCCCATTGGCCGGCCATAGCGGTGGTACAGAGTTGTGAATAAATATGACATCATCCAGGATGTTGTTCCAGGCCCCGTTTAGCGTTTGATGTCAATGGCCAGAATCTTGTGCTTGAGGTCTGGACGTATGCGGGCAAGGACCTGGTCCAGTGCCCCTGTGTCTGGTCCAAACCACGCGCTCCAGAAGCCTGGAGGGGACCGAGTCTATCCATGGGCATAACTGGAAGAGTTGGGCCACTCCATCCCGATGTGGAACTACCTGTATAGGGAGGCTCCCAGCCGATCACGTGGGTTGGCGCTCAGCTGACCCCATGTGTGTATAATGACTTCCCCCATTCGTGTGACTCTGTGGCCCCGCAATCAGGAAAGTCCCCGAGCTCTTGCCCGGGATCAGGTTGAGCAGCTCATTCTCCAGGGTCTTGAAGCGGAGCAGGCTGTCCAGCACCCTCGGTGCCAGCGGCTACCCGGTCTGTGCGCCGGCCGGGGTCCCGAGTCGAGCGGCCAAGGCCCAGGCGAGACACAGTGTCTTGAAATTCGTTGAGCTGTGCCTCAATGTCTTCCCTAGTCATGTTCACATCCGGGCCGACCAAACTCGGAGCAAATGGTTGGGTCTCCTCCTGGTCAACAGGGCGTGCCGAAAGTGACGCGGGGGTATCTAAAAGCAAGTAGTCGTCTCCCACCGAGGAAGCCTCTTCCAATATACCGAAAATGAAGCCACCGTATCACATGCCACAGGGCTTGAAGACGGGTATATTGAGGCCATTACGGCAAATAGAGGATCGAGTGTTTTTCTACACAAACAAACCCAAGGTCGGGAGTATATAGACAACACATTACTTGCTCTCCACAAGTCCCAAGCGAAGAAACAATTATAGATGCCTATTGGGTTCTATGTGATTGTACTAGAATCTATGAGTCTAGATGCCGTTCTCCAGAAATAACTCATTGAATTACATTGGAATTGCTGGACCGTACTGGACCGTCCAGCATTGATCGACACTGTTTGATCATTGTCCCACAGTGTTCCACACATGTTTTGGTCAAACTCGTGTCTCGGCCTAGGTGCCATACAATATCATAATTATCATATAATTATATATAATTATCATACGTACCATAAAATCTTGCAGCCAAAAGTCCCAAAAATTCGGCACAAAAACTGCCAGCTGCCGAGAGAAGAGATTGTACACCTAAGCGGGCAGGTACGAGCAATGCCGCCACCATAGAAGCAAATCTTCGTTCGAAGTCATAGAATCGTAGATTTTCAGAGTCAATTCTCGAACAAGTTCTGAATCGTGCATCTGCGAAATATGCAGAAATGTGCTGAAATGTGCAGAAGTGTCAAAAGATGTCGAAAGCAAATCAAGATAATCAAGGCATTTTGGCTGTTGTCGACTGGAGTCCTTTTTGCCATCGTTTTGCCCTTTCAGGATTTTTCAAGCGTGCCAACAAAGTCCAGGCCCTGAAAGTTTGGATACCAGGATTTGTACTGCAAGAGGGATTTCACTATGATCCTGGCAAATCAATGGCAAGTCATCGGCAAAAATCTGTAAAAATCATTAAACATTATCAAACAGTTCGACGAAACATTGACATAAGCCAAATCGAACCTGTAAGACCCAACTAATTTACTCACCAGTCCATCCAACCAATCTTGACCTCTTGGCATGAAAAAGATTGCCATAGTTCCAACATGTTCCAACATGTTCCAATAACACCTTGAAACATCTTGAAACCCCTTTGACCCGTCTACCACCCGCTGCATTTGCTGAGAGATCAATTGTGACCAAATTGTTCTGATGGTCTTTGACTGTGACTCGTTTAAATCGTTTAATCTCTTTCACTAATCGGTTTCTTAATCTTTACCATCTTTACGATTCTTTACCGTAATCTCTCCTTGTATTCATCCTTTTTTTGTGTTTTTGGTTTGGTCTGTGATATTCTGTGACCTTCGCCTTCGCGCTTGCGCGTCCCTTCTATCCCTTCTATCCCTTCCTTCCCGTCCTGAGTCTGGTCTCCAAATCTTCTGGCAACTCATGCCGCATGACGCTGGCCAAAGCCTTAAAGGCCTTCACGTCTTCAGTGACAAAGGCTGTGGCCATGCTACGTCGTGGCCGGGTGGAGGTACAGCTAGCACCCCAGTGGATCAAATTCGCCTTGGCAAATCTTGGGCATCGAAGATTGGCCTTGAAACGCAAATATCAAAATGTACAGCATCAATACATCAATTAGTATCAATGGGTATCAATGGGTGAGTATATAGAATCCAATGCATGGCTGGACACAAGTGAAATTCATTCACTTCATTCCTGTGATTGTGGACATGACTTGACCCTTGACGAGGACTTTGCCCTAGTACAGTGGCAGAGTTGACTATGTTGACAAATGCTGACTAATGTTGACTATATATATATATATGTAATCGAAGGAAGTTTAGAAGTCAAACTTCCGACAATATGGACAGATGAAAAGCAGAGCAGGGCAGAGGCAGAGAGAAGAGAAAGATTAGAAGAGAGAAGAGTAGAAGAGAAAGAGTCAGA
>Ga0126342_10023402_pt1 | contig 10109 bp, 9 predicted proteins | sample Cyp1metagenome_FD_92528 | JGI IMG/M metagenome (GOLD analysis project Ga0126342, IMG submission 92528) | Coral microbial communities from Lord Howe Island, Old Settlement Bay, Australia - Cyphastrea 1 metagenome | ecosystem: Host-associated > Invertebrates > Cnidaria > Coral ... | reverse complement strand
CTCAAGCACCTTTCGGTCCATCAGTGGCTTCGCTCTGCCATCCCTCATTCACAACCACCAACCTCTCCTATAGGTTTCCTATTTTTGAAACTTCCGCCACCGCCTTGTGCGGTACTACTGGTACGCATACATATATAAAGAGGACATAAGCATATACACATGTACATCGCAGATCAATTCTGTATATACGTACATACAGGTACATTCTTTATGTTTCTGTATTGTTTAAACATGTTTTGCGCTTTACCTTTGGTTTCTGTTTTCAAACAGAATGAGTGTTTGCGAAAAATTAGGCAGCCTGGCAGCCTGTTTGAGGAGCATCACCGCAGATTTGGCAGGGGTCCACAGCCCGCCCCTCAGATTGGAATGCAGTGCAGCAATGCAGGGTGCTGTGTCGGACGGTTGGGCATGGGACATGCTGGGACACGCATACTGGACAGAAACCAAATGAGTAACCGAGACAGGCTAAGAATGCTGACAAACTTCAGACTGAAGATGGTCCGAAATATAAAAAATTCAACTGTTGGGAAGCAAATTGGGAAAGATCCCGGATGATACCGGCAATCACTTTGCAGGGCATCTGCCATCACGAAGTCATCAATCGCTGGCCTGGCTTTGTTCGGCAAACTGTTGCTTGGTGATGCTTGGTGTGGGTTGCTGTTCAGACAGATGTTCTGAGACTATTGGGGAGTCTTTCCCGGCTAGAGATCTCCTTGTTAGTTCAACAAGAAGCATTGAATTTCCATGATTTTCCTGATGTAGACTATTCACTCGAACTTCTCATCACAGAATTGTTGTTTACCAACCTTCCACACTGGCCCTTTGCGCCGAAACCTCTCCAGTCTCTCAGACCTAGGAGCTTTCATTGTTTTTCATGTCGATGTCAAGTCGTCATTGATCCAAGGATCTCAATAGATTTCATCTCTTGCGCTGTTTGCAATCCATTTCCAACTCTTTTAGGGTTCGGCCAGCAGAGCCTACCACTTCGACCATCCCTTCTACAACTTTGATCGCTTGCCGATTTCCGGCTGTCACATCGCCAGGTCTTTGCAGACATCGTCAACACCTTGCAGGAACGTAGAGCGAAATGATGTACGATCTGTGCGATTGAATCAGATTGAATCAGATTGAATCGGTGATGTGCCGCGCTTTCAGCCAAGTCCTGTATCGTGTCCAACGTGAACGCCATAGACCAACGACAAGTTTTGTCAATCTTCAAAGTCTTCAGTAACTTCAGTCTATCGATTCACGGAGTTCACGGACAATATGTAGGACGGACGACATCGGACGATTTTTTTTGCAGACTGCAGGAAGTCTTCCAGAGGCGGGGTGGGCGCCGGCACATCAGGAAGTCCAAGCCGTCCAAGTCGTTGAAGTTGTCCAAGTCGTTCCTAAAGGGTTAAGAGGAGTCCTGTTTCCTCACACAATGATTTCTGCCAGAGTCCTTAAGGGAACTCAGCAACATTAAGATTAGAACATGAATAAACATTTGAAAGAGCGCGTTTCAACAAGTTCATTTGAGTTCTATATATATATATATTAATTATGCAAAACCTATTTCTCGTGAGGAATCGCAATTTCGAATGATTCGGAACGATTTGGAATGTTGGAGTACCTTGGCCGTACCTCACAGTGCAGATTGTCGATGCGCAGTCACAATCTGGGTATGCTTGGCGCCCGGTGTCTTGCAATGCAACCTTGAGCATCCTTGAGCCCTTTTTGATGCTTTCCCCGTGGGAACACCTCAATTTTTTTTTCTCGGTGCTTAGGTTCCTGAAACGAACGATGAAGTATGTTTCAGAAGAGATACACACAGACAAATACACACAGACTGCAGACTCTTTATTTTCTCTTTGTTCGATTACTATTTGGGCTGATTTTGACATCTATGTGTGACGTGCATGGTGTTTAAGGTATTGGGTATTCAATCTGTACCGAAAGTAATGCGAACAACGCGAACACCGTTTCCCTTCCGAATGTTCTTAAGATAATTGGGAGTCCGTTTCCCTTCCGAACCAGGCTCAGCCGCAGCATCTCTTTGCGCGGCTTGCGAGGACTGCATTTGAGTGCGGCCTTCAATTGGCCTTCAATTGGAGTTTGAGCGCAGGTTGGCTGACCGTGGTGCAGCGGTTCCAGCATTTTGACTATCGAAGGACAGCTGACGCGTGTGTCAGCATGTGTGAGCTATATTCTTTCACATGTGCCTACAGCATGCTTACCAAGCAACACATGCGTGCATGCTTCGCAAGAGTTCTTGTGTACATACCCAAGGTATAGGTTGTATGCGATATGCGATACTATGTACTTCAACTGATATCCACATCTTCCAGGTTAGTCTAGATTCGTCCAGTTCCCTGATGCGGACATTGTTTAAGCAGAATGGGCGGGCAGTGTTTTAGATGCTCAAATGACTTTGAGAACTTTGCGGACTTTGCCTGTTTTTTGCGCATGTTGCCCTTGTCGCGCTTGTTGCGCCTCAGGAATGGCACGGTGATGCGCCTGGACTGGCAGCGTGCCTCGGTACTGAGTCCATTTTTTGTTTTGCCTAGCTTTGCATGGTATTGATGGACAATAATGGGCGTTGATGGGTATGGGTATTGACGGGTATTCATGGGTGTTGATGGGTTTTGATGGGTATTGATGGGTATTGATAGGTGTTGATGGGCATTGATGTGTATCAATGGCTATTGACGGGTATTCATGGGCATCGATGGTGATTGATTGGTATTAATGCGTATTGATGGGTATTGATGGGTACTGACGGGTATGGTTGGGTATGGATGGTACTGATGGGTATTGGTGGGAATTGATGTGTGTGGATGGGTTCTGATGGGTATCGATGGGTATTGATGGGCATATTGATGTGTGTTGATTGGTATCGATGGGTTTCGATGGGTATTGATGGGTATTGACGGGCATTGATGGGTATCGATGGCCATCGACGGATATTGATGGGTATTGAGGGGTATATGGATGGGTGGATGGGTATCGATGGTATTGATGGGTATTGATGGGTATGGATGGGTATTGATGGGTATTGATGGGTATTGATGGGTATGGATGGGTATCGATGGGTAGTGATGGGAATATTGATGGGCAAGTTGATGTGCGTTGATGGGTATCGATGGGTATGTATGGGTTTTGATGGGTGATGAGGGCAGTGTTTCGAAAATATTTCATTTTCAGAAGGTGTTTGTTTGCCAGAGTTTTGCAAAATCCTTCAAATTCTTTCAAATCCAGAAAATTCTTTGAAATTCGTTCAAATTCCTTACAATTCCTTAACATTCCTTAAAATGTATTAAAAATCATTAAAAGTCTGTAAGCTTGCTTCAAATTCCTTCAATGTTTTTGACATTCCTTCAAGTTCCTTAAAGTACCTTCAAATTCCTTAAGTTCTTTAAAATTCCATTAAAATTCCGCTCAGATTCCTTAAAAATTCCGTAAAACCCCTTTAATTTTTCTTAATTTTCCTTTCAATTCCTTTCAATTCCTTTAAGTTCCATTAAATTCCTTTCAAATCCTTTAAAGTTCATTAAAATTCCTCAAAATTCCTTAACATTCCTTATTAAAAGTCAATAAACTCCGATAATTTCCAACAATTTGCCAATATTCCCTAAAACCTCCTAAAATTTCCTAATATGTCTTTAAATCCGCAATGCTACATAAAAATTCTAAAATTTCTCAGCCCTTTCTAAAATTACCTGATGTTTCTAAAATTTCCGCAATTCTCTAATATTGCTTAAAACTTATTAATATTTGCGAAAATTTCCAAAAATTTCCCAATATTCCCTCAAATTTCTTAATATTCATTTCCTCAAAATTTTCAATATTTCCTAAGATTTCCTAAAATTTGCTTTTATTCCCGAAAATGCCATAATATTCCCTAAAATTCACGAAAATTACCGAATGTTCCTGATATTTCCTAAAATTCCCGAATATTCCATAAAATTTAGTGATATTCCCTAAAATTTCTTCAAAGATTTTTCAAATTCATTAATATTCATTCAATTCTCCAATATTCCCCAACATTTCCTTTAAACAAATCCAATGATCCCGAAAATTTCCTACTATTCTTCAGTATTCCCGAAAATTCCCTGATACTCCCTAAAATTGCCAAACATTCGCTAATATTTCCAAAAACTCCTTGATGTTCCTTAAAATTTCCTAATATTTCAAAAAAAAACTGGAAATCCCCTAATGTTTCCTCAAGCTTCCTAATATTCTTCAAAATTCGCCAATATTCCTTAAAATTTCCTAAAAAGTTTTAAAATTCCTAGAGCTCCCTAATATTTCTAAAATTTCCGAAAATTTCTAGTATGCCCTAAAATTCCTTAGACTTTCCTGAAATTCCCTAATATCCCGTAAAATTTCTTAAAATTCCCTAATATTCTTTAACATTCCTTAAAATTCATTAAAATTCCTGACAATTCCTGAAAATTTCTTTAAATCCGTCAAAATTCTTTAAACTTCGGTAAAAATCAGTAAAACTCTTCAAATTAAAATTCCTTCAAATTCTCCAAATTTCCGCAAAATTCCTCAAAATTTGCAGATGTTTTTTTGACAATTCTTCACAATTCCTTAAAATTCCTTGAAATCCCTCTCAAAATTCTTCAAAATTCTTTAAATTCACCAAAATTGCCTAAAATTCTCCAAAAAAGAATTAAAATTCATCAAAATTCTTCAAGATCCATCATAATTCCTCAAAATTCATCAAATTCCTTTAAATTCTCTAAAATTCATCAAAATCTCTCAAATTCCGGAACATTTCCTTAAAATTCCAGAAAAAAATCAAAATTCGTCAAAATTGGTCATTTTTTTAAAATTCATCAAAACTCCTTAAAATTCTTCAAAGTTCCTCAAAATTCCTTGCAATTCTTCAAAGATTCTTCAAAATTCGGTAAAAATTCTTCAATTTTTTTCAAGATACTTCAAAATTCTTTAAAATTCTGAGAATTCTGTAAAATTCCAGATAAATCGTTAATTGTTTTTTAAATTGTTTTCAAAATTCCTCAAAATTTCCTTAAAATTCATTGAAGTTCCCTAATTCCTTAAAATTTTTCAAAATTCTTCAAAATTCCTTAAAATTCTTTAAATGCTGTAAAATTCATCATTCTTTTTTGCGAATTCCTGCCCCAGGCCTGTGCCGGGGTCTGGGCCTCGGTTTGTCTTCAGAGGACCAGGAGCAGATCTTCAAGGACCTCGGATGACGGATACTGGTTGGATGATGTCAGGGGTTGGGGATTGGGGGTAGACATGTCCCGGACTGTCCCGCAACGAACGTTTGAGGGACAGAAAATCAAGAGATCCGGTAGCATGGAGGAAGTTAGAGCGCAACAAAGAAAATGACGGGAGGAGAATGAACATGAGTAAATTTCAAGTGATGCTCCACACAACTTGACGTGATTAAGGGGTGATCCCAAGCGATGCGACATGGGAACCTGAAGTCAGTCTGTGCCAGTGCTTGTAAATTCCAGGAGCTGTCAAAGAAGAAGAAAGGCCAAGCAATGGCATGGGCCCCATGGGCCTTAAGGTAGAACCACATTGCTGCGAGAGTGCCATGTTCAGGAACGGCTCAGATGCTTTATGATTTCATTACCAGTTCTATATCTCCTGACCAGCTCCTCAAGACTAACAACTCAAGAAGTGAAGGCCCTCGTGCCCTTTTTGAACTCAGGATTACGTGGAATGTTTACGCATTCTCCGTGGAGACAGTTTGCCAGAGGCTCTAACTCCCCTGCAGCCTGCCAAAACATAAGCTCACTGATGCTCAGGGCATATACCGTCTATACCTATTTTATTTCATCTCTGCACATCTCTGCACATCTCTGCGCATCTTCGCACTAGGTATTGCATCATGCATTGCTCCCTCTGGCCCAGCATTTCCAATTCTTCCAAAGTTTCGTTCAGCATTCTGGGAGGGGTTGAACAGTAGTTGTTGAACAGTGGTTCCATATAGTTCGATCGGACAAAGCACTGCCAGGAGCGTGCGCAGGCAGTGGATCACCTCTTCCAGGCAGACCAGCGGGACAGGTCATATGAACCACACACCACATGGGGCACCACATGGGGCACCACATGGGGCACCAGATGGGGCACCAGATGGAGCACCAGCAAGCTTCAGCAAGCTTCAGCAAGCTTCAATAAGCTTGAGTGTTCATGCCAAAGGCCCTAAACCATCTAAAACAATTTGAAACCATCTGAAGCTCTTCAGACACACGACATGCAAATACACGACGGGTGGAGGAGAGCAAGAACAGCAAGCAAACACAAGCACATGTTTCTTGGTGCCAATTGGGTCGCGTAAACAATAGCAGTTGCGGAACCAGGCTATTGCAAGGTGGTTTGGCCGGTGTGGTTTTCGGACAGCCCCATCATGTTCAGAACAGTGGCGAACCCAAGCTCACACACTTGCTCAGACTTGTCTTATGGAATTGTGATGTGGAATGCATCGGACGTGCAAAACACCCATTAAATGCTGATCGGAGAAGAAATTGGAGTCGGGAGCTGACCCTTCCCTTTCGATTTCCAAATAGATGCCAAATAAGTTGCCGGAGCTACCATCGCCATAGCCAGTGTAAGTTGCCATAGCCCAAGTGAAGGTTGATTTCAGATATCGGAAAAAATTGGACATGAAGTTTACCGCAGTCCCAGATTGCGCCAAAATGCAAGAATCAAAAAAGAGTTTGAAACCTCTGCGAAATGTTTGTTGAAAAACGGCGAGGTGGTTCTTGGGTTAGGCCCTGCCCGTCACAGAAATTTGACATGAAAATTGAAGCAGGTACGTCGATCCAGCGTCCCGGATCGATATCACAGAATGTCATAGCCGTCTTCCTTGGCTGCAGAACTATGCCATTCCCTGCAGCCCCCTGCAACTAATAAAAATCAAGGTACGAGTTTTACATCTATTGAGATGTTTCACACACTCACACACTGAAAGCCAGCTAGACCACCAACGGAGAATGAGTAACCAGCCAAGCGGACGAGAAGTGAAGCCAGTGCAGCGGCTGACGCGCGGAGACTGACCAGTAGCGTATGTGACCGAAGAGGTCTGTCAGCAGCAAGCGCGGCTGAACAAGGGAAGTTGATGATAGATGATGTTCAATGAATTTATAGTATAGATCGCAGCATCTACAGGCCTATGACATAGATATTGTATTTATTATATTTCATCAGATATTTAGGTTAAATATACGTAACATATGTGCATACAGACAAGAACATATAAAACATACATGAAATACATGTATTGCATCAATCTTAGAGAGGAAGATATATAAGAGATACGAGAACATCTCAAGGAGCCTTGGGACGCCCACGCAGCATGGTATTAGTATAGGTTTCGCAGAGGCCGAGTCGAGGCATTGATTGATCCCCTTGCCTTGTCGTGGAATCTTGCCATAAAATGCTATGGTCCTGTGCTCAGGCCAAGCACTACAAGTACCACAAGTACTGTGCTTGAGTACTGCTTTCCAAGTAGCCTTAAGTGCGTTAAGTAGCCTTAAGTAGCCTCAAGCAGCAAGCGCCATGAGCTGCTGAAGCACAGCAAAAAAGAGAGGAAGCGCAGGAAGTGCAGGCAGCGCAAGGGGCGCAGGAAGCGGAAGCGTTACGTCCAAGTTAAAGAGACATTGAAACAACACCGAAGCAACGTCGAATATATCGAACAAAATGAACAAACAATGGTTGACCGAAAGCCTTGTTAGATATCTTTATTGAACGCTGACATATAGATCATGCCTTTTTCAATAAAAAACTGTTTTCTTTCGCTTTCACTGGCGGACAAAGGTGCTATACTTTGCAGCCGTATGCACAAATCTAATTGAGGTGCCAAAAGCCTCTACCCTTGAAAGCCTGGTAATTATTAAAAGAAAATTAAAAAATGCTACCTGGCCCCCAAGGTGGCCTAAGTACACGTGCGGACTTTGGTAACGGTTCATGCCACAGCGGTTGCGTGGCAGTCAAACCAAGCGAGGGTCAGTGCGCATGTGGCACATGGACATGATAAGTGCTTGCCAAAGTGTTGCCAGTCTCAGGTGGACGGCGGGGACAATTTGTGTACAAAAGGGTTGCTAACCTTCAGCGTATCTCGCACTAGAGCGGGAACTCATGAAGAGACTTTGCTGGCTGCAAGCACAGAAATTTGGGTGCACTCATCCACCGACATGATGGTCAAAACCTTGTAGTGCCAGAATGTGGGCATGGTGCCCATCATGTCTGAATCCAAACCGTAGAACCACTAACAGATTGAAGACACAAGGACGTGACGTAAGCAGTGGAAAATGCTCTCCCGCAAAGTTCCTCAAAGCAGGACCAGCTTGCATGCAGGAATGGCCAGGCTCCGGCTCTCGTGACGTATTCAACTCCAAACTTGTTTGGCATAAATCGCGTTCCAGGTGAAGGTCCAGTCTAGTGGCTGTACCGGCTGTGCCAGGCATGGAGTTTGAACAAGCTGTTCCGAGGGATTTGTGTTCTACAAAGGCCTTCGCAGGAACAGACTCAAGCAGCATAGCGCTGCATAACGTTGCAGACAAAAAGGTGAAAGCGCTCTGATCACAACTTGTCATTGTATGATGCAGCTGCTGCGTCCAAACGGCAAGGTGAACGCCAAGAGCTAGGTGGCCTGAGCATAACAACCCAATTCCCCAAAGTAAACCAACGTTTGAAGTGGAATAGTTAGTTAGATTTTCTAAGTACAAAAAATCCAATTCTTATTGAACCTTGAAATAAGAAATATCAGAAAAAGAATTGTCAAATAGTCAATTTAAACTGATTTTTTCAGATGTTTTTCTCTTTTAATTAATTTAAGACTTAATTAAAAAGATCAAGAAATAGAGGCTCTTTAAATCTTTATAATATTTTTCCCCCCTCCTCCCAGAGATTCAAAGTCCTTCATTAAAAAAAGTATGCCACTTGGCCCCCAAGGCCTAAGTACAAAAGCCAAATTCTTCTTTAAGCTAGAAATTGAAATATTCGTTAGAATTCGCAAAAAAATATGTAAGAATTCTCAATTTTTTTGGTAGGCCACGTGGCCTAAGTACAAAAGCTTCTTTAAACTAGAAATTGAAATATTAGTTAGAATTCTTTAAACTGTTTTTTTTTCCAGTTGGGTCTTCGAGGCCTTGGGCACAGACCACGTGGCGCCGGCGGAGCTCAAGCGGCGCTTCGACGCCTCCAACGCCCCGCAGTGCCTGCTGCGTAGGACTGAAACGATGAAACGACGAAACGACGAAACAAGATACTTTCGAGCCGCGTGCACCTGGCTCACGCACAGGCACCTGCACGTACATCTCGTGAGATCCAGTATGTGGGCCCACCCAACAGCCACATCGTTTTATTTTTACAAATCTTTCTGAAGCGTGCTGCGAAGTCGCTGGAAACACCTCAGCTGGGTTTCCGTGAGTTTTCTGGAACCCTGCTGAACCTGACCTGGCCTTGCACCAAGCCTCCCACACCTTCTCCGGAACCTTCTCCGGAACCTTTTCCGGAACCCTGTTGAACGTGACCTGGCTCTGCACCAAAGCCTCTCAGACCTTCTTCGGAACCTTCGGAACCTTCTCCGGAACCTCGTTGAACCTGACCCGGCGCCTGCACCAGTGTACACCGGAGCTATTCTGGGCTGAAGATCCCATTTAGCTTACGCTGTTGGGGAAAAATTGAAAAACAAAAAGATCAAAAAGGAAGCTTTGATGATGTTTTGTTTTCTTTTTGGTTTTTGGAAGCCAACCAAAAAATCATACGTCATACGTGTGCGGTGCAAACTACTGTGCGATTTCATACCGCACATGCAAGCAGTTGACCGAGAGTCACGAGCACGGTATAATCAAAAATGGGATGCATGTTTTTTGGGCCTGGGCACCCTTTTTTTGTACTTGTACATGTTTTCTGGACCTGGCCGGATTTTTTTTTTGGACCTGGGGGCACAAAAAATGTAGGGGACGTGCCTGTGTGTTTTCTGGACCCTGTGGGGATATTTTTTTTTGGACCTGCATGTATTTGTGCTGGACCCAGGGCAATTTTTTTAAGACAGCCAAATTAATTGTTTCTGACCTCGGTTTCTGTTTTTTGGACCCGTGCGCCTGCTTCGTGGACCTTGCCTCCATAGGGTGGGGGGG
>Ga0126342_10023401_pt1 | contig 10109 bp, 12 predicted proteins | sample Cyp1metagenome_FD_92528 | JGI IMG/M metagenome (GOLD analysis project Ga0126342, IMG submission 92528) | Coral microbial communities from Lord Howe Island, Old Settlement Bay, Australia - Cyphastrea 1 metagenome | ecosystem: Host-associated > Invertebrates > Cnidaria > Coral ... | reverse complement strand
CGACAAAAAAAACTTAAGAAAAAAAATTGGAAGTGCTTGGAGGGGGGGCCCCCCCCCGGCCCCCATGGGGGGGGGGGGGGGGGGGGGGGGACAAAACCAACCTGTCGAATTCCACTTTTTTTTTGCTTGGAAACCCTGGGGTAGTGATCCAATTGCTCAAATGGAATATTAAAGTAACATTTCTTGACAAGCCTTGGGCACTGGTAAGAAAATACTTGCGTTTAGCTCCTCCGGAGCTAAGCGCAAGTATGATGATAGCAACGCAATTTTTGGAGGGATGCCACCCCTACACACGTGCTGCTTCAGTCTGACATGCGCTTAGCTCCGGATTTAATTTTCATCTGTTTGCCAATGATATGGAATGACGAGGAATGTTGATCATTGAGAACAATAAATGCAAGAATGGAATTTTAAAATGAAATTTCAGTACGACTCCCCCCCTCAAATTTCATTTTTAAGAGGGTAGGGATCATGAGAGTTATGAATATGAAAAAACACTGTATTATCTTTTAAAGCTTATGGGTGAAACATAATTATGGATGAAACCATCGACTAGAAACGATCAGCAGCACCCAAATAGAAGCGAAAGCCAGGAGCAAAGGCCATCGCGCTTTGCTCACACTGGCCTCTTGATGGTAAAAGGATGAAAAAGGGCTGGCTGGAAAGACATGGAATGCGAGGGTGAAAGATTTGTGGGAACCATATTTCGCGGATTATACAGATGATTATTATGTGTGTTGCAAGATCGTCCAGTGGGGGGCTTTGGAACACAAAAAACGTTAGGATGCTGGCAAGGTTCCGACAGCTTGGCCACATTCCAGCCAGCTTGAGTAGGCCTGTCGATCATAAAAGTGATGCCCAATTAGAGATGAACATGAATCAAAAAACATTCACAAAACATTCAATGATGCAGACATGTGATCAATATCAGGACACCATTAGGTTTACCACCCAAAAAAATTCCAGAAATTCAACTCATGTAATACTCATGTCACATTCCACCAAAACATGGGCCACCACCTTTTCTTTGGCTTCTGAATCTCAAAATGTTGATCCGTGCCACAACCATCGCATAATGCACCCGGCAGCACCTCCGAAGGGTGCCCTCTCCGTTGGGTCTTTCTGAGGGATGCCCTGGCGCCGGCGAAGGTCTTTCAAGAACTCCACACGTGGTGCATGATGATATAATGGCGTGCTAGAAATATATAAATATATTATCAGCAACTCCAACAATTAATAATGGTATAACTATATAACTCCACACATAATAATGATATAATAATGAATTTGTAGAACATCAAATATATATATATATATATATATATATATGAGTTCCCGTCAAAATCCTTTACAGTACATCTTAGTAGTTGCTATTGTTATGGTTGTCGCTGTTGGGGGGCCCCCTATCACTTTCCAGGGTTTTGTGGAAATCAGCATATTCGAGACCCAACATGAAGCCAAAATCCATTCCTAAAGAGGCTCCGAACCATGTTCCTTTCATTTTGCATTCATTTGTATGCATGTTCCGTCATTTTCTTTTCATTTGCATGCATCTTCCTTTCATTTTGCATTAACCTTTAATTTGCCTTTCATTCTCCTTTCATGTTCCTTTCATTTGTGTTCATATCCATTCATTTTCTTTTCATATTCCTTCATTTTAAGTCCAATGTGTATTCATGTTCCTTTTATATTCCTTTCAGTGTAAGTCCAATGTGCATTCATGTCCTTTCATCTTCCTTTCATTTGCATGCATGTTCCTTTCATTTTGCATTCATGTCCTTTCATTTCCAAGGTTATGGAAATGGCTCTATGGCTTGGCCAGGGGACCAAGTGCAACAAATGGTTATCGCTAAGTTATCGCTAAATAACCCCTCCAACATATGACATTGTTTGAAGGAAATTTGCCACAAAAACGACAGAGAGCGGGAGAGAGAGAGAGAGAGAGAGAGAAAGAGAGCGAGCCAGTTGGATGCCAAATGATATGGTAACTGCAGGAAAGAGGGCACCACAGGTTAAATTTCCCTCATCGGTTTTGCCCGTTCTGTGAATGTGCACAACAGTATTTTCTTGGTTTACGCCAAGTTTAATGGACTGTCGTGTATGGTCCCAGATTATCGCTTTTGGGTGGGGCCCTATCGCTTTACAGCGTTTAAAAACTCCTGCAATACTAAAGTGGCCTTCAACCATTGTGACGGTGACTCACACACACATGTATAATGTATATATATTTATACATATAATGCGATATGAAATGCATATACATTGTGCAGGGGTCAGACTGGTTTCATCATGTTTCGTCACATTTCGTCACCAACATGTCCGAAGCAGCGCCTGACACGGCTGGGGCTGCATCACCAGACTTTGCATCGGGCATGTCATTGTGTCGGCGGCCGCATCTCCGGCGCAACCGCTGCATGCATGCCAGAGATATCCAGAGATATGACAAGTGGCTGACAGATCCAATCTTTAGCAAATAGCATGCAGCTGAAACTCTGAAACTGCGATCTGGCGATCTGAGACTTGAAGATCTTATCTGAAACAGCTTGCTTTCATTGTCCGCATGTGTTTCTGCATTTGTTGGTTCTTGATCAGCATAGAGCAGCTGAAAATGCTGGTTTTAGCGTCGCTCCAGTGACTTGGCATATGCACTATGCAGTGGAATTTGGCATCGAATCTTGGCTGCTCCTTTGAAGCAACTAACCATCGTTCTGAAGCCAGTATTGCGATACACCATGATACATCAACGCCCAAGATGGCTCTACATTTCGCCATGGTGGGTCAAGACCCTTGGGAGCAACAAAATTCACATCTACCATGGAACCGGAGAAAATGGGTGCAGAAAATAGCTATCCTATAGTTGGTATCATGCCATTTGGGCTTCCAAAACCTTCCAAGCCTCAGGGATCAGCAGGGCATTCCTCAGAGCATCAAGATCCTGCAAGGTGGTGTACCTAAATCGGAGGTACCTACCATATATAAGGCCTATTTTTCAGGCCTATGTAAGGGAATGTCCCCACAAAATATGGCCAAACATATGGTACAGTGCCTCCATTTTAGGATCCTGAAATTCCCATTGATATTATATCGATTCGATTAATTGTAAAATAATTTTGGTAAATAGATATGCCAATGGTAAATAGATTGATTAATGTTACCTGATTACCTCATCATTAGCAGAAACTCAATAGTTGACCGTCAGTTATCAACCAATTTAGTTATGGGGCAATACTTTCTTGTGCTTTGGTTTGAATGATGTTCTCAGAATGGTCCAACCAATATGCTCTGTGGATGGAATATGTACCACATGTTCCACCCCAAAAGACCCAAACGTAGGGTAAATGATGCGAAATGTACACATGAATACATATGAAGCATATGGCATATAAGGAAGTTGAAATGTTCATCCAATTGCAGGGTTCTCTTGGCTGACTACTTCTGGCACTGCCTCCCAACTTCTCAGCCACACAAGCGCCTGACCAGCCACCATGCCACCAAGTGTCAAAGGCCCAAACAACAAATTTGGTTCGGAGTCAAAGATCCAACCGCTCTGGTTGGAATACCTTGTGCATCAGCGGCAAAATTTGTCCAACGTGTCTTTCACCCGTCTGCACCCGCCATGCTTGGTGGCTATTAGAACATATTAGAACCACGCCAAAACACCTATACATCATGAAATTGATTTCCAATTCCTGTTCATCAGCGAATATGGATAAAATTAGCGTTGAAACTACTACCATAAAATAGATTAAATTGGTGAAATAGTGTTCAAGCAGTGTTCAAACAATCGAAATCAAACTACTATCTGCTATACCATCTGGCAATTACAACAGATTAATATGGTGATTTTACTAGTTGCTATACTATACTATAGATAACATATTGTGATTTTAGCAACAATTGTACCATTGCAATACATTCTCTTTGGACGCCTCAAGTCTCGCCAAGCCACGCAGGGCCCAAGATCTCAACTCCTTCGGTGGCTTCGGCCACCACAGCCTTGCTTTACAACTGGTTAAGATGTGATATGGATAAATATACAAACATGTGTATCAATTATATAATGTATAACATAATAACATTATATGTATATATATATATGGATAGTGACAAGCTTTTGTTTCGTCTAAATCCCTCCGTCATCTGATCTTATGTGGTGATGGCTCTCAATGGTTTTTATGTTCGCTAATGTTGGCGTGATATCATCAACCAATGGTTGGTAGCTTTGGTTTACGTGGCTTACATTCAACAATGTCAATTGCAACAATCTGGGTGAACAAAACCAATCCCACAATCTGGATAGAACATGTACAACTAAATGTTTGCTTGTCATGCTTGACATCTGGATAAACTATAGAGGAAGTGGGATATGAAGAAACTATAGTATAAACAATCATAAACCAACAAACTAGACCAACATGGGGGCCATACCCGAGAAACAAATGGTGCTTAATACATGTAAACAAACGATATTGAACATATACAATGATAAACACCAAAGTCCAAAGACACAATGAATTTGAGTGACCAAAAAAACATAAAAAAAAAAAAAGGATGCACAGTTACCAAAATGGGGGTACAATTCCTGTAACACAAACAACAATATAGGGATTAGGATGGATTAGGTCCATTTAGGTCCCAGCATGTCCCAGCATTGGTTTAAGGTAAGGGAACATCCCATTGATCAATCGATTGGTTTAGAGGAGGGTCTTCCACCCTCCACGCCATGCGCCTTGTCATAAAAGAAGTCCCCACCACTGATCTCAGAAGACGCCAGGACCTAAGCTTTTTAGACTGGAAAAATGATGGAAAATGGCAGTTGCCCATTGATGTTTTATGCTGTGGGCCATATCCATCTGATAAGACCTGTATTCAAAGTTCCCATCAATCCCAACATGCAGCATCTTCCCGCAGCAACGTCAATCACCAAGGGTGATGGCATTCGAACCCCATCCCCAAGCTGGACATGTGCCCCTGCTACTCACGAGACTCACCACCTTGGACTAAGATGGAGTGAGGGCCACACGTACTTGTGACCAGGCTCCAAGAGCACACTTTCTCGCAGCTCCGCATACTGAAAGCCTTCATCCGTGGAGATGATTCCCACCTGACGGACTGGGAAGGTGCGAGATTTCTGCGTGAAACTGAACGAGTGCACCACGAATGCCGGTCTGTGACGAAGAAAACTAGGATGCTAGGATAAGAAACCATGATCCCTTCCTGGCCCTGCAGTTTCTTGAGTGGGGCATGAGAGGTATAATACACAGCCCTGAGAGAAAACACATAGCAGAAGCCGAATATTTAGAAGTGAATCAGGTCAATATTTCTTGTAACCGTGTCACCCAGTACATCCTTACAGTAATACTCTTTCATTGCTTTCTACCAATGGATAAATTGATGCATGGTTGGTTGAACGGAGGCGACATAAGGCGACACGAGACACTAATGCAAGAGAAAACATAAGCCAGGGAAGAAACGAGAGACAACGCGCACACGCACACACAAAAGAAACACTGCTACCTGTATATATTATATAATCATATTTAATGTATATTCTTCTATACGCGGTGTGTATATATCTATATGTGTGTGTACATGTGCTACAGTAAAGAGATGTAAAGAGATAGTTGTACATGTTGCATCATGTTGAGTTGTAGTTTGATTCTAGGGTCATAGTTCTTTACCACTTATACCAATGGGAATGTTTGATTCATAGCCTCTGGCAAATAACATCTCTTTGATCCCCATGAAATCCCTATGATTTCCCCATTGAAACAACGCCGCTGGCGCCATCGCAAAAGCCTGCTGAGATGGGGTGGTCGGAACTGCAGCAGAAGCCAAGTATCTCAACTGCTTGCCGTCCTGAGGGTGGCAACAGCCCCATCCTCACAATGTGGGGCCCCCAAACTTTAGCTAAGTTGGTGAACATAACTCCAATAACTTATGGTCTATGATAACTATATATAACTATAGTTGATGGGGGTTATAAACCAACTAGCGACTGGGGAGGTCCTGTGGCTTGAAGGGAAAATCTGCAGCAAAACCCCAACATCTTTTCGGCAAAATCCATGCTTTCGTGCAGATCTTTCCTAGAAACATTGGTGAGTTCCATGGTTGGAAAATCATGTTCCACATCTGAAGGATGAAGTCGGCCGACCAGTCGTGGCGCCGTTCGCCCAGACTCCAACTTGAACTTGAGATGTTGGATTTTCGTGTTGATGTTCAATGCGGGACCAAATCCCCGACCCCCGGTAAACTATTACACTGATTATCACTGATTGAAGATCTTCAAGCTATGAAGAGGTGGGAGGAAAAAAACAGGATTTTGGAAAACAAGCTTTCGTGGACCCTTACACGACTGTCATTTCGCAAAGCCCTCGTCGATGAAGCACCATAGCATGTCAAAACGTGAGGGGAAAGTGATCTTGTACAGGAAATACCTTGGTTTCAGCCTTTCGTCGAGACATGATCTAATTCATTCCGGGCAAACGGTGACCATACCATTGCTGGGTTTACCACATTAAATTAAACATCTTTAAAGATCAAAAAGTTTGGAAATACAGCTTGCTCAATAACCCTGGTTAGGCAGCTTCTATATGCTTCTATCATATTGGATTGGGAAACCAAATGTAAGTGAGTCCATCTTGCGCTCATCTCTTCAGCATGACTGCATGGAAGAATCTGTAAAATGATGTTCACCATCCTATCTGGCTGAATGATCCAAGGATACCAAGCTGAAATGAGGCCAATGTGTAGATATGACTCCCCTTAGCACAATCTATGGTGACGTCGCATTGAGGCCATTATGATTTACACATCTTTGGATGATCTTCACAGTATATATTTATTATATGTATATATATATATATAACTCCTAACCATGTTACATAATCTGACGGTTAAATCATGTTAAGTCCCCGTTTTCAAAGGGGTCTTCCCCGTTTTCTTTGTTGGTGAAGTCCCCATCTGCAGTTCCTCGGTCATACAAGGCCCCAAGGCAAGGCCCCCCAACCACTTCCAGCAGTTCCACATTGTGCACTGCAGCCACCGGGGGGCCTGGCGAAATCCATTGGTTCATCGTTTTCCATATTTCTATGGCCATGTTTGAAGGTATGCAACATGTTCAGACTCATATTGTAGACCACATGGGGATGGGTCAAAACCCTGGTACCTAGTGAACCCCAAAATAGCTGGTAAATGGATGTTCATCCCACTAAAATGTATCTATAGGTATTGACCCATACCCACATTAATTGTTTGCATTGGTTGTATCAATGGATTGGATTAAGGGGAAACAATAAGCAGGAAATCAGCTCTTGTTCCGTCAAAGGTAAGGTCTTTCCTGCATTCGCTTCTCTTTAGCCGATTCTGAGATTCTCAGGTTGGCAAAGCAAAGTTGCTGGCATATGTACAGGTAATGCAGAGGATGATGGTGCTGGTGACATGTTCAACTCGACTATACCGATTACTATGACTATAGTTTTGTTATCAAAAGCGCCAGCAATTACCCATGGGGTTTTCTGTGATGCCCAAGCCGTGGTATATCCGTGATATATATGTGGTATGTATATATATATATATATATATATTATGTGGTTGAACACGGATCTTCTACCGCCCCAAGCAGGCGTGGGACGGGAATTTCCAGCAAATTTCTGTTGGGCCAGATACTTGGATTCGGGGCCCAATGTCGAACGGCACAGAACGGTATGTTTAACGGGGGTTTTCCTGAAAAGTTAGGAGGACACCCGTACTTCCAATGAACTCCAGAGGATTGGTTTAGCAAATACAAAATGCACCTCGCATCAGGCACGGGAGTGCCATCATGGAAAGATGGAGTTAGCCCATATAGCTTTTGAAGTTTGGATGTGATTGTGCAAGTGAGCTGTATCGTTTAACATCATTTGGGTCCACTGTGGATTGTTTTTAATTTAAAACAGCACAACATATCTATGAGTTGTGTTTTTTTTAGCCACTTACCATACCCTAACCTTCCAGTTACCATTGAGGTAGGTCACCGGGGTGATTTCTGACAGGCGTGCCTGGAAGTTTGGGGATGTCTAGTTAGTATCATTGCTATTATTTGATGAAGAAATAACACCAATCACACTTTAAACCACAATACCATCCAAAATCATCCAAACTTATTTTCACTAGCTTTTAACTAAATCCATTAAAAAACACGTGGCACTTACTAACTAGTAAGAACTATAGTAATTATAATTCCCGTACTACCATATACTACCATGTAATGACAATAACTCGATATTTTCCTACCATTGACAGGACGGGAAAAAAAAACATGACCTCCCCGGGGGAGGGAACGGCGAACGTTCGCCTGCCTCCACGAAGCACCATACGGCCCAAGGCCGCTAGCCTCACTGGAACTTGGGGTACCTGCCCGGCCAGCGCCGGTGTTGTTCATGCAAAAAAATATACCCTCGCCCTGGAAATTTAATGTGGGATATAATGCCCATAAAATATCATCCAATTCAATGGGGATGTAAGGGGTGATCATTGACATATTTATAGAAGTTGACGGCGAAACATTAAGAAATTCCGTTTACTGCTGTATCGCTGGTGGATTCCAATGTTTGACAGCTCACGAACTACCCAAGCCAGCTTATTAGATCTTATCAGACCATTCCATCCTATCTGCTGGCGCAATCCCATTGCCAGAAAAGCTCCACGTATGGAGCTTTTGGCTAAGTTTTGGTTTATATTTTTCCCCTATATATTGGCAAAAAACACATGTGACTAACGACTCAAGTATTACCATCAAAGGTTTGCCCTTACCCCATAACTAGAAGGACCGGATTATACACTATAATCATATGAAGCAAAATCATAATGGGTATAGTGTATAATCTCCAATCATATTATAGTGTAATCATAATCATATGAAACAAAACATATTATACAAAACTATAATCATAATGGATTTCAAATCTCCAATCTTCCGCAGCGGCACAAAGGCCAAGCCCACGAAGCCGGTAAAGTCGTCCCTCTTGGGCGTCTGCGCTGGGGAAGGGTCGCAGGTGCCTGGCAACACGCCATAGCGGGATACCACCTTCAACCAATGGAGCAATTCAATGGCCGTGCCGGAAAAAAAAAAACTGTATACTAGGTATGTATATATATATGTGTGACTCTATCTATCTATCTGTCTAATCTAATCTAATCTAATCCTATATATCTATCTATCTATCTATCTATCTATTTTGATATGACCCTGGTGCCCTGGGGTGCTGGAGTGCTTCCATGTCCAGTTGTAGACGATTGCAGCCAACAAAGAAATGCAAAATGGGTGGAACAGAAAAACATTAAATTAGGGGATGGACAATCATTAGTTATATGAAACTGATTAATTAATCAATTAATCAATTAATAGAACAATATAACATTAACTATTCAAATATCATGTAGGGCAATGTAGGGAGATGGACCGGAATATGTCCAGCGAAACTTGGTAAATATAAGAGATACTGCACTGTGCTGTAGGAGGCTCTGTTTTCCACTTTTCAGCTTGGCTAGTGAAAAGCTAAGAGCCACCCAAGAATCCAACAGAAGTGCTTGATCACATCTGGTAATCAGACGTTGGTATATGTTGATATCTTTGGGAGGCATATCTTTGAGCAGCCAGTAGCAGCCATACTCACCAACATGCCACTGATGCTTTAAAGTATTCACTAGATTCTGGGTGTAATTCCCCCAACATGTGTTTTTCTTGTTTAAATACCACTTGCTACATTTCGGGTGTGTCACTCCCCCAACAAAAGAAACACATTTCCATTGGGCGCTCGTGGCCACTCCAAGCATGCCAGGGGCTGCGGGCGTCGTAGTGGAAGGTCACCTTCCAATTCGGCAAGGAGAAACTGCTGAAGCAACTCAGCAACTGGATCTGCTCATTGATACGCCGGATGTTTTTTGATATATCCTGGCATATCCTGGCATATCCTGGCCCTCTCTCCCTCCTTCTACACGCACACATATACGGTAACTACATTTAAATATACGGATTTTTAAATATACGAACAGGTATTTTAGACTACCTCCGGGAAGGTTTTCCTTGGCCCGCCCAGCCATTTAAACATACGGAATCCAATTCATTT
>Ga0126342_10023400_pt1 | contig 10110 bp, 7 predicted proteins | sample Cyp1metagenome_FD_92528 | JGI IMG/M metagenome (GOLD analysis project Ga0126342, IMG submission 92528) | Coral microbial communities from Lord Howe Island, Old Settlement Bay, Australia - Cyphastrea 1 metagenome | ecosystem: Host-associated > Invertebrates > Cnidaria > Coral ... | reverse complement strand
TGCGCGAAAAGGTAGGAAAGTCGCGAAACACTGTGTTTTTCCAATGATTTGTGGCTCCGCAGGGTCGAAAAGTAGGCTCGCTAAAGCGGCGGGTGCGGAGCCAGCTGGCCAGATGAGAGATGAAAAATTGCGCGCCGTTGTGGCGAGAAGCACATTTCCAAGTCAAAAGTGTTAAAAACTGATATGTTCAGAGCACTTTTGGATGCTGCGCCGTCGAAAAAGTGCACGCCGTTGTGGCGAGAAGCACATTTCCAAGTGAAAATGTACAAAGCACTTCAGCTTTGGAACACTTTTTGAAATTGTGATGTCGAAAAAGTGCACGCCGTTGTCGTGCGAAGCACATGTCCAAGTCAAAATGTATAAGGATGTATAAGGCACCTCAGCCTCGGACCTTTTTTTTAAGTTGAGATGTCGAAAAAGTGCACGCCGTTGTGGCGCGAAGCACATTTGCAAGTGAAAAAGCAAAAAATATTTCACGTTCCGAGCACTTTTGGACGTTCAGATGTCGTTTCGCGCGGCAGACGCAAGGGATTGTGCACCTTGTCAAAAGTGAGCAAAACGTGCGGGTTTTGCAGCAGTTTGAAAAACGTTGGCAGGCGTGGGACATTTGAAGAGGTTCTGCAAAGATGCACTCTGCGTGGCAGGGGCGGTACAAAAGACATGTTCATCAGAGATGTTCGGAGGTCAGGGTACTGATTTCCTGAGAGGGGTTGCATTTTTGAAGCATCGGATCTTCAGGTTTGCTAAGATGATTTTATGTGACAGGTGCAGCACTTCGTATGACCTGGCCTCACTTTTTCGTGGCAGGCGCAATATTTTAGTAGATTTTAGACAGATGGACTGGAAAAATCGCAAAATGCATTGGTACGAAGCCGTCAGCTCTGCATTCAACTCAGCAAGACTAAGCGGTGGTGCAGGTTGCAGTAGGTTAGTTACCACATGGTTTGGATGGTTTGAAAATCAAAAAGCACATTTAAAATCATATGTTTTTCGCCAGAAAAGAGAAATAAAAAGAAATAACAAGAAATAAAAAGAAATAAAAAGAAATAAAAGGAAATAAGCAGAAACAAATGCACATAAAAAAGATAGAATTCAAACGATTTTACTTCATCCTGTTTAATCTGTTCAGGCTGAAGCCTATCAAAACTGATTTTGTTTTGACAACGCTGGCCACGCGGTGCCAAACGTCTGACAACAACTGACGAAAAAGGCGCATCAGGAACCAATGTCATTTTTGGTCACGTGTAGCAACGTACCTCATCGATCCATCAAAACAAAGTCAGCACGACTCAGCACGGGTAGGGACAAGAAATGCAAAGGTCGGACCAAACATGAACCCAAGGAAAGGATTCATTCCTGCCATCATTGGGTTGACCTCTCGATGACGCTTGGCGGTACGGGCCAAAGAACCATTAGCTGAAGACGACATGAGTGAGCGCTGAAATTGAAATTATAGCACGCAACAATTGACCACACAAGACTCTGGGATTCAACATGCCACCAAATGCAGGTTATCCCACTGGCGCGAAACCCAAGAGAAAAAAGAAAAAAAAAGAAAACCGAAACAAAACACAAAAAGAGAAGAAACAAAAAGTCACCGTTTTGCAATTTGTACCCAATCACCGCTATGCAATTCATGTTTGGAAAACGGTTCCCAGAAATCATGCCGTAGTGATCTGTAGTGACATTTTTTTTCACATGTTTATGGTTCATGTTGAACGGTCTGGAGCGGTTTTGCCATTTTCCCTAGAGGTTTCTACTCAATCACCGCTGCCCAACTCATGTTTGGAATATGGTGGCCTCCAATGCTCACATATCTTTATCATTCATTGTGTGTTTTATTGTTTTCATTCATGGTTTATTTCATGTCCTGGTGCCTTTTACTTTGTTATTTATTTTCATTTATTTTCATTTATTCTCATTTATGTTAATTTCTTTTAATTTTTCATTTTTTTTTGCATATCCTGCTTTTTTCTCTTGAAAAACCATTACCAATCAAAACCACTTGCATGTCGACCCACGACTCAGTTCTGCTGATCAACTTTCCATATTTCAAGGAAGTCTCGCAGAATTGCCGCGTTTTTGATGTTGTCAAGTTCAAAAGCTGAGGAAGTCTTGCAGAATAGCTTTGTTATCAAGCTTGCAGATTGCAGATGGACAGATAGATAGATAGATAGATAGATAGATAGACAGCTACAACTTCCACTACCACTACCATTACACTACACTACTACAACTACAAATGCAAACAAGCTACGCTACATTACACTACACTAATTACATTACACTACACTAGTTACATCTAATTACGCTACACTACACTAATTACATTACATTCCACTACAACATATCACAGCTACAACTGCAACTGCAACTACACTACGCTAATTACACAGCATTAAAACATTACAACTTGCAACTACAACTCCTCTACGCTACACTACAACTACAACTGCACTACACCACAGCTACATCCACCAGTTGTGGTGAGGTGACCACTGCAAACATTGCAGCCACTCCAAAAAACACAACTCCAACCACCTTTGGGTCCATCAGTGGATTTGCCCTGCCATCCGTGATTCACAACAACCAACCTCTCCTTTTGGTTTCTTATTGTTGAAACTTCTGCCACCGCCTTGTGCGGCACTACTGGTAGTAATGAAGCACTGCGGCGGGGTCATGGTGAGGGTAGTATCGCCGTACCACTCCTTGGCATGAGCCGCCTTGCTCTCCTGCCGGGCGCTGCGGCCTTTACTTTGCTTCAAAGTCCACTTTGGGAACCTGAGCTGCAGGCGCTGTCGGTAGAAGCCTGTGCCTGTTCTACATATCCATTTTGAAACCATCCAGCCATGCAGTGGAGTGTGAAGGCCATTGAAAACCCAGGACCCAGCTATGGGGCCTTAGATGTTGATGGTTCTTGTGTGCCTTGCGCGTTTGCCACAAGGACCACTTCGAGCCGCTGCGGAACTTTACCCCGAAAAACCCACTGGCAGATGACTTCGAGAAGCCAACAGCTGTGATACCCAGGTATCGAAAACTCACAGCCGGCCAGCTTCAAGACTTGGTTTCCAACGGCCAGCCCTTTGTTGTGGAGGACTGCGGTCAAGACGTCTCTTGCTTGGCAGATAGATAGATGAGCCCCTTTCTTTGGGGCAGAGCATGTCACTTGCCTAACGTTGGACCACCCGCCCCATACTTCAGAGCTTGGGCCAGATTCAAGGATCGTGGGATGAGAATCGATTCGATGAGTGATGATCTAACCTTTTGAAGTCTGGTTTGGAACAGAAACGGAGGATGATTCGGAAGACCATCTTGCATCATCTGTAGATTCATTTTGCAACTGGAGGCATCCGGACACATGCAGAGGCCAGGGGTCAACTGAGGCTCCTCTTATCTCATGGAGCTGCAAGGACTATGCCCTTCGCTGGCCTGAAGGGAAGATGCGGGCGGAGTATTCCGAAGGGCAGCGGCCCATTCTGCTGGGAGATGCCGATTGGTTCAGGCCCTGGTTTGATTCTGCATCGCCAGCATGTTCTCATCCATTTTTTTGGGAGTTCATGAGAAATACTGTATAGGATGCCGGTGTCATTCCGACAGAATGCTACATCATAACGTAAGTATCTGAGTCCTCCACATCTTTGCCCCAGGACTTTGCGGCCAACAGGTCTACATAGCCAACATTTGTCCAAAGGTGACAAGTTGGCAGGGCCCTACATTTGGCATGTGAAAGATCCTCGACTTGTTTATTCACTTGTTCCACGTGTCCTCACAGAATGTGTGTATCTTTGCACGAGTGGCTGCGTTTTGTGCAGCAGATGCCACCCGACCAATTCAGACCAGACCTTGGATAACAGCCAAGGACCATGAGCCCAATCAATGCTGCAACTCCACCGAGACGCACCTAGATGAGATTTCAGACACGAGCAGCAAGCGCTGGACACGTCCGAACGAGTCACTGTGAAGATTGTGAAGATTGCAGTGGATCTGGCGGTTGGTGAGGTTTGTTTACACTCTCTAGATTCCACCCCATAACTACTTGGGAAGATTTCATATGATTTTTAATTGGCGAAATCATACTGGCGGGATGGCTAAATCACCATGAGATGTCGAACACTGAGGTGTTGGCCAGTGAAAAGGTCTGTCCAAGAGCATTGGAGGACGCCATACTTTTTGCGCCAGCAGCATATCAATGCGCAAGAAGCAAAGGACTCCTTTGAGCTATGGTTCAGCTTGGCTGGTGGTGGTGCCTTGAGTCATGCTGATGTGCCTTGTTGAGGACAGGAGGGTGGGGTGATTTTTTATCAGATTTATGATGTACTTGAAAGGTGCCCTCAACCTTGACTTCCTCAAGGATGCTAAACCTCCAGTTTTTTATGTAGTCAGCTCCATCCATTTCACGGTGGTTTTTGATGTGGCAAGGCGTACAACGAGATGACTCTCTCGCTCCAACTGCGTGGGTCAAAGGAATGGCGTTTGGCCATGCACCCACCGGTTGCAACCGCACCTTGGACTAGTTGCAGTGCCCTGGGGACCCCCGAAAGATCCACCAGGGGCCGGGGATAGCTGAATATAGCTGAGATGCTGCAATTCCGCAATGCTCTCTTTTGCTGAGGATTACAGTTGCATCATGAGTTTGCATCATGAGTTTGCATCATGAGTTTGCATCATGAGTTGCATCTGTCTGTGTTGATTGTCTTGTAAAATCTTGTGTATCTTGTATCTTTGCCTCAGGCGTTTGATGCGATTGAATCGCATGATGGAGGCATCTACAAATCCAAGAGATGGATGCCCGAATATGACTTCACCCTGCATCAAGGGGAATGCTTCGTGTTCCCGCCTGGCTACTTCCATGAAACCTTTGTAAGGCTGTGCTGCCACGAGTTGACAAGAAAGTGGGTGACCGACTGTGCTGACAACAATATGGCATCATATTGTGGCATCACGTAAACGTGGCTGTAGCTAGACTCTGGTTGCGTGCTGATCAAGAGTCATAAGCAGACATGGGTTTGTCTGAAACTAGGGTACCCCCAAAATTCATGGTAGTTTATCACGATATTTCCCATTCACATGGCTATCTGATGGTATACCACCTTTGACACAATCAATGAATCACGCAGTTTAACTTACACGTCTTCCTCTTGATTTGGACTTGGTCCTCTTTGAAGGCCGGATGCTGCTGCAGAACACTGTACAGTTGCAGCCACTTTCCAGTTCATAGCGCCTTTGCCAGTGCCTTGACAGCAATGAACTGCTGGGCACAGCGATGAACTTTGCCCTTCATGAGGCGCGCTACTGGCGAAACTTTCTGCCTCGCTGGTTCAATAGCCACCTGAGCTGGGAGGACCAACGAGTTTCGAATGCGATATTTTGATATATTTTGTGGTTCGCAGATGGGAGAATCCCTTCTATTACTAAAACTCCCCCAAATTAAAAAAAATAGGATTGGTGTGGCACTTCTGTTTTTTTGTTGGGCACAATTGGATTCTTAATTGTGGTAATTGAGAATCAATAGGAGAACAGGATGGTGAAACAATGGGTTCAACCCCCTATTATATAATAGAAATAAAATTTCAGCTGGATGTTTTTTTATTAGGATCCCATCTCGCAAGTATTATATTTTATTAGTAGGGTTTTCATTGAAATATTAGGAGAAAGCTTCAAAATCCAGTTTTTGGCAATATTTTATATAGATTTTAAAAAGGGATTTAATCAAATTTGAATTCGAGTTGTTTATTCTTATTATTAGGGTTTTCATTGGAATATTAAGGGCACCCTAATACAAAATACACCCTAATAATAAAAATAGATCACCGTGTTTACCATGTGGGGTGGTGGTGCTTTTAGTAATAGGGAGAGAGGATTAGTCTAGTCAAGAGATGAAACACACCTGGACCCAATCAAACCCTGGCAGTTTATCATTTGAGCCAGGTTCAGCACTGTACCGTAGGCCAGTTTTGTATATGGTGGAATTTATTCACAGCGGGACCACACGCGCACAAGCGCACAAGCTTCTCACAAAATTGCACAAGCTTCACGCAAACTTATGTTCACGCAAGCTTCGCGCAAGCTCAAAGCATCTCAAAACATCTCAAAACCATCTAGTTCGAACTTCGAACCAATTGAACACCACGTCCAAAATCTGCTTCGTGCCTGCATCGCGCAAGCAAAAAGCATACGAAATCTGAGCAAAACCTGTTCGCGCAAGCTCGCGCAAGCTGATTTTGAAACATGACCATGCAGCTGCCGTGGTGCTCGCGCCAGGATGGCGCAAGAGTTTAGCACAAGCTGGGATAATTCATGATAATTAATTCCATTCGGTTTTGACGGTTTTTGCCCTTTGAGTGGCCAACTTGGCCAGAGGAACATAGCCTGGAGGTTTGGGCTCCAGTGGCAACTCTGTCCCATCAAGGCGGCACGAATTGGGAAGTGACTTGACAGCGCTGGCGCTGCTGCTGATGTTGATTGTTATCAGTGGTGATAGTGGTGCAATATACCGATATGAACTGATACAAGTGCTAGCGTTAAGTCGTATCAGCTCGTAAAAGTCGTATCGGGAGGCGGTGCGCCTGGAAAAAGTTCAAGTTTGGCATCACCATAACTTTTAGTGATTGAGTGATTTCATTGTTTTGGGGCCGTGCGCCTGGAAAAAGTTCAATTTTTGTATCGCGTTGATTTTTAAAACACTTATATTTGATCATTATTTCAAGGGGGCAAACGCTGGTTGCTTCTTGCCTTCTGCTTGCTGCTGCTTGCTGCTGCTTGCTGCTGCTTACCTGCTGCTGCTCACCTGCTACTCACCTGCTGCTTGCCTGCTGCTTGCTGCTCCTTGCTGCTGCTTGCTGCTGCTTGCTGCTGCTTACCTGCTGCTCACCTGCTGCTTGCCTGCTGTTGCTTGCTTGCTTGCTCGCTTGCTCGCTTGCTCACCAGCGGAGAGAGGGAATGTTTCTGGCTGGTTGGAATGAAACATTGCGGTCGCATAGCGCGGTTGTTTCGCTGCGCTCACCATCTTCACCATCTTCACCATCTCGCAAGACGGCGCAGACGGCGCAAGACGGCGCAAGACGGCGCAAGACGGCGCAAGACGGCGCAAGACGGCGCAAGACGGCGCAAGACGGAACAGACACAACAGACGGCGCAGACGGCGCAGACGGAGCACCGACAAAACCTGCCACGCTTTCCGCCCGCAATGGAAAGAACGGTGCTCGTAATCGCGCCAACAATAGACATGGTTGCGGAAAACAAGGGGCTCCATATCCTTATATCATCCTAGATCATAGCCCTGCCGATAGGATTTGCTACAGCTAACCCATTTGCGTTGCAAGAAATTTGAGGCTGCACCAATAGGGGTCTGATTTGGTCACGCGACGCAGGACATCAATATAATTATATTCAAATCCAATAGGATTAGCTGCCGAGAATTTGTTTGTATTAGCTTGAACCCTTCAAAATCATCGCTGTGCGCAATGCTTCGGCTACTTTTAACTAAATCTCCAATTATAGATGAGACAGGCTGTGCCATGGTGTTTCTTCTTCCCTGATGTGACTTTCCACTACCTGATGTGACTTTTCTGTATCGCCGCCGTGCCATGGGGATGATGTGACTTTTTCCACCTGATGTGACTTAAGTACGTCGCTCGTATGAACTGATATGATATGATATGATATGATATGATGTGATATGCACTGTGTGGTATGATATATGATTATTACGGCCAGGCGCTGTGTGTTGCCCAGAAAGTTCAAGTGGCGTTTAAGCATTATATTTCAGCATGCACAAACACCTGCGCAGGGCCAGTGCCTGGAGATTTCCCAGACGGCTTACCCTAAGCCCTGAAACCCTAAACCTAAAACCCTAAAACCAAAAACCCTAAACCTCAAAACCTAAACCATTTAAACTAAACCCTGAAAACGTTGAATCCCAAACCAGAAAACACTGCGTATATGCAGTATTTTCTGCAATCTCTCCTATCATATTCGACAACGCGACATCCTCAATGTTAATGTCTGGGCAACACACGGCGTCTGTGGGTTTTAATTATTATATGTTATGCATATACTCGCACACACACACACATCTACACATATATCATATATGCGTAAGTTTATTGTCACACCTATTAGGACTAACAACAGCAATTGCTATTACTGTTATTGTGGCAGTTGGTGCTCCATCAGTCGCTATTTTTTTCCCTTTCTTTTTTTAGTGTTCACCTGTGCGTGTACAAGTACAGGTCCGGCTTTCCCAGGCATGCCAAATACTGAAGGCGCACATGCACAATGTCTTGTGGCTCCTTGCACGGCTGCTTATTCTGCTTTGGGAGTGTGCCATCAGCACGACGCCTCTAGGTCAGCGCAAGAACTTCCCTTTTGCTACGCAAGCTTGACTCTGATCAGGTGCTTTGGCTCAGCTGGTCGAGCCACTTTCTGACAGTTAACTTACTTAACTTCCTGTAGTGCATTGATGTTCTTCATTTTGTGGCTGGCATGGCCTGAAAAGGCCACTGTGACATAGACATACCCCTGTTCTGAAAAGCAGAGTGTTGAGATGGCCCAAGGACGAGAGAGTATCATATGCTGTTCTTCGTTTGCATTTAAGGCTTAGATCTCTGGGCACGGTCTGCCAACCAAAGTGGGCAAAATGACCAAAGTGGGCAAGATGGCCAATGCTGGCTGTAAATGTGGCCAATTGACTTGCGACTCTTCAAATGTCATTTTTGTAATTGCTGATTTTGTTGCTCTCTCAGGTGTAAGAGGGGTACGGGGCATTGCATTTCCCGGTTTTGTTCTGGGTTGCTAGCAGTGATGCACTTTTGGCTTACTTTTGGGGCATACGCCCAAGCAACCTGAATGCAGTCACTAGATTCAATCTAGATTCTCAGCACATTTGCTAGAGGTCAACCGAGAGAAACATATTAGAAACAGCGATCCAACCTAGGTCAACCCAGTCCTTAGTTATTTTCGAAAAAATATTCATACGATTGACCAATATATAACAATATATAACATATTATGCATGTAGATTGTATATAGTTGGTAGATGCTGGTAGTCATATAACAATTTCTCCTGGCTCTTTTTGGTTATGATGTGATAAACATCACTAGCCCACCAGAAGAAACCCTGCCTGCTCTGCTCCTGCGAATCCTGCCCAGGAGGTCGATGCCTTCTTCCAGCGGCCGGAGAACCACTGGGCAACGGATAAGGACTTCGCGTGGTTTCCATTCGTCCCGGCAGATCAGGTGAGCTGCGTTTCTCTTTTTACGGGCAGATGACCAACCCACCCTTCTTTTTGGTGGATATTCTGATGGCCACTAGGTCACTACAAGAAATCGGGAAAATGATGATCCACTTTGGGATGTGGTGCGTTTATGAACCATGGGATTTTAGGACAGCCACGATGAAATCACAGGTCCCAATCTCCCTGTGCAGGCGGCTCAGGTCAAAGATGAGGTAGCTCCTTGGACAGCAACTGATGATATATAGAACATTATCGAACATATTCGAACCTGCCCAGGGGAGGTATGTCCAGAAAGCCAGGATCCGAATTGCAGCCATATCTTTTCTAACATTTCTACCATAGTCCTTGTCAAATGGGCCGCATTTTGAACTCCTGTGCTGCTGAAATTGAAAGGTGAGTTTTGATAGCCAGCCATCGAAACAATTCTAAAACAACGGCAGATGCCATTATATTATATATGTGTATGTATATATATATATGTATATTATAGTATATAATATATAACCTAGATGTATAATATACACTATATATATATGCATATCATTGTTCCTCATAGCCAGTCGCCGGTCTCAAAAGGCGTCGATTTGCTCTCAAGGCTTGGGAGTTGCGAAGGTCGGTCGCAAGAGCTGTCGTTGACTTCCATGATTTGGATGGTGATGGCCAGATCTCAGGACCTGACAGTCACAGAGACCCACAGAGCAATCATATGCCTAACATGCAACAATCATACCGATACTTGTATTATAATGTGTATGTATGCATCGTGTTTGGCAGGCACTGGGTGTGCATTATCATTAGGGTGAGTATGTAAGCTGATGAATCCATTTTGGCTCAAGTCTGAGCCAAACTGGCTTCATCGTTCTTTCTTTTGCTG
>Ga0126342_10023399_pt1 | contig 10110 bp, 11 predicted proteins | sample Cyp1metagenome_FD_92528 | JGI IMG/M metagenome (GOLD analysis project Ga0126342, IMG submission 92528) | Coral microbial communities from Lord Howe Island, Old Settlement Bay, Australia - Cyphastrea 1 metagenome | ecosystem: Host-associated > Invertebrates > Cnidaria > Coral ... | reverse complement strand
GTTGGCGAGAACGGTGCATTCTCGGGCTTTAAGGTGGGCCTGAGAGCAGCTAGCACCAAGATGCACCGGATTTACTAGGTCAGGCATTTCACATGTAAAAGTGTGTCTAAGTTTCTTTTTCTGATTTCTTTAAACTTTAAACTCCTTTTCTTGGTTGCACAGGATTCGGAGAAGCTGAACAATCGCCGTGCTCTCCTTGTTCTCGGGATCCCAAGCTTAAGGCCGGACATGCGTTGTGGACATATCTTCGCCCCGTTCTCTAGTCACTCAAAACAAAGGGGGTGATTGGTGGTGTGTGAGTCTGTGCCGTTGCTTCAGGACCGCAGGCGACGAAGCGCTCGACTTGAAAGCGCCAAGTGACCAAAGCCCACAACCAGAGGCTGTCAGGGACATAGTCCTCGCCAACTTGCAGCATTGAGGAAACCATCCTGCAGCGAAATGTTTTTGAATTGATCTGTGCGGCTATCCGCAGCTGCTAGGCACTGCAGAGACCTCCAGTGGCGCAGGTGGCCCCTGCAAGCCGCGAAGCGCCGAAATTGACGGTTCCATTAGCGCTGGCGCTGCAGTCGGGTGGCCTTTTTTTGCTCTTTCCATTTCTTTCAATTGAAAGTTTGATGTAGTTTTACAATGTTTTACAACTCTGTTCCTCTTTTGATTCTGAGGCGTGACTTGCTGCAGGGCTTTTCTGATGCAGACTTTCAGTCGAAGCGGAAGGCTCGCTTCATGTCAAAGTGAAGTCAGAATCAAGATGGGTAAAGCCAGCCAATTCTTTTGATGGATGTTTGATTGAAGTAGACCTGCAAGTTGCTCCTGCGTTTGATTGCAGGAGCTCATCAGACTGTACAAGTGCCTTGATCTGCAGTTCACGCAAATCTGCAAGCCTTTCTCAAACGACCAATCAATCTCAAAAAAATCAGAGAAGGGAACACTTCCACATTTGCGAGCGTTTGACACCATGAAGACTGTAGATTCCTGTGTATCCTGTGTGGCATTTGCTGGCCAAGGCACAGCGATCCGAAGCGCTTTAGCGCCGAGCGGCAGAAGCTCTTCCTCTCTGTCCAGCGACTTGCATCAAGATGCGTCAAGTGGGTCCAGGTTGATTTCACTTTGGTTGACTTTAGGCATTTTTGATATTATGGTCAAACTTGGGTACCGCAATAATTGGAGGGTTTCATGCTTCAAATTGACCAAAGCTGGAGCCTCATGTGATACATTTCGACTCATACACATTTTCGGCATTTTAGGCATTTTTAGGCTTTCAATGTTTTAGATTGTTTTACACCGTATCAACTGTGTCTGTAGCGCATTTGCCACAGAACACCACTGCCTGAGGAAGTTCGTTCTGCCAAAGTATGGTTTTGAAGGAGGTCCTAAGGCACTGCTAGCCGCCGGACATCGCCGGACTTTATGTTGGTTGGTGATGGTTGGTGGTTTCAGATATCGTTCGTCCTTTTTCTATTTTACCGTACCTGGTGCATAATCCCTTCAAGTGAGTCCAACTGACTTCTTGTGGGATGGGTTGAAAGTTGAAACCACCATTTTCATCCACTTTCAATCTTTTGCAGTGTTTGGTCATGACTCTTTGCTGGCCGCATTTTGCATCGCAGGGTGTCTTTGACATGCTGCAGCAATTCGATCGATCAGAGTTCATGTCGAACAGCACCATCATGCAACAGGTGCCGGCATGTTTGGAACGTCTTGGAATGTTTGGAAGGTCTGGGAATGTTTTGGATACACGTGGTACACACCTGGATATGAGGGATAAACCCAAGGACCGACTCTGCCCTGTTGCACTGGACCTGCGCAGACTTCACAGTCATCAAGTCGAATGAACACAAGATACACAAATCAAATCTCATATGCTTGGGTTTCTTTCGCCAGGGAGATGCGCTGAACCAGCTGCTCTTTGCCGACGAACTTCCGGAAGAAACTCTGCAGGTTGCGCATCTGGGGCAGCCAGCTGCATGCCGTTGAAAACACACAGCAGTTGGATCCGGCTGGTGTTACCCTCTGGTTATGTCAAAATAGCTATTGAAAATGGTCATTTATAGTGGATTTACCCATTAAAAATGGTGATTTTCTATAGGTGTTATATGGGTATGGGTCAATACCTATTATTATCAATTCTAATGGGATGAACATGATGAATAACCCAGCTATGACTTGGGGTGAACAAAAGGTGCCAGGCTTTTGACCAATAGCCATATTTGGTGGCTCAAAATTTATACAAGACCCAGGGGTCCACACATTGTGTTTTTTTTCGTAGGCATCAACTTCAACCAGTGTTTTGGCATCCATTTTTTTCAAAACCATAGTCCCAAATGGAACCTTATACTACATACTTAATGGAGATTCTTGTCAGGGAAATTCTGATTGTAGTGATGCGGCATTTTTGCAGTGAAGTCTGGACTCTCCATTGATTCATGCGCAGTTTGGATCGTCCGTGGCTGTGCAGGAGCAAAAGAAGAGTCGCAAGGAAGCGGAGACAGCTGAAACTCGTCCAGCTGAAATTGATGGCCTTCAAATCCCAGCATTTTCAAAGCGTCCATTGTTTGGGTACCCGGTATCCATTTCTGGACACCCATTGAAGTCTCCGGTAGTCTCCTGCCAAGGAGGTCCTTCTGACCATCCGGAATGCCATTGAGGAGGATGGGATTGTCCCAGAGGCGATTTCCATTTACACAACCATCATATGACCAACATTATCCTACATAGTATGAGTATACAAACATGAAGGAAGCAATATCATATGAATGATTAACAGTATGTGTGTATACAAATCAAACTGTATATTTAAATCAAACTATGATATTGTTGTATCTACACATATTGCATGTATACAATTCAACATATTTGTACGCTGAATGATTTTGACCAAAAAGAAATGAGACAACCCTGGGACCATCGGGACCTGGAACCCCGGAGGATCATTTGAAGGAAGTTCAGCTGAAGGTGAAGAGCAGCTGGACCATCAAAGAGATCAAGCAGGCAGTGGTTAGTGGTTGATGCCACGGAAAGATATGCCATGTAGACATCTTAGCTCTTCAGTTGTTCCCTGGCAGCTTTTCCAAATGGTTTTAGTGGCAGGCTTTGGCAGAGCAGTACCTTGGCGGAAGTTCAACGACCACCACTTTTGGGCTGGAAATGGGTCACTTTACCATATTTTACATGATATTTACCATCTGGTTATTTAACATAGCCATGGAACATCACCATTTTTAATAGGTAAACCATCTATAAATGGGCCATTTTCCATGGCTACGTTAAATAACCAGAGGGTACCTCTAGATTTAGCCAATTCATCCTCGTTGTACATAAAGATACTGGGTCCTCAGATGTCCTCAGCAGATTTTGGTGACCCAAGACCCCATTCTCAACAAAACTGAGGCTGGAGGATCCACAAGTTCTTCAAACCTGTCATTTCGTGCGAAGAGTTGGGGAGAGTGGAGCATTCTCCTCATTGACAGATTCAGAAAGGCTCCGCGGCTGATTCGATTCAGGATATTCAGGGCTTCATGATAGCAATCATGTCTAGAATTCTGTGAAATCCAAGCACCAGTAAAGTGATTGTATTCTTTCTCGGATTTCTAGCTTTGTCTGAAAAATAGGGTATTCCCAATTTTGAGGGTTCATCATCATTTGCTCCATTTATCTCGAAAGTCACTCATTTTACCAGCCATAGTAGTGGTAATCCACAATCAACCCATGGGCAAAATGAGTCATTGAGATTTTTCTATGTTAAGATAGCTATTGTGCCATTGGGGTCTCCAAATCAATTTCAGACCACCCCACTTGATGTGTCGCTGAGGTTGGGAAAGCGCAGGACGTCGCCTTGCTTGTTGGTCTTCACTTACTTGAGCTGTGCAGAAATAATCCTGTGAGCAGAGCACCAAAACGTGCAGGCTTTGACTGATTTATTGTTCGTACGTACATAGATATATACATAAGTTACACATATATATGTTTACACTAAATCTTTTGAAACATTTTGGACACTCTTCCATGTCTAAGCTTCATGGGGCCTCTTGTTTATCCACGCTATCTTTGCGTTGCAGGAACCTCTTGGTCATTGGACTTCAGAACATCCAAAGCGAGGAACGTTGCTTGGTAGGACCAGTCGTGCTGGTGAAACTTGAAGACATTCCATCAGCCAAGGCAATCACTTTGGGTGAAGAGTTTTGCCTTCAGATTCCAGGGGGCCAGTATATAACGAATGTCTGCATATATGTATATCTTTTGGACGGTTGTTGGAGACAAGATCTCTGATTTGTGTGATGGTTAAGTAGGGTATTTGAAGACATTACCCAAACATATCTGGCTTTAGAGAACATGTCGTGAGCATTGTGAGCGACTGTATCTCCTGAGCATCCACATGTCTTGAGGTTTGAAGGGCCAGCGAAAGTCGTCCCGTTTGACTGCCAAAGCGGTAAAGATCACGCCGGCACAAGCCATTGCTTTACAAAAGGACACAATCATCTTAGCATCTGTTGATTAACATGGCAAGGGACAATTCCCTCTCCTTGAGTTTTAACTTTATCAAGACAATGATCTATAAATGGGGATTTCCTTTGCTATGCCTTCTAAAGGAGACTCAAGAAGATGTTCTGTCGTGAAAGTTTTGTGAAGCTTACCGGTTGCCAAGTCTGGGCGAACACAGGACCTCTACGATGGCTTCTCAGCTCCCACTTTCCGTGCGCGATTGGAGAAGTTGTGGGAGCAGAAACCAACCATGGAAGTGAGGCGAGGCGGTGACTGAGGGTGGTTGTTTGATGTTGTTTGAATCTATTGAATCAATGACTGTACTGTCCCTGAATCTGAGTTGGTAGATACCTGTACACTACTGCGTATCACTACTTGTTGGAGAAGGTGGTGAAAAACCATTGTCAAGCATGGCAAGACAGCTAGTCGCATTCATTTTCTGGCTTGGTATTTTCAAGTTTCAAGTATTTTGATTTGACCATTTGGGAGCAAGGTCCCCGATTGAATCTATTTTTTCAGGTGTACTGGCCCTCCAGGTGGTCAGTTTTTTTTTGGTGTTTACTGGTCCCCAGTCAGTCGCCAGGAAATTCCGGGTGGAGCGGCAAAAGCTCTTCCTGACCGTGCAAAGTGTGGTGCTGCCAAAGCCGGATCACTCAGAACCATCGGCATTAAGTGGAGGCAGAAAATGGCAACAGCAACAACCATTGGACCAAAACTACAAGGACATTAATATATATACATTAATCATCATATACCAGTAGTACCGCACAAGGCGGTGGCGGAAGTTTCAAGGATGATAGGACACTATAGGAGAGGTGAGTTGTTGTGATGCATTGATGGCAGATCGAATCCACTGATGGACCGAAAGGTGGTTGGAGTTGTGCTTTTTGGAGTGATTGCAATGGTTGCAGTGGTCACCTCACTCACAACTCCTGGATGTAGTGTGGTGTAGTGCAGTAGTTGTAGTTGTCGTTGTAGTTGTAGTGGGGTTGATGTTGTTGAAGTTGTAGTTGTAGTTGTGGTTGTAGTTGCAGTTGTAGTTGTATTTGTAGTTGTAGTGTAGTTGAAGTGCAGTTGAAGTTGGAATTGCCTTAATTGTAGGAATTGTACTAGTTGCAATAGTTGTAGGAGTTGTAGTTGTAGTTGTAGCTGTAGTGTAGTTGTAGTTGTAGTGTATTCGTAGTTGTAGTGTAGTTGTACTCGTAGTTGTAGTTGTAGTTGCAGTTGTAGTGTAGTGTCGCGGTAATTGTTGTTGTAGTAGTGTAGTTGAAGTAAAAGTTGTAGTTGAAGTGTAGTTGTAGTGTAGCTGAATTTGTAGTTGTAGTGGCAGTTGCAGCTGCAGTTGTATTGTAGTTGTAGTAGTTGTTACAGTTGTAGTTGCAGTTGTAGTTGTAGTGGCACTTGTAACTGTAGTTTTAGTAATTGTAGTTGAGGTTGTAGTTGTAGTTGAAGTGTAGTTGAAGTTGAAGTGTAGTTGAAGTTGTAGTTGTAGTGGTAGTGTAGTTGTAGTTGTAATTGACGTTGTAGTTGAAGTATGGTGTGTGCAGTTGCGGTTGTCTATCTATCTGTCTATCTACATATCTGCTTATCTCTTTGTCTTTCTGTTTATCTATCTGTCTATCTGTCTATCTATCTATCTATCTATCTATGTATCTATCTATCTATCTATCTATCTATATGTATATCTATATCTACATCTACATCTACATCTATATCTCTATCTTTATCTCTATCTCTATCTCTATCTCTATCTCTATCTCTATCTCTATCTCTATCTATCTATCTTTCTTTCTATCTTTCTTTCTATCTGTCTATCTATCTATCTATCTATGTATCTATCTATCTATCTATCTATCTATCTATCATTTATCTATCATTTATCTATCTATCTATCTATCTTTCTATCTATCTTTCTATCTGTCTATCTATCTATCTATCTATCTATCTTCTATCTATCTATCCATCTATCTATCTATCTTTCTATCTATCTATCTTTCTTTCTATCTATCTATTTTTCTATCTGTCTTTCTTTCTATCTATCTATCTATCTATCTATCTATCTGCACGTTTGAAAACGAAGCTTTTCTGCGAGACTTCCTTAATTTTTGAACTTGACAGCATCAAAAACACAGCAATTCTGTGAGACTTCCGCAACTCTTGAACTTGACAACGTCAAAAACGAAGCTATTCTGCGAGACTTCATCAATTTTTCAAGTTGACAACATCAAAAACGAAGCAATTCTGCGAGACTTCCTTCAACAAAGGAAAGTTGAGTGCAGAGCTGACGGCCTGATACCAATGCGCCTTGCAATTTTTCAAGTCCATGTCTCTAAAGTATTGCGCTTGCCACAAAAGTGAAGCCAGGTCATACGAAGTGCTGCACCTGTCACGCAAAATCATCTTAGCAAACCTGAAGATCTCATGCTCCAAAATGCAACCCCCTCTCAGGAAATCTCCTATCACGTCTAACTCGTGTGTCTCTTGTACAGCGCCTGCCATGCGAAATGCATCTTTCCAGATCGCCTTCAAATGTCCCACGCCTGCCATCGTTTTTGAAACTGCTGCAAAACCTCACGTCTTGCAAGGTGCGCAATATCCCTCCGCCTCCCACGCAAAACGACATGTGAACGTCCAAAAGTGCTCCATACCGCTCAGTTTTTTGCACTTTTGACTTGGAAATGTGCTTCGCACCACAACGGCGTGAACTTTTTCGACATCGCAACTTCCAAAAGTGGTCCGACACTGAGGTGTTTCATGCATTTTGACTTGGAAATGTGCTTCGCGCCACAACGGCGTGCACTTTTTCGACAGCGCAACTTGGTGTGCTTTGTACATTTTGACTTGGAAATGTGCTTCGCGCCACAACGGCGTGCAATTTTTCATCTCTCATCTGACCACATGGCTCCGCACCCGCCGCTTTTGCGAGCCTACTTTTCGACCCTCTGGAGCCACAAATCATTGGAAGCGCACTTTCCCACCTTTTCGCGCACCTGCATCTTCTTTCTTCGCGCTCTCTCTCTTCTCTGATCTTCTCTCTTCTTCGCTTCTCTTCTCTTCTCTTCTCTTCTCTTCTCTTCTCTTCTCTTCTCTGACTCTTACCACCTCTGCTTTTCCATCTGTCCATATTGTCGGAAGTTTGACTTCTAAACTTCCTTCGATCATCATCAATTACATTCCTCAGATGGTGCTTCGTGGCACAGATCAGGTACGGTCTTGAGGGGAGCCAGCGTGGAGTCTTCGAGATGCTCAATCAGGCGAAGATGGGCCCTGCGACAGCAGACTCGTGGACCCAAATAGAACCCCAAGTTGTTTGAGGAGTGAGACTCCCCCAGCATTGCCCCCAAATGCCCCCCAATACAAGACCCCAAAATGCAGAAGTCCAATTCTAAGTCACGATTTCGGGGGGTGTATTCTATACATTTTGGTTTTGGGGGATGGAATTAGTGGGTTTAACTGTCTATCGGTTTATCACGGTTTACGACATCAAACTGCGCAGTTCGATCAGCCGGACTTGCACTCCAATGAGGTCGGGAACACGGGTTGCTGGGCACTTGAAGGGTGACATCGCAATGATGACTAGTGATGCCCAGCAAATGTGGTTCGAAGTTAGATGTACCCGGACTACCAAAAATCCCACTATTATTCATTTGACTGATGGCATCATTTCTGAGATACACCTTTAACATCATGAATGACCCCAAGTTAGACGTGCTTATTGGACCCGCATGACCCACCCATCGTGTCGAAGTATTCCAACATGTTCCAGGAGTTTCAGCAGATGGGAAACATGCTCAACGATCTTCTATACAAAGGCCGCGGCGGCCGGCGTTTTTTTTGAGGTGGCTTCAAAGGTCTGTCAAAGGTTGGTCAGGGCGTTTGGTAAGTGGGCAACTAGGTTTGGAAACCCGCTTCAAGCTGTTTTTTTTGGGTCTTGTCGTGTGCTTATTCGCAGCAATCAGCAGACCTTCTTTTGTGTGCCTGGCAGGCGAACCTGCAGTTGCTGGAAGCAACGTGACATGCTCAGGTGTTTATCTTTCTTCGCAGAGGCTGAACTTCCGAATGTTAGGGTTCAGACTTGTATTGCTCGCAACATTAGGTAGGTCATACCCCCGCTCCACTTCGTCCCAGTTCTTTCCAGTTCTGGGCAAGTCATATTTGGTGTCAATTGGAAGGGTCCCATCAATGTACGCTGGAGGGCCTTGCACTCTGGGACGCGCATCTTGCATTCCATCAACCACGTCCTTGGACGTTTCAACCACCGCGCAAAGGAGTTTGGTCCAGCCGATGCACCAAAAGAGGCCGCTGGAATGGAAGTAATGTTCCAATGTATTGTATATGGGCCTTATATCGGCCCTTCCCAGTCATATAACTGGAGGTGCAGATCCGCGTGAGACGAGCGGGCAATGAGAACAAGGAAGAGGTTCGCCAGTTCGGATCAAGTGGGGTCAATTGGGGGCACCATGTCGCCTGGGCCAGACGTTGATTCGCAGATGATCTTCCCTTGGGAAGTCAGTCGGCTGGTTTATTGATTTATTGGAGAACATTTTCAATGCTACGGTTGAGTGATGTTTCCATGTGACTACTGCAACTCGGAGGTGCATGTCATTGTGCCGAGCAATGAGCCTTGGGCAACAAGTTGAGACCAGTTGAGACCAGTTGAGATGGGATGCAGATGATAAGAATTCGATATTTTTTTGGATCGTCGGCGTGGGTGTCGCTGTTGGTGTCGGTTTCGGCCGCGGCGTCGGCGTAGTAGATGATGATGATGATGAAGATGATGATGATGATGACGACGACGACGACGATAATGATGATGATGATGATGGTGATGATGATGATGATGATGCTGATGCTGTTGTTGGTGACGATGAAGATGATTCTGGGAATGAGGATGGGGATGATGATGGTGATGATGATGATGATGAGGATGATGAGGATGAGGATGAGGACGAGGAAAAGGATGCGGTTGATAAATGACGATGATGATGATGATGATGATGATTATAATGGCGCTGATCATGGTGATGAGGATGAAGATGAAGAAAAATAAAAAGAAGAAGAAGAAGAAGAACAAGAAGAACAAGAAGAAGAAGAAACAAGAAGAAGAAGAAGAAGAAGAAGAAGAAGAAAAAGAAAAAGAAGACGACGAAGAAGAAGAAGAAGAAGAAGAAGAATAAGATGATGATGATGATGATGATGTTGATGGGAGGAGGAGGATGATGATAATTTTGATGAAGATGTGAGGATGGGGATGAGAATGACGATGATGATGACGACGATGATGGTGATGGTGATGAGGTTGAGGATGAGGATGGCATTGATGATGATGATGATGGTGATGATGATGGTGATGATGATGATGAGGATGATGTTGATGGGGATGATGATGATAATGATGACGATGATGATGATGATGATGGTGAGGAAGAGGAGGATGAGGATGATGATGATGGTGAGGAAGAGGAGGATGAGGATGATGATGATGGTGATGAGGATGAGGATGATGACGATGATGATGATGATGATGGGGATGTGGGTGAGGATGATGGTGATGAGGATGATGGTGATGCTGGTGATGATGTTGATGATGATGATTACGATATTGATGATGATGCTGAGGATGAGGACGAC
>Ga0126342_10023398_pt1 | contig 10111 bp, 11 predicted proteins | sample Cyp1metagenome_FD_92528 | JGI IMG/M metagenome (GOLD analysis project Ga0126342, IMG submission 92528) | Coral microbial communities from Lord Howe Island, Old Settlement Bay, Australia - Cyphastrea 1 metagenome | ecosystem: Host-associated > Invertebrates > Cnidaria > Coral ... | reverse complement strand
TCAACAGAAATGGCTGTTTTTTTTGAAGGCCGCCAAACACAAAATTCAGAAGACAACATTGAATTGGGGGACGGGGGGGGCATGACCTCTGTGGTGTGGTACTTCATGGGATGGCTGTTTTTTCTGAAGAACCCGGTAAGTCGACAACATTTGGAAATTCGAAATCACTGCAACGTCCATCAGACTATGTCAGTCAGGGCGACACACCAGCGAGCTTTCTACGGGCTCGATCAGTGGCTATTGGCTCAGTTTTGTAGCTCCTCAGTAGCTCCTTCATCCAGCTTTAGCCTGATTGACAATTTTTAGAAGTATCACTCGCTCTTTGCAATCAAGTTGCTTGGTCATCAGGCTGCAAACCAGGGCCTTCTAAGCCGTGATGAGTTTGTGGCGTGTATTGTGGGCGGCTGAGAGATTGATAAACTGGAACAAACAAGGTGAAAACTCTGCTCATTTTCTTCGCATCAATGTAGCAATAGTGTGCCTCCACCGAAGTCTCGCTCTGCTAGGCTTCTCTCAATCTCTCCATCAGTGTGCTTCCCAGTTGTTCAGAAGGCAGCTGTTCCGCCTTGTGTGAGAGATCAAGAATATAGATGAATATAGGACGTCGTTGGGATTGACCCGCAGGTTGCAAAAACTGTGCAAGGCACTCTGATCACATCAAAATCATCAAAGTCCTATCTAAATTATCTAACCATCATCTCATCTACATCGACCACCAGTGGCAGTCAGTGGCAGTCATTCCCATCCTCCAAGGTCACGCTGATATTCTTGAAATCTTTGCTTCTGCAGTTGGAAGCCTGAGCCTTGGTTAAGCCTTGGTTAGCACAGCTGGGCAAAATTTCGAGCTCCGATCGCAACGAAGGCACTGATCGAGACACTGCTATTTTGGACGAGATAACGCAGGCCTGTTTGGCTTGGGTCTTGGGGGGTGAGCAAAAAACGATTCAGCAAGTCCCTTTTGCTGATACAGCAACCGAAACACGCGATTCAGCAACTAAACGGTGTAGGATGAAGCAATCAAACATAATCAAACAATAAAGAACTTAATCAGCCACCGCCATAGAACAAAACGCAATACTGCTGTTAGTACTGGGCTTTGCGTTAGGGATTCCATCTCCCCTCCGCATGGAACACAATACACCAGCGGTTTTGGGTTTCACGGTGCAGATGGACAGGTCCTGGACCGTTCTATTAATTTGACAATGCTCTACCGGGCTCTACCTATTCTGTTTACTCAAGTTGTGATATGCGATGGTATTGTGCTCTGATCAGCCTTCTGTGAACTGAGCGTCAGTATGCAGGCTTTGGACTCCGTGCCGCTCGGGGGCTCTGCTGGAGGTCTGAACTTTAGGTGGTATTCCAGCATTGCTGTCGCAAGGATCTTGGGTGTCCAAAAACTATGAAAAACCATCTTCGTTGGCATTTGCTCCCATGCTTTTAGCGTTTTTTCTGGCTTGATTCCTATGCAATTGTGCTCAAACTCCAAAAACACATGCGGAGCGTCCTGCGATTTGCCAGGTTGCGCCGCTGCAACTTTACTGAGCCCTGAGGCATGAAGCAAAGCTCTCAAGTTCTAGGAAACAAGCCAAGCCATGCCAAGGTACACTGATTACATGATCGGTGCTCTGTTGAAGATGGACCTGAAGTAGAGGAGAAAGGTTTGCAAAGTTGTTCCATGGACCACAAAAAACCTGCAGCGTCCACGCACACCCCGCTTAATCTACAGCCTAGTGTCTACTTGGCTATTGATAAACGGCTGAAGGTCTAAACATGTCTAAACCATCTAAACCTGTCGACCTTCAGGCAGAGCGAGTAGTTGGACGCGTGCGGAGTGCCGTGGGAAGATCTGGTCGTCCTTTCGAGGAAGTTGTGACCCCAGGAAACGGAACTAGATCTGAAGGCATCAGGAAGGTATGGTCCGCACGTGTTAAGGGGACTCAGAGGACTTCATTTTCACAGTTTTCACACCAACTTTGCACCAAGTAGTGCAAGCAATGCAATCAGTATGTCAACACCGAAGCACATAGGATTGAACACGGTCCTGCACTTGTTCAGGAGGCAGAACCGCCTGATAGACTTTTGCACATTCGTTGCACCTCTCATCATGAGCGACAGTGCTTGGTTGTAGCAAGTGTTTGGACTCTCTCAATACCTTTTAACAATGTGAAAGTCTTTAGCCACGTTGGTTTCCTTCAGATTTGTTGTTTCTCTGTCAAAAGGAATCCTTTTTATCGACTGCCACAAGCCAAAAGTCCCTTCATTTGCCCATCCCTCGAAGAGGTTGCTTCTGTTTTGTCCTCTCTACCAACTGTTCATTCAGCCCCTTCGTTTTGTGTGCTGTGATGCCATTATGGGACTTGTTTATTTCAGTAGCAACCCTGTGCCATGTCCTCTGTTGGTAGCGCATTTGGAGCACCTGAATTTCAGGATTCCTCACACTGTGACAGTTCCACCTCACACAGGAACTGAGTCGTGCTGTTTGGTTTGGTCCTCCGGAATAAGGTCTTCAGAGGATTCTGCAGGTCTGGTGGCCGTGGGGCAGCGGTCCTAGCAAGAGATATGATTATATCATGCGGGCTACTGCAGTGTCAAGAGAGATGGATGAAGAAAGCAACTGGCAAACTCTTGAGGTTGTTTGAGGGCAAACCGTTGTTAGAAGATTTCTCTTCACATTTCTGCTTGTCCCGAGGCTGTGACCATGAATCGAGCTGACTTGGCCAGGGTTGGATCTGCAGATCTCACTTTTGAATACGACTGGAGATGACTGGAGTCAGGAACTGCTGAAAGTTTCAATATTTGTCACCTCATGGGGCGAGGTCTTGTCAACTTTTGAGCCAGACATCGACCCTGAGGCGGCGTTTCAGATGCAGAATGTGTGGCAGTGATACTGAAAGATGATTTCCTCATGGGGTTGCAATGCAAAGGTGGTGGCTCGATTGTGGCGGCTCACTGTGCCAGATGGAGCTGCTCAGACTTAATGATATAATTCTCATTGGACTGGCTGGAAAGGTAAGGTCCTTTTAATGTCACTCTCGCAATTTTCACAGGTGTACAGTTGTACAGACATTTTCTTCGTTTGATCCGTCGTCTCAGGTTTACAATGGTAGATATTTACAATCCCAAATCTCATCTAAATAACTTCACCATTAATGGTTATTTAATGATTATCGATCCCATTAAATCACCATTAAATCCCAGTAATGTCCACAGAAGCTTCGCAAATGCGAGGCTCAGGGCCTTGACTTCAGCAACTTCTGCGCGTGGTTCTGTCCTGGTGGCCGTGCATTGGAATCTCCAGCTTGTTATTGTTCAAATTCAATATTGATCGTTAGGAACCAACGCCAACAAAAACACAGTGTCAAACAGCATCACACAGTATCAAAGAGTTGTATATACGTATGTATACATGTATACAATATATATATATGTATCTATGTATAATATTATATAATATTATATAGTGTTAGATCATGTTAGATTATTCTGACATCAGGAATTCGGAATCCACGGAGATGATTTGAAATGTTCCACCATGTCTGCAAGCTGCCAGTCTGGACAAGTCTCAGCTGTGACGCCTATCGGGGGCTTGAGCGAGTCACAAATGCTGCCGCATCCTCAAACTCGATGCAGACTGGTGCAGTGGGTCCTGGGGTCGCAGAGTTTCTGATACCTTTCCAGACCAGGTCCACCTTATTGGAGAAGAGTGGAATGCAGAGGCCTAAGCTCACTAGAGTCACTAGATGTTGATTGTTAGTTGATTGTTACCTTCATAGACTCTGGTAGTTCTTTGTCTTCTGACATGGCAAACGGCCATTGCTCCAGGTCAAGATCCCCTTCGCCAATGTCTGCTTCAATGCCAAACTTGTGTCACCTTGGCTTCGACCAGTGAGAAGCTTGGCCAAAGTGCAAGCAGCTGCAACCAGCTGCAAGCAGTTCAAGCTCCACTTCTGCTCTAATTCTACTGCTTTGCACTATCGAATTCCACCTTTGTCCTTCTGATTCCATCTGTCCTTCATCCTTTGTGCTCAAGTACTGGTGCCGAGGCTTCCAGTGTCACCGTGCGAAACCTAAGTGTTGGCCAAACTCTGTGAGAGTGTCAATCGAGTCAACCGACACCAGTGACAACGGATCAGAAACAGATCAGAAACGGACAGCAGCTGCCAGGGGAGCTCGAATGTCCAGTACATTGACTCCAGAGCAGCTGTTGTCCGCTGACTGGCGGCAGGCTCTCCCAATCTTTGTTCAATCGGCTGATCTTTGTCCATCAGCTTGGGTCGTCACAACGTGTCGAGCGTCACTAACGTCCAATTTGGAGTCCTCTTCTCCGAGTCGAACTTCCCTGGCCGGAACAAAATTTCATGCAACTGTTCACATTTCAATACATTTCAATACATTTCATGCAATGTTTGCAGGACAGGCCAAGAAATGCATGGCCAACTTGGCCAGCACTGGAGGCTCGTGGGATCACTGGGGTCACTGTGCAGTAAGGCACTGGAAATGACTCAGGTAGGCTGTACCCAGCCTCCACCTTCTGCACGACTCTCTCCGTCACCGGCTCAGCTCCCCAGAATGCGCCTCGTAAGTTTGCTATCTGTACACAGTAACTGACAGTAACATGCTAGAGTTTGCGGCGAACCCTCAGGTTGTTGCAAGATGACTTTCCCGCAATGGCCTGTCATGACCTTATTGCAGTGCAGAAGTTGGGTGAACCTTTTGGCTCTGGTCGATTGTTTCAGGTCTCAGCAGGTTGAATGGCTATCTTGCAGCGAAAGGCGCTTGCCTGCAGCAGAACTGCAACAAGCTGCAAGTCATGTGGCACTGTTGTGGCATGCTGTAGCACAAAATGCCTTGATGAACTTCGATTATGGCACCGGGAAGGGCTTACCTTGAACTTTGCCTTCGTTCTGTATGACACCCACATGGAGCAGGTCCTTTTTGCCCTTGGTTAGATGCTTCTTCTGCCTCTGGAATGTTTTTCGATCTTTCCTGTTTCCTTCTTGCAGGCTGTTACGCAAGAAGGCCATTTGCTCAACCTCTGAAATAGTTGCAACTCCTGCGATAATCCGCGTTGCTTGGCAACCGCCAAGGCTTCATGTCTGCCATCGAACATCACGGGTTCCCCATCTCCAAAGCTGAGGCGGAACAGAATGAAGACTTGTGCCACGTTTATAATGTTTAGAGGACTCGTCAAAGCTCCAAACACAGGACAACACAAGAGGGCTGAAAGACACTTCCAAGAGTTTAAACATGTTAAAACACAGTGCCAGATAAACACAAAGTCACTTGACTTGATCCCTGGACATGCCGATGGAATCTGAGGGAAGAGGAATCTGAGGGAATCCAAGAAGCAAAAGATTTGGCCTTGGTGTTTTGGCTGTCAGGCCGAGGCAATCTTCACCCGACTGGCACGGAGAAAGGCAAATCAGGTCTTGTGCTTGTACTTCGAGGACAGCTTGACAACTGCTATCAACTGCCATCAACTGCCATCAACTGCCATCAACTGCCTACAACTGTGCCAAGAGTTCATCTTGGAGCGATTTCTTGTGCTTTTCACCAGGATCTGCAAAGCTGCATTGCAAGCTTGCCCAATCCCCTCCCTCAGGCGCTGCCCGCATCCAAAAAAAGCATTGTGCCTGTGTGATCTCCACAACCTCAGTATATGTATTAACATACTGTATATACAGTATATGATATGTATATGATATTATATGATATATAAATATATCATATGTATATCACACATATATATATGATATATGACTATATATATGATATATATATACATGATATATGATATATATATATATATGATACCGTATATGATATATATATATATGATATATATATGATATATATATATATGTATGATATATATATATATATGACACACATATACATATATATATATATCATGTATATATATATACACAAATATCTATATACATAATTATGAATATATATATATATGTATGTATAGCCCACGGGAAATACACACACACTGGAAGGATTTGGTGTCAACCTGTCTTAGTCTTGTGTCCTCTGAGCAAAAACAGTGCAATACCTGCAATGATGTGCAGCTTTGCAGGTCCAATGGGCAGAAGCCTAAGACTTGAACTGACATTGAGCATTAAATGACACAAATAAAGTCCAGAACTTGCTAAACAGATGACTGAGTCTGTGTATGATTGTGTATCCTAGGGAAAGGACTTGATCAAATCCGTGGACAAGATCACTCGATCACAAGGACTAGTCAACTCTGTGTATTGTTTCCTGACAGGATTAAATATGGTCATGTGAGTCACATGGTGCATTTTTCTTTTGCCGTGTCCAAATTGTTTTCACCATGGAAAGATGATGAAAGATGGATCCCAACTCTGTCATTGCTGCCGCAGGAACGCCCTTGGAGACTTTGTTTAGACACCTTGGAACTGATTCTGCCGGAAGCTTGTTAGTTTTCTGCAATGGTTTTTCTCGTTTCAATGTTTTCGAATCCTTTGTGCAGCCCATGAGGTTACAGAGTGGGATGTGAGAGCAATTCTGCTTGGAGCTTAAGTCCATTGAAGAGCATCAGCAATTCCTGTTGTGCACTTGCCCCAAATCTCTGAGTTGGGGAAGCAGCCCATTTCAAAACGGCAGGTTGACATGTAAGCTGCAGAATGAAACCATGCAAGCATTGCACCAGGTCGAGATACTCACCTTTGAGCTCGGCTCAATGGGCAAATCTGTACGGATCCAATCAGACTCAAAGGAATTTTTGACAAATCGATGGATTTTTGTGCTTCGATGCGTTCGGCCTCCGGAAGCTTGCAAAGCGGTGAAGTCAGGCTTCCACTCCTAGATAAGAATTCTGATGGGACAGTGCCACAGCCTTGGTGAAACACTAGAGCTGTGACAAACAGATGGAGTGATTTTGCAGTATGCTGGCTTAATGATGTTGATGATGTTGATGTTGATTATGTTTGTGGATGTCCACGACGTCGTTGATGTTGATGTTGATATTGATGTTTGAATGATTAATGATGGAATGACTGCAGAATCAAAGCAACTTGCAACAACATCCTACAATCATCATGCTGTCCATACTTAATAAGGCTTTGTGCTATGTGCAGCAGTGGAGAAGTACTTTGGACGTTGTGGTAGTTCTGGTAGTTGTAGTGGTTGTGGTGTTTCTACATATTCGCGCTGATAGTGGCGGTAATCGCGGCCGTGCTTGTTGCTGTTGACAACAATGGTGTTGCTGCTTCTGCTGCTGTACTCGCAAATTTCGACTTCACACACACACACGCTTTATGAATTTCTTTGCCGGAAGGACAACCAGCTCCCGTTTCTCAGTTTCTACTTTGTGTTTGTTTTAGGCGCAAACTCAGGTATGTTATTCCTTGCGAGCACAACACAACTCAAAAGATCCATGCCCTTTTCTTCAGATACAAGGGCAGCACTTGTCCTCGTAGATTTGACGTCTTGGACTTTTTGTTCTTCCAAGTGAGTTCCGTTGGAGTTGCTGAGCCAAGGCCTTGGCAGTCTGTGTTGAAGTGGGCTGGATTGGATGGAGTACCAGGAGTGCCAGAAGCTAAGAATGGCTGATGTCTGGGTCTTTGGACCAATTTTGCCCTGCATCTGTTGCTTCAGTCTTGATGTTCAATCAAAAGGCCTCTAGGAACGTATGAATTCCACAATTCTACAGGCCGAACGGAGCAGTTCCAGCTCCTGTTGCGCCAGCACCAGCAGTGCCTGTGCCTGCAGCTCCAGCTGTGCCAGCGGTGCCAGTACAGGTCTGAGTTGGTTGAGTAATTAAAGGGGAACGTCTCAATGTGATTCATGAAAGAACACAAGAAGGGTGTGCAAGACTGCGAGCATGTGAGAGTCTTTTTTTCATATATCAAATCAAAAACTCTAGAATCTAGAAGATGTCTGGCAGTTTGCCAGTTGCATTGGTATTGCTGTTGTATGACAGTGCTCCAAGGCTCAGCCGGTTTCTTCACCGCCTCCCCCAACTCCGCCTGTTGTGAGACCTGCTACGATGCCGGCTGTGCCAGTCCCACACCCAGGACACGAAGGACTGCGGCAAATCCCATCTCTGGATCTTGCCACTCCATTTGGACCCCAAAATGGATGGATTCAATATTGTGCCTAAACCATGGTTTCTAGGGGTTATTTATGGTTATTTGATATTTGGGGGAAGGGGAAAGGATGATTTTGTGGTGATTTCTTCAGGTTGGCCCAGCTTCTTCGTTGTCTCCGCCTGCTCCTCCACCGGCACCTGCTGTCGCACCTCTGGCAAGACCATTGGCTCCAATCGTGCGCGCCTCAGACGTGCTTCGACCAACAAGCCCTACACATGGTGATATGCTGCCTTGCTGGTCTGAACATGGTGAACGCACCCATCATCTCGATTTTCGTGCTCGACTGCCTACAGGGCCATGAATATTTCACACAAAAATCGTTGCTCAATTCCAGGTATTGTTTTGGATGGTTTCTGTACAAATACAATACAAGCAGCACATCTTGTTGTGGTTGGCATGGGTGTCATACTCCTTTTGACCTTTGTCCAAAAGCTATGTGCATAATATATATGATATGCATTAGCCCTGAGTGTTGGCAGTGGATTACATGTTCATTCACAATGCTGTGAAGTCATTGAACTCTGAACTCTGCTGTTGTGAGGCACCTTTGACTTCGCCGCCGCCACCTCTTGGTAGTAGAGTGCGCCCGAGTGAAGGACCAGGGCTGGAGGCAAAGCATGGAGGGCTCCACCTTGACTACGATCAAACCCTCAGGTACCTCCACCTATGCCACCTGTGTGAAGGGCTCAGTGTAGAATGGTTGAACTCACAGACTGCCTTTGCTAAGGGCTGTGGCTATGCGAAGGTTGGTACATAGGAGGGTCTTCGGTCCCAGTGCCAGCAACTTTTTTGTTTGGCTAACCCTCTGGTAATGAAAGATGGCAATGGAAAATCCCAGATTCTGATGGGGGACTTCCCCACGATCCAGGTCGGCTCATGCAGTTGGAGTTCCACCTCCACCAGGACCACCTGGACCACTAGCTCCGGTACAGCTGGACCGAATTGCCTGCCTTGATCTGTGAATTGGATCACGTGGATCATGTGGATCATGTGGATCATGTGGATCATGTGCCAGGTGTCATCTCCATTGGCACGGTTCTGACCCCAGATTTTGTTTTTTGAGGCAATGAGGTCAACTTAAGAATAAACCTACACTTTTGGATGGTTTATACCGCCCATTTCTGTTATAATTTGGGGATGGCTTACGGTTTTGGGTGTACCGCATTATTCCTATCTCCTATCCTCGGCTTGTTTCAACATAGTCGCAATGAGCAGCGCTTGAGTAAGGCCATTTCCACCTGTCGCGCCCTTATTTCATTGATATTAATCAATGTTTATGCACAACATGGAAAACAGAAAAGAAATACAAAATGGTGAAATCGGCTCTGTTTCAAGTAAGGCATTGAGAAGCTGAATTTTAATTCTGTGCGAATAAACATTATTTCAATATATTGAATTTATCATATTGATAAAATTCTTTTTTCAAAGATTTTTTCTGCACCTGTCAGGTAAGGTTTATTAAATTTTATATCAGCTGGCCTACCTTCCTCCTCCTCTGCCGGACCTTAATTGCAAGCTTTAGATCGCCGTCCGAACCATAATATTCTCCGCGGGATTTTAACCATATTTAACCACAAAAATTCTCCGAAAATATACCAGTAGTACTGCACAAGGCGGTGGCGGAAGTTTCAAAAATAGGAAACCTATAGGAGAGGTTGGTTGTTGCGAATCAGGGATGGCAGAGCCAAGCCACTGATGGACCGAAAGGTGCTTGAGGTCTCCTCTCTGTCTCTCTCTTTCTCTGACTATCTACCTACCTACCTATCTATCTATCGATCGGTCTATCTATCTACCCATCTATCTATGTATCTATGCATCTATTTATCTATCGATCTATCTCTCTCTCTCTCTCTCTCTTCCATCTAATTACCTATCTATCTATCTATCTGTCTGTCTGTCTGTCTGTCTGTCTGTCTATCTCTCTCTCTCTCTCTTTCATCTGTCTATCTGTCTAGCTGTCTACCTGTCTATCTGTTTATCTATCTATC
>Ga0126342_10023397_pt1 | contig 10111 bp, 3 predicted proteins | sample Cyp1metagenome_FD_92528 | JGI IMG/M metagenome (GOLD analysis project Ga0126342, IMG submission 92528) | Coral microbial communities from Lord Howe Island, Old Settlement Bay, Australia - Cyphastrea 1 metagenome | ecosystem: Host-associated > Invertebrates > Cnidaria > Coral ... | reverse complement strand
TGAAAAGTTGCACGCCGTTGTGGCGCGAAGCCGATTTCGAAGTGAAAAGGCACAAAACACCTCAGGATCGGACCACTTTTGGAAGTTGAGATGTTGAAAAAGTGCACGGCGTTGTGGCGCGAAAGCACATTTGGAAGTAAATGTGTTAAAAACTGCGGGGTTCGGAGCAGTTTTGGAAGTTGAGATGTTGAAAAAGCGCACGCCGTTGTGGCGCAAAGCACATTTCGAAGTCAAAATGTTAAGTTTTCCCGCATGAGGACTGGATCAGGGTCCGGATCGCAGTCCATTGATCTCACCTAAGCGCAGAAGGCGCTTCGCGCAGCATCTGGCACTGCGTCTTGTGCAATTCCCAAGCCAGGCAAGGCTTTGGCTACTGGAAGGGATTGCACTTGCTTCGTCCCTCGGGCAACCGGACCAGTGCTATGTTCAGCAAGCCAAGCCTCGGCAATGGCCAAGGTTGCCTGATCCCACCTTACAGATGCTGACTGCACATGCGCTTGCAGGATCTCACTGTCACATCGACATTGCGCCAGGCCGATTTGCTGACGACTCTGGCTCCAGAACTGTTTTAAGCACCTGCGGAACCATCGGACCCGTTTCAAGAACGGGAACTTGGTGACATCCACGTACGGCCGCAGGAAGCAGTCCAACCATGTCGTCTTGCTCTGCAAAGGGCCGACGCAGCCCCACGTCAGTTGGTAGTCGATGTAAAGGTGGATGAAGGACACCCACCTAACATCACTACCTCCACTTGAAGTTCGGGTCCGCCACCACGCTGAAATCCGAGTGGCCATCCCTGGCCCATACTCATTGGCAAACGCTGGAGGGAGTGTACCCTGCCATCCAGTGATGTCAAAGGTCTTCTCGAACTCGCGTGTGGGTTTAGGCTCCCGCACTGCAACATCATCCAGTGTTGTAGCTTTGTCTTCTTTCACGCTCAACTGTGCCACTTGTAAATGCAGTTGCCAAGCCTGACCATGGAGGATGTCCGCCGCCGTCACTGCCTCTGCATGGCGTTCCCACAAAGTCCAGAAGTCGGATCCTCTGTTCAGATTGGCCAGGCGAGCTGCCAAGTCAGCTGTCGAGTTATGCCAGAACAACCAAGCTTCATACCTGGTGGTAGCTGATGCCACCGAACGATGTGCGGGGGTCTTGTAGATCTTCACCTTGTCAAGGCCCAGCTGGTCAACTGATTGCAGTACCCATCTCCACAAGTCAGCATTTGCAGTGTTTCGCTTCAGCGGCACTTTACCCCGGGTGAGCAAATTAAACTTATTAACTACCCCCAAACAGTCACAGAAGATCTTAACACGGAAGCCCCCCACCACTGCATGGGACAGAACCACCCCAACAGCGTACAACTCCGAACGGTACGCCGTTTGAGAAAGCCCAGGTAGGACACCGGAACAAAGGACACCGTGGCCGGCGAAATTCCAATGGCCAGAGAACGGGGCAGCAAGCACAGCACTCCACGCAGCAACACGGACGGAAGGACTGGACTGCCAAAGACAGGACCCATCCGTGAAAACACAATTCCATCGAGTACCGTCAAAATCCAAGGCAGGGGCCGGAACATTCACTGACAACGAAGCCAGACAACGCCGCCAAAGCAAGGAGGTGGGTGGTTCAATGGCCCAACTTCGCAGAGCCAACGCGTCTGGTAGACTGGCACGCAGGCGCACAAGGTCAGGAGCTTCACGTTCTCTGATCTGTTTGGTAGCCAAGCATTGGAAGTACCTATGCTCCAAAGAGTCTGGCTGGCCACACCACTTGCAGGACCCAGTGCCTTCATTCCAGTGGGCATGTGCATCCTGGGTATAAAGTCCACCTGCAAGGTTGAGCCTCAGAAGAGCCTGGTGGTCCGGCGGAAGGGCTGCAAGGCGACGCCTCGTGGTAACCACATCTGCATGAACCAAGCCTGAGAAGTCTTTGCGATGGGCCACGGTCGTGGCAACAACACGATTCCAACACCATTCAAGACGGAGCGACAACTCTGCAAAATTGATCCTGCCAGGGTGGAAACGGCCGACAGTGTCTTCCCAGGACCCGTCTGCATGCACCTGGAGGCCAAGCTTTTGAATCCTACCCAGCAAAACGGCAGTGGGGGAGGATGGTGTGGGCGTTAGGAAGCCCGCTGCTGCATGGTAGAACTCTACCTCCCAAAAGTCCATCGAGCACAACAGACGGCTTTCTGCAACTGCATGGAGTGTGCCCAACCATTCGGGATCTGCCTGGGCTTCTACCAAACCTAAAAGCAAGTTCGGGTTGACCCCTGGTTTGTCAAAGGCAAGGCTCTGAACCGCAAGTCGACGGTGTTTCAACCAAACAGCTGCACCCAGTGGAGCACTGGCCACTCCAAAAAGGCCACGAGGCCATGCAACACAACGCAGGGCTCTTAACTTGGCACGGTAGCTAGCCCTGCTGGCTCGAAGCTGGGCCCAAAACGGCTCTAAAGAGGTCAAGCGTTGGGCTAACGTCTGGTTGGTGCCTTGTCGGGAGAAGGCTACATGGGCTCCAAGGTCTTTAGCAAAGTGCTTGACCGGTATTCCTGAAGTCCTGAGGGTGGTGCGGACTGCAGGGCTGGTGGACCATCCAAACGTCTTGCCCCTGTCAACTGTCAAGTCCACCAAAGAGGCGAATTCCATGAGCACATCCAATTGTTGAGTGGCTGCGGAGGGGTCCCAGGTGAGGAAGTCCCAATTGTCGACAAAACTCAAAACCCTGATTTGTGGACATTGGGCATGAACGTATCTATGCATGGCGTCATCCAGCAGAAGCATACCGTAGCAGCTTAAGGCGCAGCCTTCTGCAAGTCCTGTGCTGGTTGTGAAGCCTTCACTGAAACTGTCACGAACCCGAAACCTACGAACCATTCCGGCAAGTGCCCCTGCCCATGCTTGCAAAAGTCCAAAGGGTGTCCCGACATGAAGGGCCATGGCCAGCACTGGGTAGCGAGGCAGGCAGTTATAGGCTTTCTCTATGTCAGCTGTCAGCCCACTAAGGCAAAGTGCTTGGTCATAGGCACATTGTATCTGGTCGACCAATGTGCGCCACAGGTGTGCCGTTTGGTGGTGTTTCCGGTTGCCATGGATGTCGGCATGACACCATTCGTCTGCACAGGTAAGCATGTGTCGGGCTTGCAGTGAGAAAGCAACGGTACACCAGGCTAAACACCGTGATGGGTCTGTAATCCCCGGTCCCTTCTGGGTGTGGGACTTTGGCAAGGCTGGCTACTTTGCCTGTGATGGTCTGGGAGGGCCAAACTCCATCAGTGGTTGCACGGTGGAAGGCATTGCAAAGGCTTTGGAGCAGGTGCGGCCCTGCGGCTTGCAGGTCTTTCCTTGACACTCCATCTAGTCCCGCGGCTGCGGTTGGTTTCTTGAAGGCCACTTCTGCTTGCAAAAGCTCAGGCGTGATGGCCAGCTCTGGTATTTGCCATTGGGGCATGGTCTCTCGCGCAAAGCCGACCACGTTCTGCCAGTGGGAAAAGGGCACTTGGTCATGTTTGCACCATCGGAGTTTCCATTGTTCATGGAAGGCTTCGAAAACTGCATCTAAGGCCCCTACCGGAGTGGACTGGGTGACCGACATACCTGGCTGGACCCCTTGGATTGACTCGAGAAAGACTTTGTCTTCCGTAGCGTGGATGACAGAGACCGGGACATCATTGACAAGAACTGGCTTGGTGTCGTCAAAAAGGCATGGCTGCTTCAGAGTAACTGCGACATCCTCGGGGTCAACATCTGCAACAACTGATTTAGTTTTCACCAAAAGGCTAGACACTGGTTCCGGGAAAGGCCTGCTGGTGTCTTTGAAAATCAGGTTGGGGTTTCTTTCGTGGGCTTGGACTCTGGCTGCCTTTTTGGAGTGAGCAAGCCTGCTTTCAAAACTGCGGAGCTCACACTGGAAGCATTCACAAAGCTGGGTGGCTACCGCTAGGTCAGGCGGTGAGAGCGGAACAAATCCAGGGTCTGAAAGTCCAACACAAACACGCCCCATCCACCACTGTTGAAAACCGCGGCCAAAACCAGGTGCTTCAAGGATACTGCGCCACAGTAAAAGTCCATGAGTCCATTCCGCTGTGGTTGCAGTCGCCCAATGTGAGCGTGCCCAATTGGCGTAATTGACCAGTCTCCGCAGTTGTTTCATCCATCTGGAGTGCTGAACATCATATCCCAGGAAGGCAGGTTGTGGGTCATTGCTTCGGCCTTGTTTGGGTGGCGCAGGCCATCCTTTGCGTGTGAGTGGTTTGGTGCGTTGGCCCCTACCCCTCATGGCGGTATCCCAGGCATGTTGCAGGGTGTTACAAGCAAGTTGCTCACGTTGTTTCCACACCTGGGCATATTGCAAAGTGGGATCAACAGCCTGAAAATCCAAAGGCTCGGCAAGGTCTGGCACTATGGTCCAAGGCACTGGTCGGGGTATGGGCCAGAGGTACCTGACAAAGTGTGAGGGGTCCATGGCAAAACAGGCTTTCATCAAGGTGTGATCTGGGAACTGATCATCGGTGAAAGTCAAACCTTGGTAAGCTGTCACTAGTTCTGGAGAAAGCCACAGGTGATCTTTCTGGGTTTTGCCTTTGCATGTCCATCGGATTGGCTTGTTGTTACGCATGAGTTCCAGAGTTTGGACTTCCTGCCATCCTGCTTCCAACAGCAACTTGGTGACGCTGAGTTGGTCAGGTGTGAAATTCCAATCCCCTGCCATGTATCGAGGACCCTGTGCACAGCAGACCATGTGTTCAAAAACATGTGCCAACATGCCTGCTGTCTTCTCCGCAGCACGCGGATGGAACTTGCTCTGGGGGTAACCATAAACTATGGCACCTGTGATCCATTGGTTGCCTATGAGAGATCCTACCACTTGAACCCTGCCTGTGTCATACATGTCTTGCGGCCAAGCTGAGCAAAGTGCCCTGGAGGGTTGCTTGGAAACGACTGCGACACCTGCATACTGTCCGGCTTCACTGGCAGTAGACCTGGGGCACATAGGTGATCCTGTGACGACATACTGGTAAGCACTTCTGGAGCGAAGGCTTTGCAAAAGGAGGGAACTGGAGACCTTGGTGAGATGTGTCTCGCTAACGGCAATGATGTCTGTATCGACATCGGCCAACAGTGTGCTCTTACCTAACAACCCACTTGGGTTGCAAACCCCAATCGACCAACTGGCTTGGTCACTGGCTGGACCAGGCTTGTCGGCTTCCCCTACTCGGCATGAAAGGCCGAAAAACACCAAAATCAAAACCCAAAACTTCGCAACTGCCCTTTTCAGAAAAGGTGTATGGCTCACCGCGGGTGCGGGCATGTTCCTACGGCTGCCTGGCTTTCAGTCGTATCTTCCTTTCTTGGCCAAAATGGCCTCCAGCTTGCACATTTGATCATCGAACATCCCTTTCATTTGGGACCGTTGAACTTCAAGTTGGGACATCATCTGGGTTTGCAATGTCTGAACCTGTGCGGTGTGCTGGTGATGGTGTTCTTGAACAAGGCCTTCTAACGACTGTTGGCGTGTCGCCAGCTGCTGAAGCTGAAACTCCAACTGATGAACTTTGTCTTCAGCTTCGTCTGTGTCCATTTTCTCGTAAGGCAACTTGGCAAGTATTGACTTCTCCAAGCGTTCCTCCAGTTCCTGAATCTGTACCGCAACATTTGGCCCTGCTGGGGTTGGAACAGACTTCAGTGCTCTTTGCCATGGGTCTCTTGTCAGCCAGGGGTCAGTTTCCGTATGGGAACTGCAGAGCTCGACCGTGGACTGCGGGCCAATGACATGGCTGGACTGTGTCATGTTGGCAGACATGGATTCACATCGAGACACCACGACCGGGCCATGGGGCAAATTCCAAACTGCCTGGTTCGGGGCTACCACTGATTGCACAAGCCACATGATCCCACCTTCAACTGTTTTGGCCGGTTGGATGGGACGTGCCTGCCACTGCATGTCTGTGAAGATCTTGGCCAGCATCTTCCTGTCACTGCCAAAAGGCCATGGGCCGCAATGCCAATGAAGGCGTTCTCCAGGTGCCAAAAATTGGCTGTCCGGTTTCAGTTTTGCGAACACTGTCTGATAGTGCTTGGCATGTACCCGGACTCCATACCTCCTGCCTGCTCGAGCAAGTCCTATGCTAAGAGGCTCACACTGCATGCTGTGCTGGGCTTCGGCAAGGGTAGCCTGTGGCATCCAAACAACTTGGAATTCGTCCGAAGGGGTGGACGAGTCTGGCAATCGCGGCTCTATGTACATGCCTGTGGTGCCACTGCATTTCAGCACCGCTGCTTCTTGTTGTTTCAGGTACCTGACTTGAAAGCTGTAGTGACTGGCCTGATGTGCCCTGACTGGTTTGCCGCCATCAGTGAAGAACTGCCTCTTGAAAACGTCAAGAACAACGTCCTGTGCGTGGTCCATGGGGTCACGGTGCCATTTGGGGCAAGAACAGTTGTCATTCCTGCACGTTTGCAGCGGTGGCAATTGCTGCAGAGCTTCTTTGACCGGGTGTGCTGCAAACGTATCCCAGTCCTGTGGCCATTGGTCTTTGTAGATGGTGATCCTGGCGCATGTGACCGGGACATCTGGTACTGTAACACTGGTGGGTTTTTGGTACGGGTACACCATCTGGCTACCTAGTTGGACCATGCATCCATGCAAAAGCACCGGCTGTTGATTGACGGCACATTTGGCTGCAAACCTAATGGTGTTCCACTGGAGGGCTGTCTGCAAAGTGTCAGGACCATTAACGATCAAGAGGGCCAAACCTTTGTTTGTGAGCACCTTGTTGGCTTGCAAAAATGGCACTGCTTCGGCATGAGTGACTAGGGCAACTCCTGAGGCAAGTGGGCCTACCTGGGCAACTGGCAGTTGTGACATCATGGTGTCTGGAGCAGTGCAAAACGTCTCTGGTTCAAGCATCAGCCTGCTCGGGTCCAAGTCAACTGGTTTGGCTGGCACCTGTCGTTGTTTTTGGGACTTGCCTTCTTGGGGCTGGGGTTTCTTGGTCTTGCGGTCCTGGACAACCTGTGCAAGTTCATCGGGCATGACAAGTTGGAGCTTAGGCTGATGCTGGTTGGCCAAGTGTTTCAAGCTTCTCCACGGGGCAACTCCTTCCAGTGCTTTCTGGACGGCATCTGTACCCAGGCTCTGGATCACCAACTTGGCTCTCTGTTTAGCTACTGCTGTGGGGACCCCATGGAACTGCAACAGCGTGGCCAAGAGTGTTGGTAACTCTTCAATGCCGGCTCCCCAACACCAGGGTCGACGAACAGCACCTGCCATGGCATGAGACAGTCGAAATTGGTCTTTCAGCTGTCGATCACAATCCTGCAATTCTGTCTCATTCAGCGGCAAGGCTGCATCATTCAGTTTGGAAATCAGGAAAGCTATCGTAGCTGCCCCACACAGTTGTGCCCCAAAAGGACGGCGCTGGTAAGAGACTGAGAACGACGGGACTGCAAAGACCTGACAGAGAAGTCCATGAAGAGCGTTCATTCCATTCAGGTCTACATCATCATGATCATAGGTGTGCACTTCCAACCTGTCAGATTTCACAATCCAAACGACTGGTGTCCAATGTCCCTGTGACAGGACTGCTGAAACGATGCGGTCGGCAGGCACTTCAACAGAATCAACCCAGGCACGGATGGCTTCTTCGGTCCCTGACGAAATCCAAGTGGTGGCCAGTAAAGGGTCTAAAATGACCGCTGCTTTTCTGGCGTGCATCACTGCGGCTTGCATATGCCATAAGAGTTCATCATCTGCCCATGCATGTTCTTGGTGCTGCAAAAGCTCTGCTCTGCTGTCCCATGTCATTCGCAAGTCACGCAGGGAGGCACACATGGTAACATCGTTCACCATAGGAGGGACCATGCTCAACAGACTAGAAACGGACAAGTGCAACAGGGACTGGACCGACGCGTCTGAGGCAACAGGGACCATGTTCGGATGCACCGGATGCATAGGAGTGTCTGCAACATCCTGGATTGGGTCATGGTTGGCCATATCAACGTCAGAGTCAACTTGAGTGGCATGGAACTCAGCTGGCTCGGTGGTTGTCCCTGGGTCTTCAGGCTCCATGCAGATCTGCAAATCTTCATGAGTGAAAGGCACGACTTCGGTTGACGGTTGTGAAACTGGCACCGGGTATCCTGCTTTCAACAACACTACCGCACGATGGTCACGGAGTTTGTCAGTTTCCGGCAAGACCTGTCCATCAATGTTGCAAACCTGTACATCGAACAGGGGGACATGCAGCAAGTCACACTCAGCTTCCAACATGTGTTTGATGGTGCTGTCTCGTTGATGTGCCAAAGTCCAAGTGGCACCGGCATGGTCAGAAACTTCGATCCTGTGGCCTACTTCTGGCTCCGGAGCCTCAGTGCTGGCTGCAGGTTGCGGAATGGCCCGAGGAATTGCTGGGAAAAACTCCTGGCTTTGCTGCATGACCATCTGCTTGAGGGAAGCAAGGGACTGAGCCGGGTCAACTGGGTGGTCATGGTTGAACAGGCGTTGCACATGGGCCAAGATTGCAGATGCGATCCATGTTGCATGAAACGGGCTGGCCAGCTGTCCTACTGCACAAAGGTTGAGTCTGGCATCAGGACCCCAATTCTGCATTGGTGGGACCCCATTGTGGATTGCAACTTCAATGGCATGCATGTGTCTGTACTTGATCTGGTTTCCAAGTCCAGGGATTTGCAACAGTTGGGCAAAAAGTCCACGGGATTGGAGGGTGAAGTCAGCAAAGCCCTGTGGCCTACATTCACATGCGCAACCCTGAGTTTGACTTCCCCAGCTATGCAAGGCCGTTGGCAATTTCTGTCCTGCCTGAACCAAGTACTTCCTCAAGGGTTCACCTCCAAGTTGGAATCTCTCGATCTCCTGCGGGGTCAAGGCAAGCTGGCTTTCATCTGCATCACTCCACCTACGGGTGTATGGCATGAGGTCCCTAACAACCAAAGTTGATCCCTTCGGGAAAGTGGGAATCCAAATGTGACCCAACCGACGGTGTGTTGCTATGAGCCACCACCTGTATCTTTGGCCTGACCAAACATCTTCAAGCTTCATGGTGAAATCCATTACATGGAAGCCCAGTTGACTTTCAAGCTCACGGATGTGAGCCAGCACATACTGGTTGTCCTTGGCTGGTACTACACATTCTAACACCAAAGTAGGAGCTTGCAAGAAGTGTGCAATTCTCAGTGTGGCCGGAAGTGTGGCTGCTCTGCTGTCTAGGCCTCCGCTCTGTTTGCCAGCCCTGCTGTAAGGTTGACATGCTATGCCTGCCATGATGGTCATCGGTTCAGGACATATCTTGTGTATGGCGGCTGCAGTGTGATCATCACATATGTCTGCTACTACGACAGGGACTGACGGATGCAATCGGCGATGGAGCTCTGCTAACTTCGGCTGAAGTTCCACTGCACACTTCGATTGAAAGCCCACATGAGTGAACCCTATGGACGAAAAACCAGCACCTGCACACAGCTCAACAAAGTTGGTAATGTGAGAGACCTGAGGCTGACGGTGACCCAAGACACAACTGGCAGAGTCCACAGACAAATCCACAAGAGAACCCCGGTGCAGAAAGGTGGCATCAAGGAACGCAGCAGTAGGGAATCCAAAGGCTTCCTTAGGAATTAACCCCATTACTCTAACTGGTTGCTCACCCGGGGTGACCTTTCCAATACCAATTCCATCCTCCCACACAAGGTCTGTGATGACCACTGACGTCTTATCCCCTGGTTGAAGCCTGGTCCAATCAGGAGAGTACAGAAACCGAAGGTCTTCCATGGTTGGTTCGTTTGAACCTTTCGACATGACACCTAACCACCCAAACTATTGGCTTGCGCAGCCTCACCAATGGCTGGCAGGTCTTTGGGCCAGAGGCTATGTTAAAAACACCAGGGGTTCGGACCACTTTTGGAAGTTGAGATGTCGAAAAAGTGCACGCCGTTGTGGCGCGAAGCACATTTCGAAGTCAAAATGTTAAAAACATCAGGGGTTCGGACCACTTTTGGAAGTTGAGATGTCGAAAAAGTGCACGCCGTTGTGGCGCGAAGCACATTTCGAAGTCAAAATGTTAAAAACACCAGGGGTTCGGACCACTTTTGGAAGTTGA
>Ga0126342_10023396_pt1 | contig 10112 bp, 12 predicted proteins | sample Cyp1metagenome_FD_92528 | JGI IMG/M metagenome (GOLD analysis project Ga0126342, IMG submission 92528) | Coral microbial communities from Lord Howe Island, Old Settlement Bay, Australia - Cyphastrea 1 metagenome | ecosystem: Host-associated > Invertebrates > Cnidaria > Coral ... | reverse complement strand
GATAGAGTGCCAGAAGATATGCCAGAACATATTGCAGAAGATATGCCAGGTAGAATGCCAGAAGATATGCCAGATAGAATGCCAGAAGATATGCCAGATAAAATGCCAGAAGATATGTCAGATGGAATGCCAGAAGATTTGCCAGTAACAAAACGTATAGATGTCATGGTGGGGATAGCTCGAAGTAAAGTAATTTACTTTAATGACTTCAATGGTGAAACAACAAGGGTTGGATCATATATAATGTTTGGATCCTCAGGAGAAAAACCACCTTGTGGGTAATAACGCTCGGTAATGTGGGGTTGCTCTTCTAGACCAACCAACTGAAAATCCACAAATCCTTGCAGGATATTGCCCTTTGGTAAACGAATACGAAGTTTGCTATGGAAAATCCGTCCACTTTTGATAGGTTTTTTATCAACAACTTCTATGGGCCATTTATACCATAGCTATGTTACCTGAGGGTATCCAAGATCGTCCATGGATGTTTTTGTTCTGCTAGTCTAACCCTCAGCCTCCATTTCCCCTCTCTTTTGAATAACCTGAAGTTAATGTCGCTGAATCATTGGCTGACGGGACGTATTTTTCTGAAGAGTGCCCTCCGGCAATCAGACATGGCAATGGGAATTTTCCTGTAATGTAATGGAGGTTTTCATCGGAAAATATGGAAAATCATCTAATGTGCGATTGAAAGTATTGGGTAAATTGTTTTCCTATAAACAGTGAAGACGTAGTACATGGTACTTGGCGGCCCATTCTTTGATCGTAAGTAGCAACCATTGTAAATCTCCTAGTTTGGCTAACTACTCGATATGTTTCAGCTGCCTGCGATAAAGCCACGCTCACTACTCAAACTACCTCAGAAAAGCGTGGATTTTGTTGGCAAATTCAAGTGTACATTGCCAAAAGCTTTGTAGAGCTCTTTGATGACGATCCGTTGCATCGACATGGGTTCGGTCCGCGTCAGTTTGATAAGGGCTGTAGAGGATATGAACCAAATTGATCCAAATGATGGTCTGCCAACATGTTTTGATGACATATTATATTTTTAATACAATACATAGCACAATTAATACACATAATCGATTGGAAAACTATTGGGATTGCCGCAACATTGTCATGGCATGGTTTTGTTGCCTATGTTTTTTTTTGTGTCTGTTGATTGATGGGGTAATCTCCTGAATTTCTGTTTCAAACTGATTGAACATCCAGTTCATTTGTCTGAAGACCTTACGTGTCATTCCGAATTGGATCATCCTGAACTCTGCGCAATCGTTTGAAATAGCGTGGATGATTGAAATTGGATTATTTGAAATGTTGCTGGTTGGTGGTTTGGAACATGTGGATTATTTTTCCATTCAGTTTGGAATCATAATCCCAACTGACTAATATTTTTTCAGAGGGGTTGCAACCGCCAACCAGTGTTGTTTCAAATTTGAAGTTTTGAAACTAGTTCATTCAATCTTCGCGAAGCAATATGAAATTCGATGATTTTTTAGCTCCTGTAGCTGAGACCTTTGTTTGGTTGAAACTGGGGGGAACCCCAATATCCCAAAATCGTTATTTTCCTAATAAAACTGACCACAGATTTTGCTATCAACCATTTCGATACAAGTTTTTGTACTAATGGACCAGTGGTCCTTCCAAGTCTGACGTGGGCTTCCTATCTGACCTCGTCAATGGACGTGTGAAAACGCGCAGGCGCTTTAGATGATACTCAGCAATATAGACAGACAGAACAATTGGCCAACATACCCAACAAATCAATATAATCAGTAGTCAGGGTAAAACATTTGCAAATTAAAATTTAGGTCCGGTCAGAATGGACTAGTTTTTGCGACTCTTGAATGATCTTTGAAGTGAGGAAATGGTTTTAATTGGGTGTTTTTCCCAGTTATCCAATCCTCGAGTCATTGAGACGATTGGATGTCGACATGCTGAACCGTTCACTCTTTCATGTGAGAACCACAGGTCCAAATGGGCATTTGCGGCATTTGCGGCATTTGCCTTTTTTTCCCCAAACAGTGTGTCCACACTGGGGGGTTCTTACGGTATAGGTGTAAAGGCCGGTGCTTGATCAGGGTGCTCACTCTGGTCTGCGGCATTATACCTGTAAATTTCTCTTGACATGCGTTTCGACTGGGCAGGCTCGCACAAAGTGTTCGTCTGCGTTCTGGGCCCGATCTGGACCGCGGCCTTTTTGCGCGGCTTTTTCCTGTAATTTTCCGTATAACGTGGCTTTTCTGATGTCTCTTCTGACATGTGGACGTGCGTTTCGACTGCGCAGGCTGGCACAAAGCGTTCGTCCGTCTAAAGTGGATCTCGTGATGTCTCTTCTGACATGTGGACATTACTGCGCACAAAGTGTGTTTCCGGGTCTTGGGATGGGTCTTCCTCCTCAACATCATCATCTTCCTCCTCCTCAACATCAACATCATCATCTTTCTGTCCCTTGACATCATCATCCTCAACCTCATCATCCTCCACCTCATCTTCCGCAACATCAGGATCATCCACCTCATCTTCCGCAACATTTTCACCCTTGTCATCATCAGCCTCAACATTATATATCCTCCTCAACATCATCTTCTTCCGTCTCTACATCATCATCATCATCATCATCATCATCATCCACCATTTCATCCTCCACTTCATCTTCCACATCATCATCATCATCACCATCATCATCATCAAGATCATCCTGACCATCATTATCATTCATCATCCTCAAAAGCATCACCTTCCTCCTTCCCAACATCATCATCCTCCACCTTGTCATCATCCACTTCATCTTCCGCATTATCACCATCTTCATCCTCATTTTCCTCTTCCTCCTCCTCATCATCATCACCATCCTCATCATCATTATCCTCGTGTTTAGTCATCATCATCATCGTCATCACCATCACCATCACCATCATCATCATCATCATCATTTTCATCTTCATCATCTTCATCATATTCATCATCACCTTCATCATCTTCATCATCTTCATCATCTTCATCATCTTCATCATCTTCATCATCTTCATCATCTTCATCATCTTCATCACCATCACCATCACCATCAACATCACCCTCATCATCGACACCGTTATCAACATTAATATCATCGTCAACATTATTATACATGATCCTTTTACGCCCTCCGCACTGTTTAGGGTCTCTTGCCGGGATAATTTCTTGGTATTCAACTATTGTTAATATATTGTGTGCATTTAATTGCATACACACAATTCAAGATGGACATGTGTATGATGTGTACAAATAGGATTTAAAAAACTCTAGGTACACTTTCGATGCAACAGTTGCCTCGGGAACGTAATCTAAACCACTTTGAACTATGCACCATGCCGCTAATAGGTGGCCAGTCTTTAAAGGTCACCAATTTCAAGGCCTCAAGGGGTTGTTCCCGGGACTTGTGATTGTTGGGCTGGAAATCCCATGACTACTATAGTTGTAAGTATCATAAAGTATGGTTATTGGAATGACCAACCAACTTTGCCATCGGGGGAGACCACCTTGTGGGAATGGTTTGACACCTGATATTTGAATAAAATGTTTTTCCGCACCGGTCGCACTTCGTTTCTTGGCATGATCACGTTGGTCCCACTTACACAGCAGTGCCTTTTGCTGCGCAGTGCACGTTTCCGTTGGCGAGGCGAGGCCCCTTCGAACTTTTTGCGGATGCCCTTGGGGCGAAGCAAACGACGCGTAATAGTCTCTGTGGTCTCTCTACTCAGATGGTAAATATGTTGCATCTTGACCCTCACTTGACCCATACCAACGGGGAAAAATCGGTAAAAATACTAAACATTTAGGGATCATATCAGGTTCGGTTTGATGGATAAATGGAGAGTTTAGGCAGACAAAAATAGCAAACTACGAGTTACACGATTTGCAATGTTTGGCTCTGTTTGGCTCTGTTTGGCTCTGGTTTGAACTAAATGATGCCACATTATGTTTGATCAGCATTGGCCCAGGCGTGGATGATGTTCATCAACTTGGGAAAAATATTCAAACCAGAAAACAAAAGGGCAAACAACAAACACGTGCTGTATAGTCTTAGTCTTGTCAGGTTTGTCATGGATGTTTAACTGTTTATCAAACATGTTGGGACGACGTCCCATTGGTTTCAAAGTGTTCAACACATGGAACAGTTGGCAGCTGGGATGCCCCTTTCGGTTTGGGGATAACATCCGGAAATCATCACCATGGCAGCGGAAGATCCACGTTTTTGTTAGATGATGTTCCGTTTTAAAAACATCCCCTAGTAAACCATCTGAGAAGGTGTAGAAATACCCCAAAAAAAACAACTCCATCCAGAAACAGTCTCAGTCTCGGTGTTTGGAGCTGTAGGGATCTATTTCTAGCGGATTTCCTGTTGCCAATGGAACCCGGAGCGCCTCTTCCACTGCTTCTCTCCCCAGTTGGCTTCAGAAAAACCAGCGGGCGCATCGCTGGTGAGAACGCCGCGCCGGCTGCAAGAATTCTGAGGGGCAGCCAGCCCACAGCTGGATACATGTTTGGCCAAAAAAAACAGTTGTGTTAGCGTTGTTGGCAGACTTCAGACAATCCGATTTGAGGCACGTTGGTACTGAGGAGTATGTTTTGAGTGAATTCCGAACATGAATAGAAACTAGAGTCTAAAGGCACACAAACACATCTTGACTCAGATGCAGGCCCCTTTTCCTCATGGCAGTCAATTTATTTCCCCAAAAAGACAACATCACCCACAAGCCTTGCTCTTGAAGTGATTTTGTTTTATATTATAGTGTATTATGGGGGATGCAATTCTATACGTGCTCTTTTGGTGGATGGGATTCTACCTATATTGTACTGTTACATACTTTAATGATGTTGCAGGGTTTCTGAACTCCTCTAAGATGTACCGCCAGTCCAAGCCAGCTTAAGGTGGGTCACTTCAGGGAACATCCAAATCCAAACGGATTTATGGATACTTACCATCCGGTAATCAAACATGGGAATGGGAAATCCCTATATAAATGGAGGCTTTAAAATGGGAAACATAGTGGAGTTTCCATTGTCATGTTTGATTACCGGAGGGTATGGAGATTTTTTCAAGAAAGATTTATGGATTGTGCCATTTCTTGTATTGGGAATTGCAACCAACAAGGAATCAATCCGACGTATTTCATTCTTCAAGCTGTGATTTTGAGCCATTGCCATGTGGCACATGTTTTTTTTTTTAACTACACCCTTCACGAAGATCTTAAGAAGGACATCCCATCCATGGGATTTTTTCTTCATAGCATGTGTTTTGGGTCATGCATTCAGTCAACTCGAACAAACACAATTATATAAGTTTTCTCACCTCATTCTGTTTGTGGATGTTTGAACCACTCAATTACAGTAACTTTCCATTCATTCTCCCCAAATGCCTGGTTTAGTGATCATTCTGGGTCCTGTTGGGGTAATGAATTGTAATGCTGGCTTTATATCCCCATTTCGGGGATTTTCTCCGTAACCCCCAATTTTTTGATGAAACCCTTGGAAAAGTTCCATGAAATACCCATGGCCTCAGATGTTTGATGGTATCTGCAGTATCCCATGGGAGATGGGATAAACATGGATAAGCTATGAACAAAACAGCTGGAATTTCACGCAGACGGCACGGCCAGCCGGCCCATACCGGAGCACGGATGGTGGTGTCATGGCCTTGATGGGCCGCGGGAAGCGAGCCGCGCGTCGCGATTGGTGCGACACCTCCAAAATGCAGATTTTCCCATCCGTTTGAGTCCATCCGTTTGGGAAATCTACTTTAGGATTGTATATATTATTATTATATATTATTATTATTATTACTATTATTAAATTATATTATTGTCATTTATCGTTTTTTGGGATTTATTTTTGGGACGACTTACTCAGAAATTCTAGGCAATGCATGTCTTTTTCGGGGAAATGATGATACTGATAATCCATTGGGTTAGGGTTTCTACGCCAATTTCGCAATCCAGATTTTTGTCTTTGCATGCTCTGCGGAAGTGTTACTTGCCGCAAAGGCAGTTGAGGTTTGGGAGGAGATGCTGGGTATGTTTCATGGACATGTCCGATATGTCAGCAAGATTCAGCAAGTATCCACTTTGGTTGGGACACTAATCGAACAATTGAATGCTAGCGGCCTCACTGCGGCGTCACCGGAATGATGATGAGTAGGTCAACTATCCATAACTATCCCAAAATGGCATTGTTTCTGAGTTATTATTATCAAAAATGGCGTTCTTTAAAACAGAGGCGGCCTTGGGGCGTCTTATGTACAGCACAGAGCATCAAATGAACCTCGGGACGGAATTCAGATCTGCAGTGTTTGGGCTTCAGTAAGACAACAAGTGTGCAGTGTAATGAAGCAGAGCAGGACCTGCAGTGACAGCATTCGCTTTAGTGATGGAAAAACCATGATAATTCGCCTCATTCTAATTAGGCCATGCGGGTGTGTCTGAAGTAGAATCATGCCACCCGAATAACTTTTGAGTGATTGAGTGGGGAAAATGATGAAGGACCATCAAATTCTGGGGCTTTAAACACATATTTTCAGGTACGAGTACGCCTACGCCATGATCTCCTTCCAAATGATCTAGGCTACGGCTACGGTGAAATGTGACCATGAACTGCCATATTTGGAAAAACAGCTAGGAAAGTTGTCTGGCAAATGAAGAAAGGTTGGATACCTGTACAGCCTGGACATATTTTTTGCGTTGTTTAACCAGTATCAAGAAACTGGACAGATAGACTTCTATATCATCTATATCGATTCTATAGTTATTTAAGGTGGTTTGAGTTTATTGGACTATAAACTATTTACTGGTCTTATCAACCACATCAAACCACATCAAACCACATCAAACCATTAAATAACTATACTCACCTCTATATTTGTGCAACACTCTACTGAGCTCCAGGTGGTTTTTTTCAACCCCACAGCCACTGACCGCCACTGACCGCCACTGACCGCCACTGACCGCCACCGCGCCGTTACGATGCGCGATGGGTCCAGTTTGGTCGACAACGCGTTCGTTGGAACCGGCCACGTGGTTCACATCGGGAAGAGCTTGCTGGGTTGGGATCCACCCAATGGCATCAACATTCAAAGTGTTGATGCTTTCCAAGTTTTATACGACATTATACAACCCATTTCAGTGAAAGATTTCGAGGATGGCTTACTTTTTGTGTTTCCGCTTTCTCCACATGATATTTTTTTGTCTAGGTGTTTCATGTGTTTTCATGACGTTTTGCCCGCATTTTTGTTGAATCATTTTCATATCTCGAACATTTAAACAACAGTGCCAAGTTTGGTGCCTACTATCAAAGGTTAGCACTGATTTCATTCCAGTAATCATGTTGTGACTGGAATGAGTAAACGGACTGGTCTGTGGAAGGCGAACAGTAAGCAACTTAAGAACTACGGTTTTTAGGGGATATATCATATATCGAACTTGTTGCATGGGGTTGCAAGCCAACTGATAACTGGGGGGCCCCACTTTGTAGTCCCACTACCCCTTTTTTGCATGCCATACAGGAAGCCCTGGTTTGAGCATTGGATTTGTTCATGTTGGCTCATGTTGGCTCATGTTGGCCACCCTTTTTTTGATGGTTGTTGGGAATCCCTGAGTTTGTTATGGGTCTCAAAATAGATTGCCTTCAACAGCAATCTCACAATAGAGCACCCTGGACTATCTTAGATTGGCAAGTGACAAAACACACATGAATTTTTGGATTTCAGTTTTCAAAGTTAAGAATGAACTCCGAAAAATGGTTGGTGTTAGTTTCACATGTTGTTTCAACCGACCATATTCGGGATGAGATGTTCTCTCAGTGGTTTCCATGTATTTATGGGATAGATGGCTGAACCAACCCTGCGAGGTACCACGAGGTACCAGCAATGCTCTGGAGACCTTGCCTTCGCAATGGATCTTTTTTTTGGATCCAGCCACCTTGCTACGTCCGGGCACTTAGTTTGTTCCTGGTTTTGGGCAGGAGAGTGGCAGGCATTCAGATACCCTCTGGTACACGAACATAACGATTGAACATCCCTTTTCTATGGGTAATTAAATGATCTATGAACGGACCATTTTCCATAGCTTATGTTAGTTTACTGGAGGGTGTCTCAAACTTGGCTCTAAGTTTCATGGTTGGTTTGTCGCATAGCAGTAACATGACATGATTCTTTTCGGGAACAAAACCGCATCCTCGAGTCTCAGATGAACGTTTCCTGCAGTGATGGCCCAACTAACAATTACTTTTAATGGAATTATTATGATATATAAGCTCAGTTATAGGAATGATTTCATCCCATTTCAAACTGTTAAGGGCCATCACTGTGAGCAACATCAGATTGGCATGTTGACTGACTCAGCAGTAGCTAAGAACTTCTCTCCCAAATCCCAACGAATTTCTGTTGCGCCAGTGTATGTGGGACATAAAATGGGCTCATCAAAATATCTGGGATTGGGGCACTTGGATTTCCTGAGTTGAGCAAAGTGGCTTGCAATTTGGATCTATTCCAGGATTGTATGCGGCTAGTAAATCATGAGTGAGTTCACTCAGATGGTCATCAGTAGTCACTTTGGTTGGTTGTATGATTTGCACATGTATATTGTTGTATCCGTATCCTACAAGGTGGTGGTGCCCCCTACTTATGCAGGCTGGGTTCAAAGCAGGTTAGATGTCAGGTTTCTGGTAGAAAGCCATGCATGTGAACAGGTGAACATAAACCAACGATTATAACTCTGCGGGGGCATTGCCTTGCAATATCTTCCATCATAGCCATTATATATCTCCTAATAAAGGAGTTGGTTTTATACCCACATAGTCTTGGCGCAATAGTCAAAAACAGTTGGTACAGTTGGTTATAAACACTTATCAACACCCTTAACTTGCTTGAATAGATATAGCTATCATAAAATGGATTCATAGTGGTAATGTCCATTAAATCACCATCTTTGGTGGTCAAATCGCAGTGTATCACTTTTAAAGTTGCTAAGTCGTTTAGTCCCATTCAAACGCCGCCAATTTTTAGATGTTTAATGGTAAGTCCCATGGAAAGTAGATCACAAAAAAGTCCCATTTATCCCATTAATCGCAGTAGATCACTTAATGGCCATGAAGTCACCATTGATTGAATCCCATCAAATCCCAAGGCGTGCAGAGTGCGGGGCTTCGAATCGATGAGGTCGCGTCGCTTTCGGAAGCGGTGGCACAGCAGGGCATTTTTATATGTTTTTCATGGGCGCTGAGAAATTTTGAGTGAATGGTTATCACTTAAGTTATTCTTAGTGAATGGCTATCACTAAGATATCGTTAATCGTTTGCTTTGGAAATCACAAGTCGAAGTTCGGATTGGAACCGGTCGGTTGATGGTTGATGAGTTGATTTTTGCCAATCCACATTACTTTGACTTCATACAGTTATGGCCATTTATCAGTTATAACTGGTTATAAGTGGGATTATACATTCTATAAATGGGGTTATAAGTACTTATAACTGGTAAAGGGCCATAACTGTAGTTTGAAATAATGATAACTGAAGTTGTTTTGTATGTTTGCAAATAAGCCACAGATGTTCATGATCAATTTTATTCAATGCGCAGAAAACCGCAGTTGAAGCCAATGTAGCCATGAAAGAAATGATTTTGAATCCTGGAATGATGATTCATGATGACGAATTTTCTGTGCCAGCGAGGCGTTGACTCACATAATCCCCTATAAGTAGAGGATTGGCCATTGCCATGTTTGATTACCGGAGGGTAAATAAAATGATTTGAACAATGACGATTGGGAAACAGCTTTATTTCCCCAACAAGGGTGATACGACACTGATACGGCCCATAAACATGGCATTAGCATGTGTAGCGGAGTAACAATGATTTTTAGCGGCACAGTTGCAATCAAACCGAACAATCTTGTTCCCCACCTGCCAGGTGAGGGTTGTTAGATTTTATGTCAGTTGCTTCCTCCTCGTCCTCCTCCTCCTCGTCCTCCTCCTCCTCGTCCTCCTCCTTCTCGTCCTCCTTCTCCTCCTCCTCCTGCTCCACTGCGATCCATGTCAGTGTGTCCTGCCGGACCTCAACCACGACCATCCACGTTCAGTGT
>Ga0126342_10023395_pt1 | contig 10112 bp, 7 predicted proteins | sample Cyp1metagenome_FD_92528 | JGI IMG/M metagenome (GOLD analysis project Ga0126342, IMG submission 92528) | Coral microbial communities from Lord Howe Island, Old Settlement Bay, Australia - Cyphastrea 1 metagenome | ecosystem: Host-associated > Invertebrates > Cnidaria > Coral ... | reverse complement strand
CATACATACATTAATACATACATACATTAATACATACATACATTAATACATACATACATTAATACATACATACATTAATACATACATACATTAATACATACATACATTAATACATACATACATACATACATACATACATACATACATACATAGACACATAGACACATAGATACATAGATACATACATTACATTACATTACACTACATTACATTACATTACATTACATTACATTGCATACGTACATACATACATTAATTACATACATGCATACATACATACATACATTAATTACATACGTACCTACATACATACATACATTAATTACATACGTACATACATACATACATACCATTACATTACATTACATTACATTACATTACATTACATTACTTACATTACATTACATTACATTACATTACATTCAATTACATTACATTCAATTACATTACATTTAATTACATACATACATATATACCAAAAAAAAGTACTTTACATACTTTACAGACAGTATATACATTACACTCATTACACACGTTACACACAACATTACATACATTGCATACATTGTATACATTAATATATTACATACTGAGGAAGACCCCTATAGACGGTGCCAATTTTAAGCCAAATTTGCCGACCTTTTTAGGAGGCCGCTTCCGTAGCAGCCGAAAGCGCAGAGACGCCCCAAAGCAATGGATGTGCTCCACCTCTTTCACATTGCTGCTGGGCATGCCTTGTGTGCAGTGATTGTGCATGAGCAGTATACTTTGTTCAAACCATGGCAATGGCAATGGTTTTGTTGCCCACGTTGCTCCAAGGGTTGTCGTCAACCATATCTCAAACCTCGTCCGGGTGCATGTCTTATTGGAGCTTTGGCTATCCGGCTTCCACATTTGGGGCATGTATTAATTCTTTTCTGTTCAGATTGGCAGGGTTCTGTTGCAAGCACCTCTTTGAACTCAGGGTCCGAAGCCCTGAGCCTAAAAACCTTGCGCCTCTGCAAGGACTAATTCCGTTCTACTCAAATCAGCATGCACTTTTACCCAAATCACCTTATAATTGCGAGTTCGAAAGATTTGGTTGGAAAACCCTGCCTGTGCATGCACTAATACCGTTCCAATCGCAAGACAATCGCACTTTGCACTGGCACGGGCGCTTCCAAGTCCTGACGCGTGTAAATTGATCAAAATGTTTCAGACATCTTTCTATTTCCAAGATTGCGCCCGCATTGGCACTTGGAAGTGTCCCTGCCAATACAAAGTGCGATTTTCTTGCAATTGGAACGGGATTAGTACATGCACAGGGACAGGGTTTTCCAACCGGGGCTTTTGAACTGGCCATTATAGGGTGATTTGGGTTGAATAGAACGGAATTAGTACATGCACTGGCGCAAGGTTTCGACACCCTGGCTGCTTTTTGTGGTTTTGGGGTTTTCTTGTAGCTGGTTTGCCTGTGTCTTTCCTCAACATGTCCGTCTCTGGGCATTGCACGCTTGGACTGCAGAAGTTGAGCCAGCAACCCTTTCCCTTCCTTCCTTGTGATTTCCCGATAATCATGTGGTTGACATTCCCGCTGTGAAAGCAGAGTTACATGGCGTGTTGTCTAAATGCTTTATAAAGTGTGCAATGGAATAGCCATGGGTGTCGGGTGGCAGCCACCAGAACATGGCTTCCCCATGCCCCACCCAATTTCATTGTTGTTCAGCATCGTTTGTGGAGTAGAGCTGTGTGCTGCAGCTGACAACATTGAAATTGGGGGAACGGGCGGATCGAAAGAAAGTAGCTGACCTGGGGAGGTGACTCCAGCAGGTGACGTTGAAGGACCCGATTTTGCATCCATGGTTTGGTTGAAAAAAAAGGTGCCGTCGCTGCAGGGCCTCTGCAGTGAGGTCGGAGACAAGAGATAGACATTATTCTTTTGTTTCAGAAATCACATAGATGAGCTCCATGATTCATGATGGTGAAAATTTTGAGCCGCATTGTGTTGAGGCAGGCGCAGGTATTGAAAAGGAAAAATCGTTTTTGGGCCCGAATGCACGGGCCCAAAATCAGGGCCGCCTGGCGGCCCCAAAAATGGGTCCGCCCTTCTATCTTTACATAGCAAAGGTGCTCAATTTGCGGGTCCAAAAATGGGTCCACCGAGAGAGCCTTCAATGGCAGCGCTTTTTGGATGTGAGACCCGAATCTGTGACTTTAGATGTTGTATTCTTCAAAGGCTTTCATCGCCTAACTGGTCCTATCTTGCTGATTTGCTTCTGTCAGGCAGACAGCGCACCCTGCCCAAGCGGCTTTGCATCAACAACGTGCAATAAAACATGTAATGGCAACTGTACATAATATATATATATATATATACATACCAATCTTTATTTATATACATACTTACATATATACAGTATATATACGTATACTTGTATATAGTTATATACACACATAGATACATTAACTACATGACATTGCATTGCATTGGAGTGGTTTAAACTAGATTGTATTGAATGATATTGCATACACTACGTAACATACATAACAGTATATTGCGTGGCATAACCCATGACATTGGAGTGCATCACACGTTACATTACATGTCTACATCATATCTATACATATACCATATACACAATGACATACATACGTACAGAAATATGTATATGTCAGAACTGGAAGGCCTTGATAGGTACCCCCAAACAATTGACTAGCGTTTGGTCACATCGATCACGTATCATGAATTTGAAGTTCCAACATCATATTTTGAACATGTTCCAACACCATGTTCCCTGGCCTCTGGCTTGGCCACGTTTGCCACATTGGCCGAGGGGACGGCAAAGGCAAGAGACATGATGACCCAAGTTCGCTGCAGTGGCAGGGAGGCGCGGCTTGAGCACGTCATGTTGCATGGTTTGGAAAAAACTGGAAACTTGAGTAACATCGAGTTTGCAATCGAGTTTGAAAGTCTGCTTCAGCAACATGAATCTCTTACATCATAAGAGCTGCTGCGAATCCTCAACGACAACTGGCTACTGACTAGAACTCTCAGTAGCTGTGTGACAGTTGTAACACTGATCCTGCTGACCGTGACTTCTCCTAAAAGGACGGCATTGCCATTGCTCTTCTCGCTCAGGAGCTCTAACCAGCCCATGTCAGAGGCAGCAAGCACTGTCGTTCTCTGACGCCACCTGTCACTGAGCAAACTACAAGGATGTCTCGAACCCATCGACACGTGACGTGTTGCTAAGAGAGAAAATTCAAAATGTTCAGCGCAACAGGGAGGCTGCACCTGTCAAAGACGCACAGAAAAAAATTGACACATCATGAAGTTCCTGGCCTCCGCATAAAACCTTGTCTTTGGGATCGATTCCTACCGCCTTCCTTCAAGCTGTTTTATATTGTTCAATCATCAACAAATTTATCACAGGCCACTTCCCCAATTTGCGCTTCAGGCAACAGTCGCACCATGTCGCACCCCACCATGGCACCATGGGCCTATGTGGATCGTCGACCATCTTCACATCAGGCGGAGGCGTTTGCAGAAGTCCTGCAGCAGGTTGTGCATCGCAAGAGACGTCCCGCTGCCGTCCGGCGGAAGTCCGGACTATTCAACATATTTCAACATATTTGCCCAGATTAAGATGCCAACTTCGTCGCTTCTAGAATATACGTATGTATACATATGTATATTGCATCTGTGTATGTGACATACGAGTGTATAATGCATACATACATACATATATATATATATGTATAATGTATGTGCCTTATATATATATATACAACTAGCTGGTAGAATGGAGTAACCGACCACACCAGTCTCTGTGGTGTAAAGCTTCTCAACTTCACAGTTTTGGCTCTGGGCACCTGAGCGACTTTCAAATATCTCTAAAAGCATACAGAAGCTGTTCGGAATGCTTGCTGACGTCGCACTTGTCAAAAGTATTAAATGTGTGCGTCCTTTGGCCAAGTGTTCATCAAACTGTGGATGCGATACAGCAATAGAAAGCACCCATCGCTCTTCTCCACTGGGAGAGTTGTACCTCTACTGCCAGTGATGGTCTGCCAAAAAAGCACCCTAAAAGCTGCCAACTCTGAAGTTATCATAATGACAACAACCCTGATCTTGCATATAAAGAGGTTGAAAACAACTCCGGGTCTGGGCACGTTGCTTCATGGTCAAAAGAAGCATCGAAGCCCAAGACACGGCCATCTCCACCAAAGGAGCGACGCTCCTCAAACACAGGCAAAGACATGCAAAGACAGGCAAAGACAGGCAAAGAGGATCATGAGATAGGTCTAAGTCCTTTCAAGGACCCTGAGCCATCCGTGGCCTAATGCTCGCATGCCCTCTTACCTCTGTCTGATCATGTGTGTGGCCAACATTGCATTATGAAAAAGAAACACTTGTATCTCTGTCATCTGAAATGTGCCAAGTATTGCCAAGCATCGCCGTTGACCACCAGGGCACTGTGTTCACCTTGTGTGAGGGGAATGAGCAGCGCCACCCGTGCATTGCTTCCATCATTGTGCATGGCAAAATACTTCTCTCCAGCGGGCAAGCCAAAAAGGGCCACCTGAGCCGAAGCATCTCTCTACAAAGAATGAGCTTCCTCACGAGTTTCCTCTATCCAAAGGCATTCCTGCGATGTTCTGGTTCTCTTCTAGTCACCGAGTCTTCTTTCGTGTTACTTTTCGTGGAATTATCAAACAAAGGAGATGAAAGGAGATAACACTAAAGAGGCATGATATTGTACATATTATATATATATATTAATATAGAGAGAGAAGGAATGAAAAGGTACAGTGATTGTCCTGCCTCCTCTTGAAGATATGCCGCTAATGTGGAAGACTTCGAGTGTGGCAAGTGTGGCCTGACATCCATTGAGTGGCGTGCAGGTGATTCTACTGAAACAGTGTACCTTCCCCAAGATAAGATACTCTCCCAATTGTCCGTAAAAGAAAATGTCCAAAATCCGCAGCTTCATTTTTCTACCCACCTGCATATAATTTCTCTGAATATATGTAGAAACAGATCTAAAGCAACTCCAGCGACAAAAATGAACTCCATCTGTTCCATGCCACTCATGCGATTGCGGTAGTCTGCACTTATCGGCCTCAAGACTCGGCAAAGCGTGGGAAGCTGCTCGCAGCGCTCCTAGAGCGATGCCATGAGAGGTCGTGCGTTGTCGTGCGTTGTCCAGCGAATTAGAACCCAAAGATTTTAGGAAATAACGAGAAATTTGAAGTTTTGTGTTAATCGAAACTTAATCGCGTTGGGCATGAGTTCAGCATGAGTTCAGCACTAAGACAGTGAAAGTATGGCGCAAGCTGGAGCTCATGATGTCAGACATGATGTCAGCAAAACCCTGTTTTGCCCTGCTGTGCGCTAATCGGATAGTCCACCCGTTGTCCAACCCATCCAAAATCAGTCCTTTTCCCAGCCATCCACAGCAGACCAAACGTCCCAACACCACCAGCCCTGCCGTCCACTGTACTCCTGAAGATACAGCAAGGCGGATTATACAGAACCGACAACAGACCTACAAACAGAACCTACACAAATGTACGGAAACCAGCAGATCCAAAAAAACATCATATCCCAAGCAACAAGTACATGACTCTTGAACACATTGGGCATCTGGAACCTTTGAAGATTTTAATTTACGGTGATCACAGGCCAAGAAACTTGGTCACGGGTGCCAAAGATTAATAGGCCTGTCTGTGTTTTGAAAAGCTTAGAACCGCGACACTGCCATCATCTGCCATCTGCCGAAACGTTCCTCCTCCAAAGGGGTGAGTTTCCCACCTCGCTGTTGGAAGGTGTTTAGGAACTCCTCTTTGATCGTGGCAAAATGCTGGAGCACAGCCCCCAGCAGCTCAGGATAATCCTTAGATTGGCAATTCCTGTCGAGCAAAGGGATTGTTTCGGATTGATATGACGCAAATTGACCCACTGCCACTGCAAGTGGGAAGTGGTGTCGTCAAGCCTGAAGAAATGATTCCATCATCCATGGAGTTTAACAGCCAGGTGTCCTCCTCTCCAAACCATACTTGCGATTTCAAGGATGGATAGAAAAGCATGGGTGTCTGCTCAAAGCGTTTCCATGCAAATAGATCCTGCCATTGCACCACCACAAGCACTCAAGTGAAAGACTCAGTAAAAGGGTTGTGCATGTCTAAGTGGATAATAAGAGGCATTCATAGTTTGCAAAACCTTGCGTCTCTGGATGCATTGTTTCAGCAACGTTTCCATAAGATAAGACTAACCACCAATAAACCTTTGTGAGCACCTCTTGTTGTTCCCCAAAAACGGACTTTTGTTTCTACTTCCTGTTTGAGACCGCATACGTGGTATCGACTTTGTACAAGACAGTATACATCATTCTCGACTCAGCCACAGATGTGTTCGAAGGTTCCCCGGTCTATTCCTTGAAGTTTTCATAGTTTTTTGCAATGAAACTCCAGCCCAAACCCCTCCACGGCCTTGGTTGCTTGGAAGAGTTTCTGCGCAGTGGGAAGGTCAATTTGTTTGGCCAAATGAAGCAACTCGGACACAATGTGGCGATCATGGCAACCTTGCACACGGCCGTCGTTTTAGGCATTAACATTTACCAGGCAGTCCTGAGACATTAACAAAACAGACTTCAAAAGGTACTCGTTTGGAGTCATAGATTTGTTTTCTGATGACATAGATAGCTGTCACACTTGCCACAGAACTTGCGTTGTTTAGGGAATACCCAGCCGCGTATGAAGAAACAACGTCTAACCAAGCCAGTTCTACTTCCGTAGAAATTTAAACAAATTTGAATGAAGTGGAATTTATACATTTTTACACATATGTTTGTATATATGTTTATTATGTGTATATATATATGTGACATGTGTGTCTGTTCATATATTTATGTATATTTGTAGTTTAAAAAAATGGCAAGTAAAATTCCACAAACGACACATGAATGCAAGGCTGGAAAACTGCTGTCAAGCAAGCACCGCGAACTTAAACAAGAAGGCCTGAAACAGGGGCGGAGTATCACGAACTATAGCAGCGGTAGTGCGGTCTAAAGAAGGTACATTTTGTGAGGAAAAACGGTTCCAAATATTGCCCAACCAAACTGCAATGTGGCAAAATCCCGTAATCATTGATTTGGTCAGAAACTGTCAAAAAAACAAAAAACATGTTGCCAATTTGTTTCGCAGTCCTTCCAGCGATGTCAGATCGTTGCATGTCCGGGTTGGGCACACCTTGGATTACTTGATGTTTTGCCCGTTGACGCACATGCATAGAATCATGCAATTGAAGATTTGCAGGTATGTTCGATCAATGTTCGATCCGTATTTGTGCCAAATTTTTAGTCAGATCCAATGCCAACAAAAACACTGACCCAGCACTCTGATCTCAACATGGATTTGCTCAACATCTGTCCGCGATGAGCAAGGTGTCGCCACTTGAAGACCGCTGCTGCATCCGCTGAATTTACAGCGTTGGGTACTGAATCACTGTTTCGGCCCATGAGCAACCTGTCATGTGCTTGCCGCCGGACAAAAGCAGCAACAAAGGAATGGAAATTTGGTAGCATGAACTTTGATGATATCTGCAAAAAAAAATGCAAACTGAGAAAACTACGAATTTATATCAGTTGAAATAATGCACACATGAAAATGTGATTGGATTGAATGCTTGCCACAAAAAAACGACATATTTCCCTGAATAGGTACTGAGAATGTGGCAGAAAGGTTTCCCACAGAGCTCCACATGACTCTGGGGATGGCGTCGAAGGGCAAACACCTGTCACCAAATTGTTTTCAAATTTTGGGAATAACAAAAAACATCAAAAAACAATGTTTTTCATAAACGTCGAAATACGCATTCTAACGTTTTCACGTTGAAATCTCTTGTTTAAGTGTTCCGTTTGGGTGGAATCATTTTTTTTATGTTTCGAACGTGTCTGTCATGTCTTCGTAATTTCCAACGATGATGGCCTGCCACGATGGCCTCACATTCACGACCACCGCAAAGCTGTCCAGCTGCAACTGTGACACCAATAACATACCGCCACATGGCCCGTCTTCATGTGCTAATGAGTTGTTCATGCATCCGAATTTGTTGGTTTTGAATCAGTTTGCAATTTGATTTGTTTTTTGTTATGGTGTGTCCTTTTCCCTGCATACATCATGCCGCGTACAAACAACCCACACTATACAGACATTTTGAAAAAACGCATTCAACGGGTTTGGTGTCAGTAGCCGTTACAACTTATTGGATTGCATTGTTCATTGGGAAATTGCGCAGTGCATGTCTTCTTTGTTCTCCATTTTGCAATGATGTTTTTTGCGATTTTAATGTTGCATGGACGAACCGACAGGCTACTTTTCCAAACATTTTGGTTCCAATTTATTTGTTGCATCCGTTCAATTTGCAATTGGGTTCCAAGTGGAAAAATAATCCGAAAAACATCCCCAAGAGCCAAAAAAAACAACAAATTAACAAATACGCAACAATGCCTCAACAAGTGAAACACATTCAGTGTCCAATGTTTTTTACTCTGGAGGCCGGGGGCGCGAGGCGCAACCACAGCCCACACGCCTTATGAAAGTACCTTCCAATAAGTATTTGAAGCCATGGCAACCAAAGAAAACGTAGTGCTTTTCATGCACGGAACGGCGCCGCATTATTCTGCTAATACCCCGAATAGTTCTACCATGTTCTACCAGCAGTACCGCACAAGGCGGCGGCAGAAGTTTCAGACATAGAAAACCATAGGAGAAGCGAATTGTTGTAACGCATGGGTGGCAGAGCGAATCCACTGATTGAGCGAAACGTGTTCGTCTCTCTCTCTCTCTCACTCCCCCTCTCTGTTTTATCTATCTGTCTGTTTTTCTCTCTTTCTCTTCTCTCTGCCGTCCAATCACGACATTTTTTTAAATCTATCTCTCTATCTCTCTATCTCTCTATCTCTCTATCTCTCTATCTCTCTATCTCTCTATCTCTCTATCTCTCTATCTCTCTATCTCTCTATCTCTCTATCTGTCTATCTCTCTTTCTCTCTCTGTATCTCTCTATCTTTCTCTCACTCACTCAATCTCCCTCTCTCTCTCTCTCTCTCCCTCTCTCTCTCTCTATCTACCTACCTACCTACCTACCTACCTACCTACCTATCTATCTATCTATCTATGTATCTATCCATCTATCTATCTATTTATCTATCTATCCGTTCATCCAGCACTATCTATCTTGCATTCTCTCTACCTATCTGTGTCTCTTTGCATACATCTAGCTGTCTATCTATCTATCTATCTATCTATCTATCTATTTATCTATCTATCTATCTATCTATCTATCGATCGATCGATCGATCGATGGATCTATCGATCTATCGATCTGTCTATTAATCTACTTCTTTACTTATCCATCTATCTACCTAGTGACCTAGTGGTCATCTATCTAAGACCACGCACCTTTCCAGGCGTTTCCCTAAAAGCTGCATTATCGCAATTTTTTATCCCTAGTGTTTGTGACTGCCACCTACCAAATTTAAACCAAAATCGAACGCTCCAAAAAATTGTTTCTCGCAAAAACAAGAAAGAACCCCATCTCGAAAAACATCCAAACTGCCTCAAACGAAAATACCCGCTCATCTAACATCGGTAAAAACATCATTCAAAACGACGGCTTCACTTGAGGCCGCAGCACTCTTTTTACACCAGAGGCGATGGGGACACAAACTCAAAATGTTCTGTCCAAAGCTGTCCGACCCGATCACCACCAGAAGCCAACGGTCGTATAGACCATTGGAAAGTGTCAGCCAGAACAAAGAAAGATGCCAGCATCCATGTCTTCATTTGATTCCCCCTGATCCTGGCAGCATGAATATCATATTATCGTGTCGCATGAGAAGAGTGCGCATTACAAAACAAAACAGTGTATAAATTTAATTATACTTAATGTGACGCACTTGTTTTTTTTCCGCATTGATTTTTGCGCAATGAAAGGGGCATTCCAAATGAGCACTTCTGCTCATCACATCGTCTGTGTTGAAGCCACTTGAAAGACATCTGACATGTAAATTGCATTCACCGCGTATGGAATTTCAGAAAAAGAAATCATTGAAATTGAGTCACCTTTG
>Ga0126342_10023394_pt1 | contig 10112 bp, 6 predicted proteins | sample Cyp1metagenome_FD_92528 | JGI IMG/M metagenome (GOLD analysis project Ga0126342, IMG submission 92528) | Coral microbial communities from Lord Howe Island, Old Settlement Bay, Australia - Cyphastrea 1 metagenome | ecosystem: Host-associated > Invertebrates > Cnidaria > Coral ... | reverse complement strand
CGTAGCGCTGGTCGATGGCTTGCGTTTGGATGAGGTGGTAGATTTACCTGCCTCATCCTCCCGCGTGGCCGCGCCCGACGGGCTTCGGCCACCGCCGTCTTCTGCAATGCGAGATCTTGCAGCCCGAGGTGATCTTGCCGATGTTGATCTTCTGGCACTTCCTCCTCGAACTACTTCAGCTTGATTGACCACTGTGAAGCTGCTTGTTGACGCTACACTTCCAGCTGCACGGTAAGACATCGTGCCGCCGCCGCCGCTTTCTTGGGATCCAGGCGTGTCATTGATCGCCTGGGCCGGAGCAGCATTCGCTCCGAAGGAAAAGCTTGTATCGTTGCTGCTCGACTGGTTCTTCTGCGACATCCTCTTGTTGTCAGTCCACCTCCGTTTTCCTCAAGCTCCCGTCTTGTAGTAGGGCAGGAGGACCAGGATGCCGAAGGGGTTGAGGATAAAGTAGGACCACCGTACGCCCAGTGATGAGCGTACGGCTGATAACCTGTGAGTGGGTAATGCCCAAACTTTGTTGTTGTATTCCACCTTGGGCCTGATCTTCACCTCCTCAATGTCCCCAAAGCCGATCAGCGAGCAACGCGCACTTTTCCATCTGTGTAGGAGCGATATTAGTCTTGAGCCGCGCATAGCGGTCAAAAACAAGCTAAGGACATGATGCTTTGAATTACTGCTGGATTGTCGCCTACTGTGCTTTCACAATATTTATATTGAGAATAATATTAATATATTCAATGAATAATTTAAATATTCTTTTAAAATTATATATATATATATAAATATTATTTATATTACGATCTGGCTATATACAGAGCGCACATATAATTTTCCGAATCCAAATTTTCCAAAAAAATATGTTAATTTTGGAATTTTCACGAAGACATCTTCAACCTGTGCGACTATAAATTCAATCTGTTCTTCCTGATCCACCTGCGCGAAGGTCGAAAATTTATTTCTTTTTTACGAATTTTCGTTTTGTATTTTTTATTTTTTTTCCTCCCAGGCAATGTGCCACTAGGTAAATGCAGCACGGTCTGTCACGAACGGTCGGGGGTTCGATTCCCCCTAGAAATATCTCAGCCCCCTGCGAGCTATTGCCCTTGCTTACCTATCTTCTGCGCTATTAATTCTTTTTTTGCGCTTTCTAGCAAAATTACAGGGATGTTGCGCCCGCCTTCTACGCCTACATTGTGCTTGCTTCCTTAGCCTGCGCGCATTATTTTAGAGGATTTCTTTAGGATGCGGTTTTCGATAGCAATTTTACAGAGTAATTTTGAAATATTTTGAACAAGAATTACGGGGAATAATTTTGCGATTTTGCAATAACATTGACGAATAAATTATTTAAAGAATGTCAGTTTTAGATAGTAATTTAGGAAGCAAGATTAGGAAATTATTTTCGAAAATAATTTTGGGGGGAAGTTTGAGTAGCTTTCGGGAGCAGCTATTCGGAACTGCTCTTGATAACAATTTTGGGGATCGGCTTTGGGGAATAATTTTGTGGAGCAGCTTTGGGAAGAAGGAACAGCTTTGCACAGCAACTTCGAACAGAAATTTTGAACAAATTGGCTTTAGGGAGCAACTTTGGGGACTAGCTTTAGAACAATTTTTTTTTGGGGCAGCTTTCGGTAGTAACTTTACGGAGCAGCTTTCGGGAGCCGCTTTGAAGAATAACTTTGGAAATCTGGATCTGCTTTGGGGAGCAGATTTGAAGTATGCAATTTTGGTACAACCGCTTTGCGACGGATTAGCGAACATTCAAAAACGATTTCTGTTTTTCTCCAGATTTGCCAAATGCAAAAAATGAACTTTCATGTCGGGCCTGATTTCCAGAATGAAAAAAAGGATTTTCGTTTCGGACAAGATTTGTGGCATGAAACAAATGAAAAAAAACTTTCGAGTTCTCTAGGATCTTCGATCACCTTGGAGGTGACTCGGAGGTGGTTGAACTTTCATAAAGGCAAACTCAGCCTAGGCACCAACAAAAACAGCCGCAACCATCTGCCAAACAATGTCTCTCAACGATTTGCCAAGCAGCCTCGTCTGCGCAACTTTGATTGGGCTGCCATTCAACATGAATTAAAGTCTCAGGAAAGGAAGGGGCACCTATAGCAGCCGGGGATGCACTGCTGTGGATCAAAAATTACTGGCTGCATTTTCTAGGATGGTGCTCACTATTGCTCAAAAATATCTGATTTTGTTTTATCAAACATGCACTTCACAACAAGTCTGTTTTTCCAAACATGCGTTTCTATGAATTATGCGTTATCTTAAAAGTCATTTTAATCAACAGCTCAAACATATTCAAAACTCAAAACATATTCGCTGCAACACTGACGTTTGCCCGCTAGTTGTGGAAGGGTTGCGTATTCCCATAAGTCTATATGCATATCGGACTCAATATATTGTTCAGAGAGGGTGGGGGATTTGATCCCTTATGAAGACAAGTGGTGGGCGAACGTCCGGGTTGGAGCGAACATATTTGGATATATTTCTGGTTGGTGGTATACCTACCCCTCTGAAAAATGATGGACTTCGTCAGTTGGGATGATTATTCCATTCCCAACTGAATGGAAAGTCATAATCCAGTCATGTTCCAAACCACCAACCAGTGATTATTAACCATTATTAACCATCATTAACCATCATTATCCCATACTAAACCAGTGTTCCAAACCACCAACCAGGTTATACAGTTTCCATTGATATTCCATAATTATAGCTGGTGATATCTGATATTAGTACATTTAAATATTACCAACTATAGTAACTATAATTACGGAATATCCCATGAAAACGTAATAGGTTTTGTGAACTCCTTTTCAACTTTGGCGACTTCCACGGTCCCACCGGCAATCCCTCGCCTGGACACGGTCAAGAAATTTTGAAGGGCTACGTGTCTGAATTTACTGGGATTTCACCAACGGGGGGATAAACGATGGAAAGATATAGTGGGTAGAATGGGGAAGCCAACCAACTCAGTATGATTCATGTGGATATTCATTTTTTTTTGTCATGCGGGTATATAGAACTTCATATGAGTTTTGGCTATCCAAAAATTGATTGTATAGATCCCCAAATAGCCCCTGTCTTCAGGTACCAAACCTATAAATGGACCTGCTTGGATTAAAATGGATCAAACACGCTAGACAATTCCAGCTGATGTCCGAAACTCAAGAGTGGCGAAACTTTGCGGCGAGAGGTCGGAAGCAATTCCCCAGGAACAAGTCTGATGTTCGAAATGTTTCAGATAAATAGGAAGTAACTTGAGAATAGCCATTCCAGAAAATATCGCTTAACCATCAGGATAAATGTTTCGTATCAGTCTCCGAGAAATTCATTTTGGAAAACAAACAAGCTATTGACAATTGCTCTGATGTTTAACTCTTGGTGATTCAGATATTGCTTAATTTACATGAAATCACTCACTATACTGACTATACCCAAGCATTTTCGACCCTCCAGGATCACCAGCTTCAAAAAAGCCGGCAGAGGTTGCCATAGCCGGCAGAGGGGTTGGAGGTTTGACCCCAGGCCCATACAACACAGATCTGATGTCTTATTCATATGGCAGTATCTGGAAATTTTAGGGGATTTTTCATGGTGATTTGGCAGTGTGTCAAAACCCATGGAATCCCCTTTTTTGTTCACATCAAAATAGCTGGGATTTATGGATGTGAATAACCCCCTAAAAATGGTATAATAGGTATTGATCCATACCCATTTAGTGGGACATTCATAAAACGGCACGTTCATAGGGAATGTTAAAGGAGGCATAGTCGGCGGTGTCTGGAAATGGGCTATACATGGCTATGCATGGCTATGCATGGCTATACCTAAAACATGCAGTTTCTACAGTAATTCTTTGGGGAAAGTGATTTGTTAATTCTATGCTATCCTATTCTGTTAGTGGATGTATTTTGAACAAAACCAACCAATATTTCCATCCAAGAGATATTCAATGACAACGTCTGTGTAGAAGGTAAAGGCAATCAGTCGACAGCTCAATTTCAGTCGACAGCATTGACACTTGGACATTCGCTTCCAGTATCTACAATAGCTGATAGACATGTTACCAGAACAGGGATAATTACAGGCCACAGTCATTGGATAATGAAGAGGATACAATCATATGAACCAACCAAGGTGTTTTTCATAGCTCATATGTCATCACAGGCCTTGGACCTTGGAAGGCGCGACGCTGGATCACCAGTTCCTTGGAACTGAAGGGGAACTTTGCTCGGAAAATGGACACCAAGACCGATCCCGATGCAACCGTCGAACTATACCGAAGTACCCAACCATCCAATCCAATGAAAAACACCCCGAATTTTTGCTGAAAAACAGCAGTAATTAGTAGCCATTCCAGAGCATTTTGGCCCCTAATCTTCACGAATTCAACTTTGGCAGCTGCCATTTTCATCCGCAAACCATCCGCCCAAATCGCCCTGGCTGGCGGTGGTCACCTCACAGGGTGGAAATCCATCAAAATGGTAGGCTGAACATAGCAGAACATCCACTTCTGTCTCTTCACCATAAAAAACGAAGTTTACATTTCATTAATATTAGTTTGATAGTTCAAAACATGTTCAAACACTTCACCATTCAGTTTTTCACCTCTGAAATTAAAGATTCCTGACCTGGTGAACACTTCACCTGGTTCAAACACATGTTATAACATGTACCATCTGGTTATTAAACATAGCCATGGGAAATGGCCCATTTATAGATGGCTTACCTATTAAAAATGGTGATTTTCCATGGCTATGTTAAATAAGTTCCGCATCCAATTCGAGATCCGCCCTTCCTACGACGATTTCTGACCTCTGTTGCTGGGCATTCCACCAGCCGGTCACCAGCACAGGTGCCACGCAGCAGTTCATCAAGCTCCTGTGGAACAGGATAGAGTGAAAACACCATCGATTCGCCACCATTTTTGGAAAACAACATGGTGGATATGGTCCATGTTTTCCAAAAATGGTGTATGGTCCATGTTTTCCAGAAAGTTTTTTTTTAAACAATGGAATACATCGAGTTGTATGGTTTGTATGGAGTTGCCAGCAAAATCAGCAAATTTCTGGACCAGAAAGTCGTTTTTTTCGATGAACACTATTGGAACACGGTGGCTAAAGAAGTGGATTGTCGAGTTACAGAAATTCAGCGATTTTACCAATAAAGTACGATGACTTGGCGAACAATGAACGCGCAACCAACCCCAATTGTGTAATTTTCAATGGTATTCCATCACAATGGTAGTTTTAGATGAGGCTTTTCTAGAGATATTGGCAATCATCAGGGCCTCCGCGCGTTAACTATCCCTTGAACAATAGAGATATGGAGCAAGGCTCCCTGGTTGAGAATATTGATATTCTTGGGAAATAAGATGAGTGTTTTACTAAAATTTAACGGTTGATATTCCCATGATAATGGTTCATATTCCCATGATTTGTGTGTGACAAAGACATGAAAGAAAAATGCAATCACGGAGATATCAACCAAGAACGGAGTTGGTAAAATCAGCGCAGCAACCATCAACGAAAAGAAACTTTCACAACTTGATCTTGAGAGCCAGCAGTGTGAATAGACTAGAACCAACCGTGATTTGAAAGGTTCAGTTGCGTCACACTTGGCTGTTCATCCCATTGTTCAGAGATTGTCAGCTGAGGTGGATAACGAAGCAAGGGAGTGAAACACCGGTGCTAAACATAGGGAATGGGGGAATGAAATCCGCAACTGTTAGCCGTCATCCCATTCCCTCATCCCCTATGTTTTGCACCAAGTGGATCCAAAACTAATATTGTCACTAGAGTCCAAAAAATCATCGCAAAAAACATCGTTTTCTTCACTTAAGATGCAACTTTTCTGGCACCAAGTCCCTCATTTCTGAAAAACACCGTAATACACCATAATTGCCGATCTTTCATCAAATTGTTGATCTCTATTCTATCTTTGGGAAAACGATCATAGATCGTATTTTCTATTGTGGTTATTTATATGTAGCTAATGTAGCTATAGAAATGGGGGAAATGCTGATATTACCATCTAGTACCATCAACAAAAACATAATTTCCCCAGAATTGGATTCTTCACATGAAATCACCTATGGATTATCGCAACCTCCAAACAAGTTAGGTAGTAAAAATCATTATATTGACTCAATATGGTGACTTATAATATAGTGACTTATACTACCCAAATAAGTCACTATATAGTAATGCATATTGAAAATAAGTCATGCATATTGACCAATCAACCAGGGTATTTTTAATTACTACCCAACTCCGGCAACGTCCTCCTCAGAGAGGTCGCCCATCAATTCAGCCAATCGTCCACGCACCATGGACCCCAGACGTCGCAAGCCTTCAGGTGTGTCCTGCGATGGCAGATGGTTTTGGGAGTCATAGCCTAGCCCTCACTCTTTGGATCGTATGAAAATACTTGAACTTTTAAAAAAACCATTTTGAATCATATCCTCAATTCTTGGATCAACTATTTTCAGCGCTTCGGGCGGGTTTTTCTTCGATGAATATCATAGCATAGCACAAATTTGCTCATGAATCCATCTGGTTCCATCGTTAATAGATGCTAAAAGTACTTAGATACTCATTTTCCGAGCATATCTGGTTGGTGGTATACCTACCCCTCTGAAAAATATTAGTCAGTTGGGATGATTATTCCCAATATATGGAAAGTCATAAAAGTAATGTTCCAAACCACCAACCAGTCATTTTCCGAGCATATTATCATCACCAAACATTGGAAGAAATTTGGTCGATTCCTCAAGTCTGATCACAATTTAGCTGGTCAATCACCATTTTGCGTGGTTACACCATGTTAAAACATTCTCTTTTGCCAGTTGAATCACAGAGTTGCTGGTCACATGCAATGACTTTCCATCTATATAATTCTTTGCTGATAAAACTTCATTTTTCTTCGCTAAATCGACATTTTGCCGTCTGAAATCATTATTTTAATGGTAAAATCACAAGTTTTCGCAATTAATTCGTTTTAAAAACACACTTTTCTATTGTTAAAAAATGTGTCAAGCCCCGATTTGCACCAATTTTTCGATGTAAAAATCCCTATTTTTCACGGTAACCTCTCCTTCCCCCCCACATTTTCCGCCGCTCCCCGTCCTCCGCCCAGCCAGAGCCCAGCTCGCTGAGCAGCCGCGCCGCAGTGAAGCTGGACGGCAGCGCTTTGGCGGCGTGGAGGCGACGGACGATGCCGCCTAAATCCCAAGAGATGTTGGGAAAATGGCCCATAGAAATAGATGGTTTACCTATAAAAAATGGTGATTTTCCATAGCTATGTTAAAGAGATAAACCATTCTTAATAGGTAAACCATCTATTACATGTTTTTTTTTTTAAAGGGATCTTTTAGATATCGTATATTGACATTAGATGATATATATCCTAGTCCATAGATCCCATTATATATATGGGATATTTTTTGTGATATTAAATGATGGGATCCCATATTGAATTATCAAATTTTAATTCCCATAAGGGATATATTAATGGGACGGATATCTATGGGATATGGAACATAGATGGGATATGTATGTATATATATATATATGAATCATCATAAATCTATTGATGGGAAAAATGAATCAATGGGATATCCCATTGAAAGTCCCGTAAGAATCACTTTCCCATCAATCCCTAAATCAATGCTTTTTATGCAAGATTCATGGGATATGGATGGGATTCTTACGATATATTATTGTTGTAATGGGGATTGATGGGATCCTGATGCTATCCATCAAGGTAGATTCATGGTAGACCCATGGTACAATAATGATATACTGATCTGCGCAGTCAAAATGCACTTGGACATCGCACAAGAGCCATTTTGTGCGTAATTTACAGGTAGCCCGTGCAGTCGAAATCCAACATGGAAGTCATTTGGGATCATCATCCAATAAAAGATAGCTGTTATACGTAATACATAGTCGAACACTATCAACAAACAACACTTGATTAGACATACAGCCATATTCTATGGCTTGGTATCGGATTACAGTAATATACAGTAATCCTGGAAATTTTTCAATTGATATAGCCATCAAAAAGTTGCTGGCCATGGATTTTCTGAAGTTAGATCCCCATTTTTGTAACGGTTACTCATGGTGAACCCAACATTATCTCAAGCAACTGGGCCAGGCCACCCCGGGCCAAAGGGCACCTGTGAAGTCTTCCAAAAAACGATGTGCCAAGAGTGGCCGACAGCGCGGAGATGTCTCTTGAAAAATGCCTTGCTCGGCTCCAACCCTTCTCCAAAACACAAGGGGACATCGTGTATTTGATTAAAATAGACATCAAATCAGCAGATGAGAAATACAATAGACTCATGTGCGCACACTCATGTATTATGTATATAATATATATAATTATTATTATGTCTGCAGTTGTAATGATATACAAATATATGCATATTATACACAAGACATGTGTATAGTAGCTTCACGTAAATTTGCACTTCAAATGCTCCCCAACATTTCCCAGGTGTGATTCCCTGCTTGGAAAAGCCCAGGGACTCATCTGGTCTGCTTGCCTTTCAGCACACCAGAAGTTCAACGAAACATTGTCACCACTGCCTGTGCCAAACACGCGTTCGATCCGCTCATCCATCATGATCGATTAAACATGCAACGGGACTGACAGGACTGACAGGACTGACATCTGAAGCCACAGACCGCGAGCAAAAAGAAGACGCCCATCATGCTGGTCTCTTTCTCCATTCTTCTTGCGTTCATCTACATCCATTAAAATCATGAAAAAACACAACGCTCTTTTCTGTTTCCAGAAAAAACACCATGGAAAAACCACCGCAGTTGCTACCAAAAACAACAGCAGCCGGCCCCAAGTGGCCCACATCATGGCCCACGTCATGGCGCCTTGTGCCACCTGATGCCACCAATATTTCGGCAGGTACAACAGGTCGCCCGGCTCCAAAGTGACTTGGAACGCCTGGACATCAGCGAAGTCATCGAATCCTGGGAAGGGCGCCACGGCTTCATCACCATTTCTGCGACACAAATATACACAAATCATATAAATATAAATATATATATATAAATCATTGAAGATTCAGATTGTCAAACATCTCATATTCAAACCAGCTTGAAATCATGGAAAGGAAAACAAATCCAGTGTGCTTTGAACTGTGGACATTTCCCTCGCACCAACCCGCAGAATACCGTCTGCTCGCACATGCGATGGCCATGCCGAGAGTCGTTGGAAATCTGGCGAATCGAAATCCACCATGGAAAACGAGTCCAGTGGATGATCAATGGGATAAGGGTAAACCGCCTCGGCATTCTCGGCATTCTGCTGCCGTGTTAGAGATGTTAGAGTGCTTGTGTGTGTCGGTTCTTATCATGATCATCATGTATCTCAGTCTTGAGTTGGGCATTGGAAAAAAACTCGCATCATCATCTTATATGTAAAATTATGTAAATATAAAAATTGCACATGTTAAGACGCTTGCTTCTCAACATTCATCCTCATTTGAATGTTTCTCTACATCCAACAACTGCCTCCATCACCGAGCCACAAAGGTTTGGTCCGGAGGAATCAGTAAGAACGTCTTCCGGCCACAGATCTGCAGGTGGAGATTTTCGGCTTTGTCCTGGCCATGGCACCATGGCACAACAGTTAATGGTGGAGGTTTCCAATCCATGGTACCCCCAAAGTCATCCATTTTTAGGATTTTCCATGAAATAAACCATCCAGCTATTGGGATTTATAGATGGATTCTCCATGAAATAAACCATCCAGCTATTGGGGTATACCCATTTAAGGAAGCACCAAATATTGAAGCACATGTGTCATGGTCAGATGGTATGATGACCATTATTGGGAATTCTTAATTTCCATGTCAATGGGGGTATGGCCATTCCCTAAAAAACATAGGTCAACTTTTGGCACGGGTGTGTCTGAAAATGGGCTGCATCCACCCAAAACTGCTAGTTTATGCTGACGGAATTTTTACCGTCCAGCAAAACGCATAGTTTTTTATGGGGTGGGGTGGGGTGGGATGTTAACGTTCAGTGGCACTTCCACACACACATGATGCTACGCCACTGCTCGTTCTTCTG
>Ga0126342_10023393_pt1 | contig 10112 bp, 13 predicted proteins | sample Cyp1metagenome_FD_92528 | JGI IMG/M metagenome (GOLD analysis project Ga0126342, IMG submission 92528) | Coral microbial communities from Lord Howe Island, Old Settlement Bay, Australia - Cyphastrea 1 metagenome | ecosystem: Host-associated > Invertebrates > Cnidaria > Coral ... | reverse complement strand
AGACCAAAGCGAACCTGGTGGCTGGCCTTTCTGGCCTCTCCTGCAAACTTCCGGAACGTGTGACAGTCCAAATGGCAATCAACTGAATCAATTGTGTTATTCTACCAATTCTGGCAACACTTGTCGTGCCTCATTCCTCACACAACAACGAAAATGACTCCAAATCACCAAAAACCAGGAAGACCAGCAGTACTCAGTAGCAGCACCAGCAGCATAGTCTATTTAAAACACAAATTCGAGGGCATAGGCATAGGTTTCTTTTTCCTGTCCAAAATGACAACCACCATGCCCAGCTGCACAGGGCCCAACCTCAGGGAGAGGTCCTTCGCTTGGTGGCACAGCCGCCGGCAATGCACGGGTCCTGAAACATAGGGCTTAGGGCAAAACCCGTTATTTACTGAGAAAATGAACACGGTTTCCTGTGCATCTAACCAGGTGATTTGCATTGGAGCGGCTAGGTTCATATTCCCAAGTATGTACATACAGTACTCATCCATAGTCTATGCCTAATTGACAATGTTTGCACTCATTTGATGCTGTTTAAAGTTGCGGAGCTACAGCAGGTTGGGGCACAACTTCAAAGTTAATCTGTGATGACTCCTTCCCTGCTATTTGGATCCTCGACCACCCCAATGGGGATGGCAAATGGGACTTTACCATCTCTTTAGCAACTCTAGGTACTCTGATGCTAGTGGGGCTGGGCAAACTGCTCTTTTCTTGAGGCTCATGCTGATGCGTCTCCAATTATCAAGTGGCTCGGTGGCTTTACTCAGCTATATCAGGCTGCATCATCAAATCAACCACGTTTGATTTCTTCTGCTGCCTCATCAAGTTGAGAGTTGCGAGCAACGCTATACTTCCAGAAAACAAACTGATGATTCCTGCCCATCCAACATATGCTCTTGAGGGAAGCTGCCGGCTCATGCTGTTGGAAACTCCTCCCTATTGTCCTCTGCAAAAGTGTTTGTCCCTTCCTTCAAAACATTTGGGTCCCATCAAGCGCCAGTGCTTCATCTATTTCATCTCATCATATGGCATATGCGGCATATGGTTTAGTTTTACCTGAATGACAAGTTCTATGGGAACCAAACTATAGGGGGTTTTGAGGTATCAATTTTTGAAACCAAAGTTGATCGCTGCAGCTCCCACTTCGGCCTGGCCACAGTCTCCTGAGACGAGAGCTTTTCCTTTCATGGATGACAAATCGTGACTTCGTATTGAAACAACCATGATCAAAACATCGTTAAAATGGGGGAATCCCCCTTGACGACCAGTGGGAAACCAAATGGAAAATGGGATCCACCTGGCCTCCTCAATGACCCTCCGGTGTCTCGATGCCACTGAGGGCCTGGAAATCGAAATCAGTGGCACCGGATCCAACCACAATTTGGGTGTGCGGTGTGTGTCCTTTTTTTTGGTTATTTCAACGGCAAAAGATATGCAGAACCCACTGGAATTGGAGGTCTGGCCATCTGGCCCATGGTTAAACAAAGCCCAGAAATTTCATCAAACCTTCCCCAACAAGAAACAGAGCCATGGCGCGCCTCGAGTCTCTCTTTGGGCAGAGCCCAGAGGCCTCGAAGTGCCGAAAATCGGAAAAGTCGCTGATGTCAACTCCGGATTCAAAAAAAACTCACCATCAATTGGGGAGTTTACCAAAATAATGAGAAAATGCAATAAAATTGGTACCCCCCACGAATCCTGGGTCAACATTACCCTTTAAATCAAAAACAGTTGTCTTTTACGTGACATATCTGATGGGGAGACCAGTGGCTTTGCAATTTTCCAGCAGTTCTGGACCCAGCCCAACATCACCAGCCGAGGTACCGAGGTAGCAGGCAGGTCGTCCTCATCCAAGTCCAAGCCTGGCAACCGTAAAGAGTGGTTGATCCATGTTTCAGCCCAACATTCAACCTGTATGTCCTGCTTGTAAAAAGGAATAACCGCTAACTGACCATGAATTTGCCGCACCCACCGAACACCTGATGACTTGAGCCAAGACGATCAACGCCACGCCTGAAACGACTCTTCGCTTTGGTAGTCGCGATAGCCATGCCATGGCGTTGAAGTCTTACGCGAGTCGGGGCCGATGTGATCTTGCCGTGTTGCGACCACAGCTCTGGTGTTTCACATGCCGTTCCTCAAACGGAATGTGGTATAACAATGTGAATGCAAAAACAAAACAGCCTTTCTATTAAGAGAGAAGTGGTACCACGTTGCACCACCCATTGGTCGCACGCAGGATTGCTGACCCTGTGGCACCAAGGCCTCTCAGCTATTTTGGTATGTATATATATATATCAATACAATATCAATACTGTATGCGTAATATGGATTGATATGGGTTGATTCATAGCATAGACTTCGGTGTTGCAGGTGTGCTGAACAGCTTCTCTGACTTTCTCCAGTTTTCTCCAGGTCTTTAGATGATTTCAGGCCTCAGCAGTTTGTTTTGCCAGATCTTTTCCTGCCTTCTCCGTCCGGGTAGTCCGTTCCTGGCACGAACAGCACAGGGCGGTGAGAGGAAATCTGAAAACAAAAACCAATATCTGATACCCATAAATGGATAGAATGATACAGAATGGATGATTTAGGGGTACCCCCATTTTAGGAAGCCTCTATCTTTCATCTGGCATGCAGTTTGGACATCTTTGATCTTGTTGCAGGGGCTGTGAATACTTCAGTTCTACAGCTGAGTCTCTTGTTCCTCGAAGAAGAAGCCTTTCGGATCAGTGATTACCCTTGGTTCCTGTCACACTGGACCAGTACATAGCTTACCCCATCTCCTTTCCCAAGGAAAACCTTCAGTGTTTTCCGGGCAAAGCAATGAGAGGTCAAAATGCTGCCACCAGTCGTTGCAGGGACTACAGGGACCGAATCTTTAGGGTTGATTTCCGCGATCCAAAACGGGTTGAGCTAAGAAAATGGGCCTTCAACACGGCAGCCTTGGCAAATCTTGGCAACAATGCCAGGGATGCCGTCACCACTGGAGCTTTGCCAGGTACATTTCGTTCCCTCCTGGAGGACGAGGCCCATTGGATTTCCAGGAGGTGCAGTTCACCCTCCGTGCCGTGCCTCACAGTTCTCTCACTGATCTTGGCAGTGGAGCCGTCTGGCAAGGTCTTTTTCGTCTCAACCTGGCGAGACCGCGTCATGATGGAAAGACGGGTAGCAGTGTCGGTAGGTAATGCTAAGTAATCGTGGTTTCTTTCGAGTTTGAAGTCACACCCGAATTGATGATATCATGTTTAAACAAATTTACTAGTGCAAAAAGTGCAAAAATTTGTGTCACCAACTAGTGTTGCACATAACTGCAAACACCCGAAGGCAAGGAAGGCATCGATCCGGCCAACTGAGACCGAGCTTCGGACAATGGTCACATTGGTGCGAGTCACCTGGAAGTGGCCAAGGTGATCCAGGAGGACAAATCCAATGACAAAATATATCACAGATAATTTATACATAATATACATGTATGTGTATAATATTATATATATAATTATATAATATATATATATATATAATGTCAAAATCAAGCATGTTGGTCCATCTTTCCGGATCTGAAGGGTCCAAATTGCTGGAAAATACACATAAATTTCGCCAGCAAGGCTGGAGCACTGGTGGAGGTGAAGGATGCCTGGGTATTGCGAGGTACACCAGCAGTCACACTATAGTCACTATAGTCACCATAGTCACCATAATCAGCAGCTCATTCCACATCCAACATACTTCATAGTGATGGTCATCACTGAGTAGTGATGGTCATCACTGAGTCATCACCGTCTTCAATGCTCACCATATCTCACCATCATAGCAGTCGCAACATGCGATGATATGAGTATCGTCCCACTCGAGGCCCGAAGTGGTTTGAAAGCACCTGAGGACGTGGCCAAAGGAGATGCTTGCATCATCGCGGGCAAGACCTTAGACACCAATATCGACCTGGCACCTTGATGCACCTTCCACGATTCAATGGAAGGGGTTTCTCGACAAGGGTTCATGATGGTTCATGGTTGGCAAAATGAACCAAAATCGAAACTGGAACACAGATATACACAGATCCTCATTTTCGAGACGAAATTCCGAAAGACCTGTGCAAGGCTGAGCGAGAGGGACCCACACAGTACCTTCTTGGAGAGGGACAACATGTTGCATCTAACGAATCTAACTCTGGCTCTGCACCCACCCAGGTCAGAGGGCCAGGCCAAATAAGCAGCCACAGCAGCCACAGCGGCTGCTGCCACCTGTCAAAGGTGCGAAATTCGAGTGGAGCTGGATTCCTCCCCTCAGTGGGCGCCTGCCAAAGTCCTGAGCTCTGAAGTGCAACTTCTGACAGCTCAGCAGCATCTTCGCGACGCTTCTCTGCCTGCAGAGTCTTCCGTTTTACTGGTCTTGTTCCAAAGTCCAAAATGAAAACAAATGAAAACAACTAACTCCTCGACAAGACCAGTTGACAAGTTGAGAACACTTTGAGGTCAGCTGAGTCACTCTGAGTCTCTGAGTCAACTGCTTTCTGCCTGTGTCTGCCTGTCCTATGGGTTTTACTCGGTGCGTCTACCGGGTCCACACCTCCCCCAAGACGTACCGGGTGCCCCGAGGACCGATCACCACACCAGGATCCTCAGGCCTCGGTGTTCGGTGTAGAAAATCGTTTTTTTCGCGATGTTCATAACATTTTCATATGATTTTCATAGGATTTTCATAGTGATTTTTAAAATGTTATAAATGTTTTTTAATAGGTGTCTGTCTATTGGTCTATTATGTGTCTGTTCTATATTCCCAAAAATGATTGGTTCAGATGTCTTTGTCTCGATTTGAGCGTTTCTTTTTGAGGTTCAGTGTTTGGTCTTTCGTGGCTAACCTAACGTAGTTTACCTTACGTACAAAACTAAAATGCCAAAATTTAAGAGAACGATCATGTTCTTCTGATAGGGCTGCGCATGAAGCCAACAAAACCACATAAACCCTACATTTGTCGATTTAAAAAGATGTTTCGGGTTGGTTGCACATGTGTTCCTACTTAAATTGAAACTGCGGATTTCAGAGGTGAAAGACAGAATGTTTTGCGATATCACATCTATCAGTATTTCTCCATACATATACACATAGAAGAGTTGTATATCTAAAATTTAAAATGTGTATTTTGTGTTTGTAAGAATGTGCTTGATATTGTGGCTACGAAATTATGCCATGGATGGTTTTCATGACCCAAGCTCCAAACCCCACCAACTCGCCCTGAAACTCCACAGTGAGGCCCGACCTGGAGTGTGAAAACAAACCCAATGTAACCCTAATAATTACCAAGAATGTAAAGTTAGTAAAGTGTTTTTTCAGTTTTCTTGATGAAACACACATTTTGGTGATATAATTTGAAACCCATTTTTCGGAATGTTCGACGTGAACATCTTTACCCACCTCAGCTTTCCGCGGAAACGTCCATCTGGAAGCAATTGCCAGGCCTTGCAACTCAGTTTGCATCAAACGCATCACTGCACCACTGACTCCGACGCCTCCAAAAGCTGTTCCGTGGTGTCAGCCACCTGACGGTTGCGGTTTTTTTTTGTGAAAATGTAGTATACCCCCAAGGAAAAAGATGGAAAATGAGAATTAATCATTCAGTTGTGGGTTACCACAGCATTCCAATGGAATGTACTTGTTTTCCCCATCCTATGATGTTGAATGACAATATTGGGGAGTACTCCGTATTCCCCACATGTTCAAACACAACCATAGTTTGCCCAGCACCACCAAACCACCACCTGCAGAACACCTCGATTTGCTTGAAATGCAAACCCACAGTTGCAAATTCACCATTCTATTTGTCTGTGCACCCTCATTGTGTTACAGTAATCTGTGTTTTTTGGTGTTATGATTTTGAATCTGTTGTTTAAAGTGTGTAACACGAAACTCCCGTTTTGTGTGTGTGTGTGATTACTGGACGATTCACAGCACCACATCATGGGCAAACCCACCATGCTGTGCCTTGCTGTCTTGCAAAGAACGTCTACCACCTCGACGAAGCCGTTGGAACCTGGGGAGCGCCTCCAAGATTGATCTCTGTGATGATTCCCGAACAAATTTGTTAAATGTTGCAAAATCTGACATCATGAAGCTCGCCACAACAATAAACCCAGAATTTGGAAAAAAATGGTCGGCAAAGTGAGTTTCGTAAAGATCGGACCGATCTGCATCATGCTAGTCCGGGGAATTCAGTTTTTGTTGGCCTGCTGCTGCAGTGTTGATTTCCATGCCGGCCGTCCGACAAATTGTACCACTGGCAAAGCGCCTGCCTCAGTACACATCTCACATTTCAACAAAGAGGAAAACATGTTTCACCTTCAACTTTCGATGGGTACGTATGGATCAGAATGTTTCACATTTATTCAAAACATGTTGTTTTAAGTAATATGAACATGTCAAATTGTCCATTTTTCCGGCTCACGTCAGACAATGTTAGGGGAGCGGACAGTTGGTTGAAGCGCATTCAACGGCAAACCAAACATGGTCTTGTGTATACGATTGAGAAGTGCGCAATAGGTTGTGCAATGGGTTCGCTATGTTACATCTCATTTTGGAATAAAACGCCAGCATGCAAAAATATGAAATCATGTTTATTTTTCGGTGGCCTATGTGCCTATGTGTTTCTGCTAAGGGTTAAAAAAAAACCAAAGACTTTGCAAGCATCCACAATTTGATTCTGCAAATGGCTACAAAAAACACCTCTCATGGAATTGGCCAACAACGTCAACAAACTCAAAATGGTTCTGAAACGTTGCAACTATCATATATTCATGCACTGTATTATTGGAAGGCGATTTGCCATTACCAATGTCATTTTTTCCCTTTAGAATCCTAACATAACATGAATTCAGTCTGCGAAATGTTTTTTGAAATCGTTGTTTTTGTCTTTGACGACTCTATACGCTAGCCGAAATCACATTGGAAGGTCAAATCAACTTGAAAGGGAACACAAAAGGTAAGAAGACAAGATGGAAACGGAAGGAAACAGCAGCGATGCAGCCGCGCGTTTCGGCTCGGAACAAATTGGAAACTCGCCTCGGGAATTCAATATGATCGGGCGCGAAAAGGATCAGAAAGGATTGGATCAAATATCATATCCTGCCAAGGGGGCTGCAATCCATTTTTCTAATCCAACAGGGTTTGAGATACGTGACGTACACGTGGTTTGGTGTGCAAATGATTGAAACTGTTACATTTTCTCGTCTCGTGCAAAGGGAATGCAAATCATGCGCACTCGTCTTTGGGACATTGAGCATTTGATCATGCGTCCCACTCACTTTTCCATTGCATCTCATCGTTGCAGTCTGGCAGCAACTAGACGATGGTTTGGCCGAGACCGAGTAGCTGTATAGGTACTCAGATGTGTTTTGTAGTTGTATGATTTGCAGACGCCAAAGACTTGCATGAATATGTTCATGAGAATGTTACTTGAGATCATGTGAATATGTTCATTATGTGTAGAGATCAAGATAAGAAGATGTGAAGATGTCAGGGTTTTAGTTGCAAGCGACAGACAAGATATGATGTATAGAAAGTTATTGAAGATGTGAAAATAACATACAGATATGTTGATAGGTTCTCAAACACAGACACACGCAGAGAAACATGTTTACACATATATACACAGACACACACAAACCCACACAGCAGTTTTTACACACAGAAGTTTTTACACACAGAAGCCTGTACACACAATTTTTTTTACACACCGAATTTTTTACACACAAACACTTTTACACACAAAAGTTTTTACACACAGAGGCTTTTACACACAGACTCCTTTACACACAGACGTTTTTACACAGACGTTTTTACGCACAGAAACTCTTACACACAGACGTTTTTACACACAAACGTTTTTACACACAGACGTTTTTACACACAGGCGCCTTACACAAAAGTTAGTACACACAGACGTTTTTACACACGGATGTTTTTTATTTTTTTCACAAAAAAATTGACAACCAAAGTTTAAAGGAGGCAACGCCATAAACAGAAGCGTTACGCACCAAACCGTTCAAACGCCATAAACGGAAGCATTGGTCTTAAATCGTTGTGACGCCATAAATGGAAGTATCGAACGCAATCGTTTTCGGAAATGCTTCGTCGCAAAAAAACCTAACGTGAGTCTATTGCCACGGTATGAATAAAAACCATATTTTAAAAAAAACGCATATCGAGAACGACATGTTCACCCAAAAACAAAATGCACAGCTGACGCAGAACACGGGCAAACCTTTTTTCTGAGCTGAGTTGGAGTTCGACTGGCCATCCATCCATTCGGACCCATGGATCCCCCCCATTCATGAATGGGTACGAGTGCCAAACTCCAAGGCATAGCGAAATGCTCCATTCACATCTGCTAGCGCTACCATGGCGCAGTCAGTCAACAAGGTATGGCATTTAAGACGTGAAGGGTAGTCAGCTACATTTGAAGGAGAGGCGACACGCAAAAACCATGGTAACACCACTGATTCTTCACACAGCACTGAGGCAAGTCTCACAAGCTTTGTAACGCCCGTTGCATCGGAGTATGTTTTTATTAAGCCAAAGCGTGATACATCGGTGTCCAGGCAAAAGACCACATGTTGTGAACACAGTTTTGATGCCATCAGTTTCATCGCAACAACCACTGCTAAGGTTTCTAACTCGGCAATGGCATTCTCCTGGCCTTCATTCATGAAGGGTATCACGTCTTCTCGCTCCAATTTGAAATGGAACCACTCCTCAACGCAACCCATGGGGCCGCAAAACACTCCACCTATGCCGCCAGTCGTGTCATGCTCAAAACACGCGTCTGTCAAAACAAAGCGGGTGTGCTTGGTGGACATGTTGATCTCAAACTTCGCGACACACCTTTTGTGTCACTTTCGAGCCACTATGCAGCATCATGTTGATGCTTGTTGTTTCATGTCATGCCGTGCTGTGTCATCCTTGCGCAGGGTCATATTTGTACCTGGCCTGTGGCGCAGGGTCATGCTAATCTTTGACACCCCTCCTCAGGAATCTTCGTATTAGAGGATTCCTGCCACTTCTTTACATTCACAGCACTGACATCTTTGGCTATGTTTATTTCATGGCTATTCCTATGTATCACTTTCATAGTCAAGTCCCTCGGCTTCAGTAGGACTTGGTCTCGCTACCACCATTGGTACTTCTTCAGCAGCTTCTCCACTTCCATCATCATGTTCTCCTTCGGCATCATTCGTTGCTAACCATTTTCGATCTTCAGGAAAATGGATATGAATCCACTCTTCAGGATCGGAAACTTCATCTTGGCCTGCTTGCGTGTATCGTCTGAATCTGCTGTTTGGAGATTCAGGTCTTTCCATCCATTCTTCTCCTTCTTCATTTTCACATTCAACTTCCACTTCTTCTTCACCTTCTTCTGAAAAATGCCAATCTTCATCATCATCATCATCATCATTGCCATGTCCTTCAGGAATCGCCAGCTTCGGTCTGTGCATCCCAAAAATAGAGGTTGTGTCCATCTTCACAGAAGTGTCTGTATTCTCGAGCTGCTTGTGGGTATAGCTCTGGATCTCCACTCCTCAGACCAACCAACAAATCTTGTAGATGTTGTAATAGACGATATCCAGCTTGTCGCATTGAAAGATTTCGATCAGCCCATGTACGTACTTCTCGGATTTCTCGAATGAGTTTTGTTTCTGGTCCTTGTCCCGCATTCATTGCTTCTAAGCGGTAGTCTTCCAACATGCTCGGGTCTCGTGGAACTGGACCCATTCCATAGAACTTCACATCCAATCGCGTGTGCTCGTAGAACACCTCATCATTCTGCGCAGCAACTTGCGCAGCCATCATGTTTGTAATCACATCGCTCACATGCATTGCTTGGTTCCTTGCAACCGCTTTTGCTAGGGCCTAGGGGTTTCGGCATCGATTTCGGTACAGGTACTTCAGCATCTGTACTGCCCCATGCTGTCGAACTTCTTGGAGATCTTGGTCTCGTTCCATCGCCAAAAGGATCAGCTCGTCGATGTCCATCACCTTCATCATCATCTGGAGGATTGTTTGCTGCACCATGACACGCTCCCACTGCAATTCGTCTCAATGGTAGTTGTGGTGCTTCT
>Ga0126342_10023392_pt1 | contig 10113 bp, 5 predicted proteins | sample Cyp1metagenome_FD_92528 | JGI IMG/M metagenome (GOLD analysis project Ga0126342, IMG submission 92528) | Coral microbial communities from Lord Howe Island, Old Settlement Bay, Australia - Cyphastrea 1 metagenome | ecosystem: Host-associated > Invertebrates > Cnidaria > Coral ... | reverse complement strand
GAAGTCATGTTTGACATTGCTAGACCATGTTGAACCACTTTTTTGATGGTTAATAATGTGAAGTCATGTTCGATAGTGTAAGACCGTGTTGAACCGCTTGTTTGATGGTTAAACATGTGAAGTTGTGTTAGGCATTGCTAGACCATGTTGAACCACTTGTTTGATGGTTAATCATGATTAATCATGTTAGACATTGTTAGAGCATGTTGAACCACTTGTTTGATGGTTAATCATGTGAAGTCATGTTAGACATTGTTAGACCATGTTGAACCGCTTGTCTGATGGTTAATCATGTGAAGTCATGTTAGATATTGTTAGACCATGTTGAACCGTTTGTTTGATGGTTAATCATGTGAAGTCATGTTTGATATGGTTAGGCCATGCTGAACCACTTGTTTGATGGTTAATCATGTGAAGTCATGTTTGATTTTGTTAGACCATGTTGAACCACTTGTTTGATGGTTAATAATGTGAAGTCATGTTAGACATTGTTAGACCATGTTGAACCACTTGTTTGATGGTAAATCATGTGAAGTCATCTGTTTGGTGGTCTCAAACATGTTTTATTTTCCATAATATATGGGATAATCCTTTCCATTGACTAATATTTTTTTCAAGATGGTTGAAACCACCAACCAGTCATTTTGATATTGTTAGACCATGTTGAACCACTTGTTTGATGGTTAATCATGTGAAGTCATGTTAGACATTGTTAGACCATGTTGAACCACTTGTTTGATGGTTAAACATGTGAAGTCATCTGGTTGGTGGTCTCAAACATTGTTTATTGCTCATTATATATGGGATAATCCTTCCCATTGACTAATATGTTCAAGATGGTTGAAACCCCCAACCAGTCATGTTTGATATTGTTAGACCATGTTGAACCGCGTGTTTGATGGCTAATCATATGAAGTCATGTTAGATATTGTTAGACCATGTTGAACCACTTGTTTGATGGTTAAACATGTGAAGTCATCTGGTTGGTGGTCTCAACCATGTTTTATTTTCCATAATATATGGGATAATCCGTCCCATGGACTAATATTTTTCAAGATGGTTGAAACCGCCAACCAGTCATGTTTGACATTGTTAGACCATGTTGAACCCCTTGTCTGATGGTTAAACAATGTTAAACATGTGAAACCCAGCATGTTTCCACGGGGGATGTGAATCATTCCCTTCTCTGCAGGCGCCGCTGATCGTTGATCCGAAGGTGTAGCAGGCCCCTGGACTCCCAGGCCGTGTCGTGGATTGACGCGTCGTGGACTCGCGTGAGTCAAACTTGGGGATATTCCCAGGTAAAGACACAGATGGATGATCTAGGGGGAAGTGTACAGGAAGAAAAACATGATGTTATGTATATACTATATACGTACATGTAAGAATGAACATCATGGTCTCCCGTAGATGTTCCCTTGAACAAAATGAGATCTGATGGAATTGGCAACCACCTAGGTTTCTTTATAGGAAGACAACACCACAAAACACAACGATTAAGATCGATCATATTTGGATCAACCTTAGCAACTTCTCAAAGATGAAACATCAGTTGCGTGGCTAAACACATTGGTGAGTAGCATAGCATAGCATATGGACCTTTATTTACTCATCAACTCATGTTTTTTTTGTTAGTAGTGTTTACTCAGCCATCCCAGCCCTATAGGATCTATATTTTAACAAGCCCTGATGATCTTCCGAATCCTAAAGTGCAGGTAATAGCTGGAGAGTTTATAAGGGAAAATCCACGCAAAAGATTGTTGATAATTGGGGGTACCCCCATTTAGGAAACCTCCATTATGAAGGGTGCCCCGAATTATCAACAGTGTTATTATGAAGGGGTACCCTCTATTATTGGGGGTACAACTCTCCTTTTCTGTTTTTTTCAGCGTTGAGGCAGTTCGATGGAGGGTCCACAGTGCACAGATTCTGATGTAAAAAATGTTTCACCTTGCCCAACGCAAAGAGATGAGCAAAGGTCAAACGTTAAACAATCTCTCTGCTTGACGTCCGAACATGTGGAGTGAACCAAACCGGCTGGGATTCAACGTGCGGATTGAAGTCCTTTGTGGCTTTGTCGGAAAATAGGATACCCAAACATTTGCTGGTGAATAATCATTTTACTTTGAACGATGGCTATAATTGGTGGTAATTTTCAGACATATCAACATATCATATTATGAATATGATTATTATATGTATTCACCAATAATAAAATAAAACAGTTTCTGGATGATTTTCCCACATCACATCCCACTATAAACTCTTAGTTTGACCCAATATTGGACATGGGTCCCGCATTAGTATCCCACTAAATCAACATTATATATACCAATACCATTAATATCCCATATCCGACATGGAATTCTTTATATTTCCATTTACTTATTTAATATATATATATATATGTATAAATACATATATATATATATATACATATATTTATATATACATATATTTATATATACATATATATATATATATACATATACATATATATTATATATAAATATACATCCCACACTATATTATATTAATATCCCATTTGACCAATGCTCAGTTTTTCTTTCCTCTCTTGCGGCACAAAGCTCCAACAAAATTTCGGCGAGCCTCTGCAAAGCAGATCCTCGTCAGCGCCAGATTCAGATCAGCGAAGGGAGTTGGACCTGTTTCAGTTTCAGGATATATATATATATAATATAAATATATATATATATATGGGTATGGATCAATACCTATTAATACCATTTTTAGGGGAATGAACATCCATTTACCAGCAATTTTGATGTTCACCAGGGGTACAAGGTTTTGACACACTGCCATATATATATATATATATATCCCTATGGATCCAAACACTGTCTCATAAGGTACTCAACCCCCTAAATCATACCCGAAACACTTCCTAGGAAGGTACTTGGATCCATAGGGTGTATATATATATATATATGGGTAAATTATAACGACCTCACTGCGACCTCACTGGAAATCATGGTTAGTAAGGGAAATGATCCCCAAATTGCCTTATTTCAGGTTAGTGAAATATTATAATTTACCCATATATATATATATATGTATATATGTGCGGAGGTTTCCATTATAGGGAGTACCTCCAAATGCATATATAGTTTATATGTTTTTTTAATGGACAATTCTATTGAAGTTGAAGTTGATGATTTAGGGAACGATAACTAGATTAACTAGGGTTTATGGAGGACACAACTCTTGAATTCATGGGGGTTCTAACTAATTATAGTTAATGGGGATGGGGATTTTTATTTACCCAGATAACGACCCAGGATTGATGACTTCCAAGTTTGATAAACAAACGTTGCACAAACAGAGTTGGTATTCAATGGTATATATCTTGGAGATCTTTGGGGAATACTTAAAATGAATAGGAACTCAAATTTGAATCCTACTTTTGGATACTTTCGGGCTAGTTCACATGGACGAAGTGGAGGGATAAGACCAACCTGCTGGTTGTGTCAAGCATATATTCTATGTTCAGCCATATTTGAGATGTCTCCACTACTATTGAAGTTACTATTGTTTTGGGATGGGATGAAACCACTCAGCCCTCCGGAAAGTTATCAACCAACAATACTGAGGATTCAACTAGCGTTAAATGGTGATTTGAGCTTTTAGAACCTCTCTGCAAGTGCTGCGCGGCGGTCTGAGTTGTTTACAACAGACCGTACGGATCTATGGCATTCTATGGGCCCGAATTTGCACCCCTGCATTGATTTGTAGCCACAACTGGATGGATTGTAGCCATTTACCTTTGTTTTTACATGTTGGGGTTTTGAAAGACATGCAATACCACACCAGATGTATACTGTATACTCGCTTCTTGAAAAAAAAACGTTTTAGCTGGGTGGCAATAATGCAATAATATTCACCAAAGTTTGGGAGGGGATCCAAAAATCGTGCAGGATTGGCTCAGCTTTTTCCATGACCCTCTAGTAAGATTGTTTCCTGGGTCGATTCGATGATGTTCTAGCCATCTTTGGTCACGAGGGTACAGGGTGGGGCCCCCTGACTTGATTCCCATCTTATAACTTGGTTCACTAGGCTTTATGGTGGATACATCTATAGAAATCATGGGGTCTATACATAAGGCAACAAACATCATAGGGGCGGCCCACCTTGTTCAAAAATCGGATGGTTAGATGATGTAAATCGCTGACTGGTCGACGTGAGACAACTGGCCTGCCTGCTGAACCCGTTGCCTTTGCACAACCGGTGGCAGTGGCCGTGCATGATCTGATTCGTATGGCCGTGTGTCTGAAAATGGGGTAAATCCCTAAAGATGAGTTGCACAAGATATACCAAAACCGGTCATCAATGATTCAATCAGGAAGCTTTTCAAAGACTCAACCATTGTTTCTAAAAACTTTGGGGCTACCAGATTTTCAGACACAGCCATAAAAATTTGCGACTCTGGACACTGATGTGATAAGAAAGGATGAAACGACTCGGAGGGATGATTCATGTGGGAATTTTGGTCGTCCCCGAACACGCGAAACGAACAACCATGATCTGTTGGATATGAATATCGAACGTGAATAGATGTGAATAGTCAGAGTGGGTGATAATGACGTATGAATATCTCCAGTTCGAAAAACATCTCTTGATATGGTAAATATCATCATATATCCTATGAATCCAAGAAACTTCTTAGAAAGTGTGACTGGGCTATGATGACTGGGGGGTTAGCCGTACCTTCTCAGACAGTCTTTGGATCTATTTTAGGGACTGACTCTCGCAGGTGCTTGGCTGGCGCTGGTCTAGGGTGTCGCTTGGTGCTGCTGTCCCAACCGTTGCCCAATGATGCGAAGCAAGGTGAGTTCGCCCGCAGCTGCTGTGAATTTTTGTTGCCGTGTTGGGAGTTCCAAGATGTTTTGATGTTTGGACATACCTCTGGAACATACACCAACTCGCCGAATGAAAGGAATCCTTTCATACCTTTCATAGAGCATCTATGCTCTAGAGCTCTGCTGGGGTTTGCTTCGAGTGAATGATTTTGCCGGAAACCCAAGTGGAGGAATATTAGCCAACAATGGGGATACCAACAAAGAAGAAGGCATGTGAACCAACAATCTGTCAATCTACATGGTAGGTGTGTTTTTTTGGACTTTCAACGTGACTAGCATGTGAAGACAACGCCTCAAAGGGTTGAAAAAATCGGGTGGTGACGCATGAGCGCCGCAAGAGGCCAACTCAAATGCTGGTTGGGAATACTTCATCTCATTGGATTGCTCATCTCATTGGATCTCATGCATTTATCAATGGGAATTTCAGGATCCTAAAATGGAGGTACCTACCATATATATATATAAGTCCTATATAAGGCCTATGTAAGGGAATATCCCCACAAAATATGGCCTTATATGGTACAGTACCTCCATTTTAGGATCCTGAAATTCCCATTGAATTTATTAGATCTTATTGATTCTTATGGAATCGTATTGCAGCTCTTGCAATTCATGAGCACTCAATATTCAGATTTCCCGCCCAATCACTACAACCCCGATAGTTATAAGTTGGTCTACATCCCCATGTAAACTAATTATATTATATAAATTATTTTATCAGAAAGGTCGGTTGTACAAAATAAACAAAAAACGCAAAACATGTCGTAAAAATCAGCCCTCCACAGCGTCCCACTGTGTATTTTATCCGTATACATGCCGTCATTGGAGTTATGATTACAAGCTTTGCTACCATAAATCAGCTATACATCGCATGAAATCCCCATTTTCCTTGGGTTAAGTTAGCATTTTCCTATGGTTTTCCTATGGTTTTCCTATGATCTATGGTTTCCTACAGTTTTAACCATGGTATTCCATCACCATTTTCCGTAAAAAAAGCGGTTTTCCCATGTTGGTAACGGCCTTTGTTGCAGGCTGGAAGATGCTGTTCCAGGCACCATATCGAATGACCTGGGGCAACGCGACATGTTACGTCTTCCAGCATCTCGGCGTCGCTTTGAGCAGGTCGGACGCGGTTCTTTCAGTCCGGGAAATCTCCCATGTTCAGAACGTTTTTAGCTGGGAAATCCCCCAAACTCAGAGGTTTATACTGTAAATTAGCTGGTAAAATCAACGGAACATATAGGGAAACTATGGGAAACTTATCTATAAATGGAGGTTTTAATGGGAAAATCCACTACGAAGGACTATAGAAATTGGTGGATTTTCCAGCCAGCCACGTTTTTTCGCAAACCGGAGGGTAGATGGGTTTGTTGTACAACTTCAGTGGTCAAATTTGTGGGAACCCTGAACTGGACGAATTCAAGCAGATATATATAGGATTACTGGTTGGTGGTTTGGAACATTTTTTTTTTTTTCAATATATTGGGAATAATAATCCCAACTGACTTTCATATTTTTCAGAGGGGTTGAAACCACCAAGCACTATATATATATAATATAAATTATATAGGATTATAGAGGGACATCTTATCCATTTTTTCCAAGGAGCCTGACTTGTAACTGCTCTTACATGAAACGACCTAATGAATTCATTGTGACATGTTTTTTTGATTTCTATTGAAATTTATAAGCCCGCGGAGGGGTCAATTTTTCCCATGGCCGGACATGGTTGGTGGTTTCGACCTGATTCAACCTGATGGATCTTAAATTGGCTTCCCAAAGAATAGGATGAAGTACTTGGATTATCCCACAATAAAGCGGGCTTATTCCATATTAATTATGGCTTATACATGTGGTTATGATCCAGTTATTTTCTCCGCGGGATGATCCTCCAAGATAGAAAGAGACTGTTTTTCTCGGAATGAAAAATCACCAATCAGTCTCTGGAATGATTGGGTTATAGTTGGTGTATATTTGTGTGTTTGTTGTCCTCCCCTAATATTTGCAGGTGCAAGCAGGAGACATCTGAATCTTTGGTGTGTTTCCGTCATGTTCATCCCCCACTGCTTGAGTGACCCAACGAGCTCCTACGCTTTCTTCGTAGATGGCATAAGTCCCGAAGGCTTTTCATGCGATCCCAAATCAATGATATATATATATATAGTCTATATATAGTGTTGATCACGTGTCCCATTTCCTGTACTTTACCCAGTGGGACTACCCTCACCGTGGCAAGCTATCACATATGTGGAAAACACGCCTTTGAAAGATGTGTGTTTTCTATTATTATATTGATTAAGGGCTTTCCGCTTCCACCATTTCCGTTGAATGCGAGTGCCAGCTTGCAGACCAAGGAAGATCTCGGAAGCTGTGCCGGCGAAAAATGCGCGGCTGAGATGCACATGGCCATAAGTACAAGTCGTTGGCACCCCAAAACAAATCGGTCTACATGTGCCATGGTCACAACATGGCTTGTTTCCCTTAAAGGGGAATAGTCATCTGCCCGTTTTCATAGGGATTTACCATGATTTACCCATGTTCTTCAGGATTCCCAATATGGGATGACGGGTCCCACAGCTAGATGAACACTAGAGGAACACGTGAATCTTTAGGTTTTGACACTAGTTTTTGAGAATGGATCGAACCTGAATAGTCCAACAAAAAACGAAAAATATATCTATATTGTAAGTTGTGATGAAACACATGTTAATACGTTAATACTCAAGGCATGTGTTTAAAGATTACCTCAAATGTTGCTCAAAAATGGACCAACAACTTTGATTCCACAGAGCAATTTTGATATATATTTTGACCCACACATACAGAATATGACTTGTGAAACCCTATCTCTGCAATATCCCTTGTGCATGTATGACATGTGATGCTTCGATCCAGATTATGACGAATTCACCGCTATGTTTTTGATCGGAATCCTGCAGCCGTTGTAACTATTGAGGTATTATTCAATCCAACAGCGTATTATTATAAAGGACTAGCATGGGATGTTTACTATCTACGAACTAGTGCAGGATTTCGCAACTATACACAGTATATAGGACATCCCGATACACAAGAGGAGAGTCCCCACTAAAAAGCCACGCTTGGCTGCACCAGGAAGAAAAGAATCGATCCATCCAATCTATAAGGGGTACACAATTGCGACACTGGAGACAACTCTCATTATGTGTGTGTCATTTTTCATGGTGTATACTCTCAAAATGGTCATTTTTCATAGGGAATTTGGATGATTTTGGTGATTCACCAGCGGATTTGTCTGTTCCAGTGGGACGGCGCCGGCAATTTGGCTCGAACCTCACAGGCATTGACCAGAAGTGATGTTTCGTTTGGAAAGCAGGCAGCTCTTCGTTGCCCAAATGGTGAGGTTGGTGGGTTGCCCAAATTCTTATTTTTGCATTTTAGCGTTCTTTGGGTAAAACCACATGGTGCCGTTTACTTCCAATTTCACTTGGTTTTGTTCTAAACAAACCCTATGGATCCAAAAACTGTCTCAGAAGGTACTCAACCCCTAAATCATACCCCAAACACTTCCTAGGAAGGTACTTGGATCCATAGGGAAACAACCAGCGATGCCCAGCGATTGAACGACGTCTTGGGGCATGCAGCGATATGCAGCGTGATGGCCGATGCTTCGAGGTGCCGAGATGAGTTGAAACCACCAACCTGTCAATGGATTGGTTAGAGGGAAATTTTACAGGAAAACCCATGGAAAACCCCATATCCCATAGGATCCATGGTGCTGCTATATATGGTAACATGGATCCCATCAATATACCCCCTTTATGTTTGCATATATAGCATACATGGATCCTATGGGTATTTTAGGGGCACAAATCGATAGTTTCCGGTTTTCCAGATTTTCCCGACTCAACCAAATCCATTGAGCTTGTTTTTAGCGAGATTGAACATGCTTTTGGTTGTGTAGGTCTTTTGGTTGTCCATTTTTCACTACCCTTCTTAGATGGCTCTTCTGGCAAGATTTTTTCATGGAAATCTTGACGTAGACCCCAAACAAACAAGGCCTTATGAAGGGGCCATCAACCCCGGCCCCCTGAAGCTTTTATGGCTAGCCCTGTGATGCCCTGTGCAGATTGACCAGCGCATTGAAAAGTCCTGGAGCCAACATTCACGAGGTGGGAACCGGTGCATGGGATATGATATGCTGGCATTCTATGCCATTTAGTGGATGTCAAAAACATGTACAGGCAAGTGAAGTAGGCCGCAAGGTAGAAATTCAAGACGTACAGAAAATTTATACATATAATATTAAATAATTATACATATAATATTAAATATATAAACATCCGTATCAATGTCCGTGTCATTTTTCAGACTTCCAGCGAAAAAATCACCTTTGAAAAAATCGAATCACTTCGATGCTCCGGTGAATCTTAGGTCCTGAAAAGGGCGGAAGCTGCCGAACTGCAGCTGAACGCCATTCACCTCAATGCCGCCATGGGAGTCCTTGAGAAACGGCACAGGCACGACGTGCACGAAAAAAGAGGCTCCTCCAGGCCTCCAAAAAAAGGGGGTTCCTGAATGGGAGATGTAGCATGTATTAGCATGTATATGCCCAAAAAATGCCCTAAAAATGGCAGGATCCATATATGTCTATAGAAATGATGAAGCAAATATGTTGCATTCTGGATTGAGTAGCCAACTTTCGGACGAAGCGGCTTGACCCTTTTTTCAGACACACACCAAGTCAGATGTCAACATGAAATTGCCATGTTATATTTATATCTATTATACTTATTTATATCCTATTTATAGATGGATTTTAATATACTATATCTCATCATAAACCCATCAGACCTTCCAAGGTGGGTTGTGGGTCCGGCCGTGCCTCGTTCCCAGCGGAGGTGGCAAGAGGTCTGTCATACAGCGCAGAGGACAGCAAAGTGATTGCGGTGACCTGGATACATCTTTGGATTTTTTTCCAATTTCCAAGGCTTCAAAGAGTCCAGCTCTTAACATGGTTTACCCTCTGGTAAACTAACATAGCTAGTGAAAATGACCATTTATAGTGAGCTTTTCCATTAAAAATTGAGATTTTACATACCCTGGGGATCCCTGTAGCACATTATTCACTACGTGGCCAATGTCGCACCTGAGGCGCTACATTCAGCATGTCAGCTCTCAGAACAGACGTTCATTAATGACTACCCCAAAAAAGTCATAAATGGAATTTTATGTGAGATTCATGGATTATTCACGT
>Ga0126342_10023391_pt1 | contig 10113 bp, 11 predicted proteins | sample Cyp1metagenome_FD_92528 | JGI IMG/M metagenome (GOLD analysis project Ga0126342, IMG submission 92528) | Coral microbial communities from Lord Howe Island, Old Settlement Bay, Australia - Cyphastrea 1 metagenome | ecosystem: Host-associated > Invertebrates > Cnidaria > Coral ... | reverse complement strand
GATTGAAATCCCTGGACTGGTTGTTTTGTGCTTCTTGGTGGGGAAAAGCTTTTCGGTGATTTTTTAATTTTGACACACTTGACCTTGCAGAGCGACAAAAGTTGTGGCGCTGAACGAGTCTATATATATATATATATATTATATTTCAGTTTCTTCTTTCAGCCGAGCAGTCTCCGGTACAACATTCGTACTGTCCTGCTAGCTTACCTCTCCCTGGCCTCACGTTGATTTTGCCTCGGGATATCTCGGGATATCTCGGGATGCCACGGCAGAAGCACCGGCAGTGTCACGATATGAAGGCAAAACCACTTCCAGTGGGCTGAGGATTAACATGGCAGGATTAACATGGCATCCCAAGGGATCAGCGTGAATGAGATGAATCAGCATGCCTCCAAGGAAATCATGTCGGTTCACTCTGAATTGCTGAATTAAGTTCCATGTGCGGTGGTCCACCCATATAGTCTTTATGAGCATTGTTTCTTGAAATGCTGCTAGTCCTGACGAAACTGCCCTGCATCTGCAACTTATGACAGCGAAGATTCAGAGGCAAGTCTGGCCTCAATGACCATGAGATGCATCAAGACTTGAAGGGAAATCAGCAATCAACAATGTCTGCAAGCCAGAGAGCTGGGTCCTTTAAAGTTGTCCCTGGCATCAAGCCTCTTCCGGAACCAAGGAAGTGCCTTTGTGCACAAGGTGTTGCATGCCAGTGGGGCAGTTTGCATATGAGGGCCGACAGGGGAGACGCAGCTGGGTGCACGCTGAGTGCATGGCACAAGTTCTCGTTGAGGACTGAGGTTGGAGGTCGACTTTAGTTCTCCAATGTTCTAACCGATTCTAACCCATTGGTTTCAGTTTGCGACATCAACAGTGCTTGGAAGCAGTGCTTGTCGCAGGATGCCCAGCGACATGAAGACAGGCGAGCTTCTTGGGAAGCAGAGAAGAAGCTCAAGAGTCGCAAAGAATACGAGATCGGTTGGCGCATGGACAGTGTCCCACAAAACGCCGTGCTGGCAGAGCGTGCCTCGGCGGGCGAAGTCTTGGCGAAATCTGGGTGGAAACCAGTGGAAACCAGTGGAAACCATACAAGCAGACCCGTGATTTTTAGTTGTTTATCAATCGTGTGTCTAATCTATCTGTCTGTCTATCTATCCATGTATCCATCTATCCATCATCCATCATCCATCATCCATCTACCTACCTACGTGCTACCTACCTAACTACCTAATTACCTATCTACCCAGCTACCCAGCTACCTAGCTACCTATCTACCTAGCCCTAGCACCCAGCGACTTAGCCACCTAGCGACCTAGCTACCTATCTACCTAGCTAGCTACCTACCCACCTGCCTATTACAAACACAAGGTAGTTGCACACACACACACATGCAAATAGAGGACACAGAGGGATACAGATATGATTCTGCACAGATATCCAATGGCCATCACCGTAGGTATGGGCTGCAGCACAGCTTGTCCCGGGCTGTGCTGCTTGGTGCTTGATGAGGCTTCCAGAACCGTCAAGGTGCATTTATTGGGCCAGAAGGTATAGCCGGTATAGCTTCAAAATATTTAAAAATCAAGTGGTTGGGCTATGGTTGGGCCTCCGGAAACTGATCCTTTGATTCAGTTGGTCTCCTGTAGGTGGCACCTACCCTGGAGCCAGCTGCTGCAGTGAATTTGGAGTACTTGCTCCTGGCATTAAAGGTGCGTAAGACTGCTAAGCGCGAACCACTCTTCTCCTTAGATCCAGTGGATCCGCAGAACTTGGAGACCTGCCGTGAACGACCTGGCATTGCTTTGCTGGTGCCGGCCGTTTGAGAGGTTTTGCCAGGGGCATAAGTAGGATGTCTTGGTATCAGTGTTTGGGAATACTCCCCCGTTTCTCACATTGGTCCTGAAACAATTTGCGGCCAGGGTGTAATACAGATGCCGACCGAGGAGAAGACTCCGCAGAAGAAGGTCTATGAACCCAGTTGGCTGGCCGGCACCAGTGTTGGAGATGTCATGTTCCAAGCAGACTACTTCCTGAAGGAATTGGCACTGGGAGAGTACACCATGCCAGTCCCAAGCTCAGAGCATGAAACCAGTTGCAACTCATTGTGGTTCAGCCACACCTCACAATCTTCAAAAAAGCTTCCAGTAACTCGAAAAAAAAGACGTGTTGACACTTCAGATTTCTAGCGCTTTTTTCCACTATACCCTACCTGGTACCCTATTGCCCCATCATTTAGCTGTGGCTTCATCGTCAGGTGGCTGGCATGATGAGCGTCTTCGACTGGTCCGAGGTTTCGAGCACGGAGAGGGATCGCAACTGGTCAGGCCGCGAATGGTTTGTGGTGCGCAAAGCCGAGGTCCGAATGTCGGTGGATCAGACCCTGGTCCCCGTGGTGAAGATGGGGGTGGAGGCCCGGGAGCAAATCCTGACCAAGACTGGGCTGGAAGATGCAGCTGTGACGGCAAACACACATCCATTGAAGAATCTTGGTGGTTTAAAGATGTTTAAAGTTTCATCTATTGTCTAAATATGTCTAAATGGGTTCTATTGAAGAGCCTGTTTTGGGCTGGAAATTGGATGTGGGCTTTCTGTTTGGTATTTGCTTGCTTGAAGCAAGGAAATTTGCCGATGCCTTCACGCGCAACTTCGACCTTGTTGCCGAGCGAAAGAGTGTGGTTTTCCACTTGCGTGAGCTTGCGAAGGCCTCGGTGATGGCGAAATATTTGGTGGATTCCAACATCCGTGTCAGTAGCAGCTGGTATCAACTGGCAGATGAGATGCTAGGCCCTGTTTGAGCAGTTTAGCCGGTGAAGTGAGTGAGTACCTAGCAAGATCCAATGCCCTCGTGAGCATTGTTCCTTTAAATGTGCCTTGGGGGATACTGCTGGAGCCCTGGATACTTTAGCCGCGACAAGCCGCGCTCTTGATCCGCAGAAGCCAAGGATTGTGAAAAATACCGCGGCAGAAGCCCATCCTCAGATCCCGCAGCTATGGAATATGAGGGGAAACTCCCGTATTCAATTGAAGAATGGCAGACTGATTGACATGATCACTGGTGCCTGGGCGGGAAAAACATTTCCCAAGACTTGTCCAAAAAAAGACTCGACTCACATTGAAAATTCAAGATGCCCGAAAAAATTCCCATGGTTTAAATCGGTGTGTCGTCATTTCTCCCATTCAAATGGCCACAGCTTGCGGGATGTTCAGGTACATGCCCATTACTCATTGGTCAAGAATCATAGTTTAATCCCCATTATTCATGCTTAAACTCCCATAAATTGGCTGGTGAAAGCTCCATTTCTGGGAACTCCCGACCTCCACGTCTTTTTTGACACCCAAAAAAGGCGGACATCGAAACCTGCACGCCATCTATGGCGGCGTGGAGTTTGGCTTGGACCGCTTCGAGTTAGCCCAGCGCCATGCCATGCAAGGGCAGGCTGGCATGCAGCTGGGTCAATCAGGCGATCCGTTGAGAACCAGGGGAGATCAGGGGAAAGAAAGGTGTCAAACCATGGAAAGAAACATCACGGCTAATCCAATGGCGCACACACACAACATACATAACAAGTTTGATCAACTTCGTACTTTCCGAAGATATGACCCGCATCAACTTTTAGTCTACCAGTTGTGCAAGCCCTTTGGCATCTTGTTTTCAGCGGTTTCACCCATGACACTGAAGCTTTGCAGGGCGACCCATGTTCATGCCTCAGCGTTTTCAGATCGGACAGCAGGCCCAGGCGCGACTGGGGCTTTGCGGTGAGTGAATGCTGATAGGAAGAGAGGATGACTTGGGCGGGGTGAACATCATAGATTTCAGCCCATTAGTGCGAAGTTTCTAGAGGTTTTGACTCATAGCCCATTCATAACCCATACAAATATACCCATTTGAGCCATCTGCTGGCATCGAGCACGCCCGAACGGTTCGAGGTGCCACAGATGCCGCAGGGTGTCGACCTGAACTTGGACAAGTTCAACCTCTCCAGGATCGAGAAGTTCGCTGGCTACCTGCCAGCTGCTGCTGGCACCAATGACTCGCTGGAAGCCAAAGTCACCTTGGGGAAGGCCTTTTTGAAGGGCTTGAGAGAGCGGAAACTTGAAGAGGATGTGAGAGAATGGTGGGGGATGACATAACAACGTGAAGTGGGCCACGTTAGAAAGCAAGTGAAATTCTTCTTGAGTTTTGCGTACTCATATGCTGTACATCTTTCCGTTTCTGGAAAATGAATGCAACTGACCGAGACAAGACATGATAATTGGTTGCAGCCTGTAAACATTTTGTTGGGAAAGCAACTGTTTATCATTCTTTTCTTGTGCTAATCTCTTGAAACTAATGTGGTTGACCATGTTGGTCTGAATTCTTTCAGCCCAGGAAGTATCCTGGGCTGAAAGCCGAGTACGAAGACCTCCTGTTGAAGGTCTACGAGTCGCCCGAATGCGACCGTAGCGAGGAGGGTGATGCCTTTGTTCCTCCAGATCCCAGTATGGAGTCACTTGACGCAACGACCTGACCGAATCTGACCGACACGTTTTTCAGTTCAGAGATTTGGCAGATATTTTGGGTTGAGAGTTGTGGATGTTGTGGCAGACCTTGAACACATATGAAAAGACCCCACACTGAGGTGATGAGTTGATGAATTTGGATCACAGCAAGATGCCTACAAAACTTGCAAAATTTGATTCCCGGGTGCCACCTACTTCGGGCCACTGCAGCTGAGGTACACTTCCAAGATTCGTAGCCTAGTGAATGAGGAGAAACTCCTCTTTGAGCGGCGACAGATGCATTTCTTTGACAAAGCATTTCAGGTTGGAAACGCTGGAGCAGAGTTTCCAAGGCTTGGCACTGGTGATCGCAGCTTGCATACTTCGGTGGTACACATCATGTATCTCAGTATCTCTATATTATGGTTTATATTAGGTTATATATTCAGAAGTATCATTCACATATCATTAATGTATTATTCAGAAGTATCATTCCATCCTCAACTGAGCAGATTTCCATGATTTCCATGGAACAAAAGCCACTGGTGACACTGACACTGGTGGATCTCGTCACTTGGATCCAGGTCCTGGACCTCGCGAATTCAGCTGGAAAAGGATGGGACCAAAACCGACGCTGGGAAAAAATAGCTAAGGCGATATGGGTATATGTACTGTATACATACATGCATACATTCCATTCCATTCCATTGCATTGCATTGCATTGCATTGCATTACAACACATTACAATACAATACATTACATTACATACATACATGCATGCATGCATGCATGCATACATAAATTCATACACATATACATATACATATACATATACATATAATATACATATACATATACATATACATATACATATACATATACATATACATATACATATACATATACATATACATATACATATACATATACATATACATACACGCACACACACACATATATATATATATACGTACATATACATATACATACACACATGCACACACACATAAATATATATATATATACATGCACATGCACGTATTCAGTGTATATTCTAGATATCTTTACATGAAGTATTGAATTGATACATATTGATACCAACTTTTTTTGACCGAATTATTATAAATCAACATATCGATATATGATATACAACAATCATTGTAAGTGTTTGATGGCCTTTGATGGCTTTTGTCTTTTGCATTTCAACCATTTTCACCTATCTTTCAGAAGGTGAAACCAAGTAGCTCCAAGTAGCCTGAGGATGTGTCAAACAAGAAGATGGGCCTCATTAAAGTGGACTTTGACGACACTTTTGCCATGGTGCTGACGCATGACATTTTGCCCACGGCGGCCCCAGAATTTAAGAAGCAAACCGAAGATGGCAGCTCGCCAAATAGAAGCACACACACAGACATCACATACATCCACATACAGTTTTGTCACTTTTTTTGCCAAGAAAAAACATCTGGGTAAAGGTTTGAATCAAGATGAGGCCTTGGCATCTGCAGCTTAGATCGATTTGAAGGTAGGTCCAGAAAAGTCGTTAAACACGGGCAGTTGTTTCCCTGTGGCCGCGATGCGAGGTTCCACGTTCCGGATTTACCAAATCGGCAGCTTGGAGGTACGCACCACACAGCTGAAGTTCGGTCAGGAGAAGGTCGGTGCCATCTTTTCCAGCCGATGCTCAGTTGATGATTGGTTCTGATTGACTAAGCGGAGAAACTTGGGATATTCACGGATATTCCATAGGATCGCGGTGTGTTGATTTTTGTTGCTTCTCAACATCACATCTTTCGGTGCCTCGGATTCCATCGGGTTCCCTTGACTCGGAGTCTCGGGTCGCCACCGGCGACCCAGGTGCCCCTGAGTGGCAGCTCAAATGTAACGCCTCCAATGCAGCGCAAGAGGAGAAACTCCAGGAATGCAAGGCTGGACGGCTGGATCATCATTTTCCAACCCCAAGGATTCACCGTATTCACCGTATTCACCGTAAAGTCCTCTAACTGGGGGCTCCATAAAGTAACTGGGTTGGAATCATGGTTAGGGATGCTGATATGAGAAGTAGCCCTGGTGAACATTCAAGTAATTGGAGATGCTGAGGTGTTCATTGAGCCTGCGGATGGACATTTGCAATCTGGAAAGCAGCCACACCATTTCTACCTGGTCTTCAAGCTTTTTGGCCGAAGCCTTTTCCCGCTCTTTGGTGCCCCCATGTGCCCCCAATAGCCTCAAAAAATATCAAAAACATAACCATACACAGATGTACACAGCCCTCCCTGCCAATCAACTGCTGCCCACGGCCCATGAGTAGCCCAGGACAGTCCAAGAGAATGTGATCGTGGTGGAACAGCTTTCTAACGGCTCGAGGGCGTTGGCTGTGAACCCCCAAAATTTGGAAGATCGCAACTCCCTGGCGAAGCAGCTCCTCATCAGAACTCAGTAATTTAGTAATTTAGCACTGCTCCATACAGTTCAATGATGCACATCCGAGTTTTGCATAGTTGCCATGTTTCTACGTTCCTTGTTGTTTTGAAGATCGAAAGTTTCATCTTCCGCTGGACCGCAACCACTCCAGGCTCTTCACCGCTGATTGCTCAGCCGCCACGATCGGAGCGCTGAGCGCGATCCAAGCACAGGGTGGAAACATGCCCGTGTCCCTCTCAGTGCGCAAGCAGTTCCTTGGAAAGCTTGCCAATCCCATCAATCCCATCCACATAATGTTGAAACACCTGAACACGAGACCCCAAAATGAATAGATTCAACATGATTCAACTAAACTAAACCGGGGTTCCTATGGGGCATGTGACATTAGGGAGAGAGAACTATAACTGGAGTGGCAGGGGCATGGGTCGTTTTTTGCGATAGGCATGGTTGTCAGCAAATGGAGGCATTGGTGGAACACACGCCATCTGGCTGATTGTAGATGGCTCACGCCACCCTAATATCATAAATATCTTACAACACCCACTTTGTTTATAGTATACCAAGCCATCATCGTTCATTTTGTCGCACAAGGTTTGCCAAGATGGTCTTCAAACAGATGACGGGCCAGAGCTTTCGTGGACGATGGGGTGGCTCTGTAAGACGAGTTGGTCAAGGTCTCAAACCGGCCATGTCTGTTGGAGCCCCTGAGCTTGGGATGCTTGCCCAAGCCCCTGAGTTTTGGGACCTTTATCATCCCATACCTTGCAGTATTTTTATGCAATTTTGGTACGTAGATATGGAAAGCCCACGGAAAACGTGCCTTGTTTTGCAAGGAAAATGATCTACTACACTTTCTGGTGGGTTTTCCATGTCTATGTTCATTTACTGGAGGGTATCAAATGTATTGGCATCCATCGTGAGTAAAATGGATCGCATGTGCACTAAGTTTCATTGCATGCCACTGACTTGCAGACTGAGGATGCTCGGTGCCAAGAAACAGTACAACCTGCTGGGCTAGCCGCTGAACCTTAGTTGGAATAGCCTGGTTCTGGCAGCCCACAATCTGCCATTCGGCACAGATGAATGCAATTATATGACATGACCTGCTTGGCTTTCTCACATCTTCCTGCTCAACTAGCATCGCTTGGCACAGCTGCAGAAAATGGAGTCCCAATGCTCATGCTGAAGGGTGGAGATCTAGGGTTTTGAAGGACATGTGGAATGGGGTTTCGAAGGTGCCTTTCCCAACCATTTGGAAATTGCCTTCAAATATACGTACTGTAGTAACTGCAGTAAAACTGATAGGAACTTCCACTATTAGGATTGGATTTTACTTTTCAGCATCTTTTTCGGGGTAGGCATGGGTTCCTACTTCGCCAGTCTCAAACTCAAGTCTCGGTCGCGACGGGGCGAGCCGCAGCCGCTAGTGATGGCGCTCTTATGGGAGGATGGGGCGCCCAGGTGATAGCTGGGGTAATTCATGAATTGGGTGGGGCCTCAAAAGTAATGATTTACACTTACACCTTTTATATCCTTTTATGAATTATTAGACTCTGTTTCTTGAAATCAATGAATTTATGAATCTCGAGTTATAGCTTGCACACAATTCATACAAAAGGATCCAGGGGCATCAGGGGCCAGATGATCCCAAAGTCAGTGCCGGTCTCCAGGTAGTTGGTGGTGCCGAGCACGGCGAGATCATTGTGCGCAGCGGATGTGAGCTGACGTCGGAAATGGCTGTGCGCCGCCTCTCCACCGGCTCTGTGGTCAAGGATCCCCTTATGGGGCACCCTTATTGGGGGCACCCCATTGGTCGAAGCCTGCAGGGATGGTCCTTTTGGAACCATTCCTGGTGTGGGTCAAACCATTCCCAAATGGGTGGTTTATGAGTTTATGACACTGTTTTACCATGTTTTACCCACATTACTTGGGATTTTGGATTTCTGATTGGCTTTCCATGGCTTCCCAACAGGAGCTGAACTCTCGCGATGGCCGAATCGAATATGAATCTTGTCCAGTGGCATCCAGCCCAGACTTGGTCTGAAGGAAGATGTGAAGGACCAGGACATACGAGGACCATAATTTTAAAACTAGATGGTTAAAAAACACCACATTCCTTTTACCATCAGATTTTTTGACCAATCTTTTCCATCATTTGTGATTGCAAAAACCCATGGGTTTCCCGTAGTGTGCCCCTGGTTTGTCAGCCCATGGGATTGGCACCGGTTTCCTAAGGAGCTGGTGCAAGGGTCGGGCCCAGCAAATGGATGGGTAACCCCCAGCTTGCGCGGCAAGGAGCCGACAGTTGGCGCTTTTGTGTTGCTTTGTGAGTTTGGGAATAGGGCAAGAATACATTGATGATCTAAATATATCGAAATATGTTATGTCATGTCGTTTATGTTGCTTGTGTTCCAGAGTTCAAGACACTTCTAGCATTCGATTGACTGTATTCAATGCTTTGCAAGGACTCCAAGGACAAGTCTTGTGAAGGTTTTGCTGGCCTTGCGATCATTGTTGATATCCCCGTTGCAGAACTCACAGTAGTCCCGGACTCGTTCGCAGGAGCTTCTCGTCAAGAAGGCAGAGGTTTCGACCCAGGTGCAGGTCAGAAAATCCTCAGATCGCCATGTGATGGGACAATTAGACTCTGGTCCTCCTACATGGGTTTGTCTGAAAATGGGGTACCCCAAGGGCGCAGACAAAAACCAATGGTTGAGATAGTCATACATATTCCCATTAATTTCCCATTACAGTAGCTATTTGGGTGTGTATACCCCATTTTCAGACACACCCACTTGACTTGAACACAGCGAATACGTTGGGATGTGAAATTTGTCGGGCCTGAACCACTTCACAACTGACTTGTGATGAGCTTTGGAGCAATGCAGGTCACCAAGCGTTCTGGACGTTCTGCCTTCTCACAATGGGTTTCGTCTAAGGATGATGAGGCACGCAGTTTCAACTCATGGCTCTAGCTCAGCAATTTATGCAAAGTTGAAGTGAACCCTGCGCGCTTCATGGTACATTCGAGGACGTACATAGAGGAAGTGAAACCGAAACACTACCTTTTTGCACGCACGAAGTAACGCACACATGCGCTCTCTCTCTCTCTCATGCACTCTCTCTCTCTCTCTCATGCACTCTCTCTCTCTCTCTCTTGCACTCTCTCTCTCTCTCTCTCATGCACTCTCTCTCTCTCTCATGCACTCTCT
>Ga0126342_10023390_pt1:0-7500 | contig 10113 bp, 9 predicted proteins | sample Cyp1metagenome_FD_92528 | JGI IMG/M metagenome (GOLD analysis project Ga0126342, IMG submission 92528) | Coral microbial communities from Lord Howe Island, Old Settlement Bay, Australia - Cyphastrea 1 metagenome | ecosystem: Host-associated > Invertebrates > Cnidaria > Coral ... | reverse complement strand
CATTCCGCACGGGACTCGGTGGTTGACATCCGAGTCGCGTGCCCGGGTGAAGGGAAAACATATGTAAAATCAATAAATAAAATAAATAAATAAACAAATAAATATAGTTGCATGAATTGGGGACTTACTATCAATACCCTCTGGTAAACTAACATAGCAATGGAAAATCACCATGTTCAATGGGAAAATCCACTATAAATGGTCATTTTCAATAGCTATGTTAAATTGCCAGAGGGTAAGTCAGTTAAAACTCAGATAAGAGAATGGCTTCATGGCCACAAAGGTCCAAAATCTTGAAGATTATATTATAGTAGAGGTACAAGAAATGAAGGCCAAAAGAAGCACCTGTGGGAAGTTCACTGCATTTTGGGCGACTGGTTCCGACCATGTTCCGACTCTACTTGCGATGGCGAATCCAAGTGAGCGAGACGACCACAAAACAGAATCTGAGTGAATCATACAAGGTGGTGCTCCCTATGAGTTGGTCTATAACCACTAAGTCCACTAAGTATAAGCATATCTACCAGAAATGCTTAAGTTATATTAGAAGCATGGAATCTGCAGTTTCTACCCTTCGTTCCACAAGGTATAGTCACCCATCTGAGCAACAGCGCACATTGGCCAGCAGGGCTGGCAACATGACCTGTGGCGTGTGCGCCGGTCTCAGCATCATCAACGCTTCTAACAAATCTTCCACACTCTCCCCACTCTGGAACTTGCAATATTCTTCAAGTTCATGCTTTTGACGGTCCTGTGTCTTACATAGCTAGAATATGCTAGAATAAGTTAGATGCAGTAATGTCTTCAATTATGATGTATATCATAATATCTTATCGTGATCACCATGATCATCATCAAAATCATCATCATCATCATCCTCATCTCAATTTAGACTGCACTTCTAGGCTTCTCCGCCTGCCCTGCCGGTGCTCCAATACAAATCGAGCAATGCTAATCTAGAAACCTGTCTAAGCACAAATACTCCAGGGAGAGCGTTGCAGCGCTGGGCTCAGGATTTGACTACGGTAGGGCCGGTAGGGCGATAAGCCCCACAACTCAGAAAGATCTTGAAATAAACAGGTACCACCGTGTACCACCTGAAAGCCTGGAGATTCCTCGAGGTCGTGATAGCACCCCGGTATACACTGGTCGTGGCGGCTTGGCGTAGTTGTTGCATGGTTGTGCCTCCTGCAAGGCCACCAGAACAATCGTGCTGTGACAAAATGCGCACCTGTTTACTTCAGCTGCCGAATTGAGGCAGTGGTCTCTTGCTATGTACTAAGGCTACTACATGCTCACAAGTAGCATTGGGAGCAGGTGGTAGTGTCCGTTCTCTTCCGCCAGATCCTCTGGGAAAAGCCCGATATTGCAGGGCAAAGAAGGGTCAGCACGGAAGTCTAGCAGCAGCTGCGTCATTTCAGGATCTCCAATCCATGCAGCATGGCACAACGGAGTCAGACCGCGCAGAATACTGAAACCACGTTTGCTCTGAAAACTATGTTTCCTGTCCACTTGTTCCACCTCGGCAATCGCCGCTCCACAGAGTGAATCAAACATTCCAGTTGGAGCGGCACCAAGGTTCACATCTGCTTTGCTTTCAAGGATCAGTCGCACCGTGTCAACTGGAGACTTTTCACCGCGAGAGTGCAGGATTGACATCATCAAAGGGGTTTGGCCCAGCCCATGTCCTGAGCGAAGAAAGCTTGCTCAGTTGGCAACCTCCGGCATCAAAATACATCAAACCACTTCCCCAAGTTGAACTGGATCCACCAAAAGAATATCAAAATCAGCTGGAATCTTTTGAAGAAAAAATATGAGCATCAGACTAAGTCCCTGAACGGAGGGATAAAGACCGTGGTTTCCTATACATTCTCCCTTAAACCAATCCATTGACTAAGGGAATGAAAACTCGTTAAAGCCAAATCGGCCAAACGACTTGGCGGATTCGGGTCGCACCTTGCCTTCAACAACGCCGCCTCCGTGGCAGTGTCCGAACCAGCAGAAGATGCGGCCACAGTGAGCGGGGTGAGACCATAGGGTTCGTAGCTGCTATGCAAATCAGCCTGGGCCTCCCAGGCAAAAAGAAATGTGAAGAGACTATTGGGCCTCTCATGTGAAAAACTGTAGGGTGGTTGGGATATGTTGGGATACATAAAAATAGAATAAACAGAATAAACAGAACACAGAACACATTGTTGATTCAGCATCTCGCTTTTTCAACAGTTTGTGCTCCACTCGAGGCTGCTCAGTGCTGGATCATCCTACCGGTGGTGCAGCATCAAAAGGATTGCAAACACTGTACACCTCGGTGTCAGTGCTATACAGGGCTATACATACCAAATGACAGTAAAGAAGACGACATATTCGAGGTGCGTTGATGGCGGCTTGGATCTCCAAAACCTTTAGATAAAAGATGATAAAAGTGTGGGCTGCATTATTCTTGCATTTTCACTGGGATGTGTCAAGACTTGCTTGAAAGTTCCTTCAATTTGCTGCTTTTGTAATTATGGTGGCAGCAGTAGTGGTGATGCTGCTCCTGTTCTTCTATTTCTGGTTCTTCACTCCTGACGTCATGTTCACTCTGTCTTTTTGATCTGCATTGCGCTGTCTGCTGCTTCCTGGATCTTCCTGCTATGATGCTATCTTCATTCTTCACACCATTCCCAATCTGCCGTGTCTTACTCCATGTAATTACCTTTCCTCCATATTAACTTACGTTCCTCCACATCTTGTCGGTCTCAACTACTCCTCTAAGGTTTACCCATGTTGCCCATGTTCATCTCTACCTGCAGCTTTCAGCCTTTCAGCCCGCTTGAAGCTGTTTTTTTCTTTGTGCAGGGCGGTGCTGCGGGTGTCTGTGTGTTCTGAGCACTCGGTTCCCTCTTCAGTTTCAGGTCTAGAAATGTGTGTATACATATGTGATATACATATAGCCATTAGTGTTTTATTACTTTGACTGCTACAGTATCATTGTTCTATACAATTCTTTGTGCTGTCTTTACTATGTTCAATTACATATTATTGCGCGTACTGTCATCAACACTATTATACTCATACATGAATCCCGTCCATCAGTTATGTTCCCACTCATGCCTCCACGATCACCTCAAGCTGTTCAGCGGACCGCACAAAGTTCGCAACAATTGCTCCAACATTCGAAATGGCCTTCACATCTGCACCAAGTTCAATGAGTGTGGCTAAAATTGGCGCTGGTTGATTTGATTTCGCTGCCATCAGAAGTAAGGTTTGGCCATCGAAATATCCAAGCTCTGCAAGTCCACGAACACTCAAATTCATATTTGCCTTAGAGGTCGCAAGCAGTCGCAGCATCGTTCGGTCGCCACAAAACATGGCGCAGAGAACGCCATTCATGCCGCTTTCATCTCGAGAAGCTTCTTCAAGGCTTGAAAACCGGAAATCATTGAGAAATGCCTGCAAGCGGTAGTCATGATGGTGCTGGCCCAGCATTTTGGATTGATGAGCCACGTAAAAGCGATACTTGTTGACGGGGCCGCTTGTTTTCAGCTTGGAGATCTTCCTTTTCAACGCCCTCTCAGCCAGCTTCGCCACTACGAAACGGTCCGCCTCCACCGTGAAGTCGCCGCTCACAACACTATTCTTCAACCATTCCAGGGCAAGCATGAACTTGGCCTCTTTCTCTGAAAATATGATGATGGCACTGGTGTCAGTCTTGCCCGCCAGCATGTGAAACCACAACTCTGCCCTGCACCATCCTCTCAGCGTGAGGATTTTGGTTGCAACAATAACAATTGGAAATAATTCCCGAATTTCGAATCAATAATGTCAAGCACAATTGCTTGAATACCAAGTGTCTAGAGAAATGGGTGTTGGTGATAGTAAATTAGTAAATGTACACCAAATGCACACTATCATTCATGTATATAATAAGGATGTTCCACTTCAGGGTGTTCAGGCCTTCGGAGTTTGGGGTGATAGGGGGGAGTAGGCTTTTGGGAGGTTGCGGAGGGATTGAGGGATTGGGTTTAGGTCTTTTGGTGGAAGTGAGTTTCGGGAAATCCAAATCGATTCCAAAAGCCCTAAATTGTTGCGTGTAAGGAAGAGTGAACTACTGTGCTTCAAGAACAAACCATTCCCTCCTCTAGCTATCCAGGTGGAATGATTGCACCATTTCTTCTCTTCGTTCAGCACATAGGGCACCAACGCGATGAAAATGTCAGCACACTCCACATATGCGGGAATACTCTTGACTGCTAGAGCAGCATCTGACTTCGTGGTTGCCTCGTTCACTCCATGGAGACGGGCCGTGACTTGTGGGATCGCAAACCAGTCCAGAAAAAGATATCCCTCCAGAATGTTCTTGCGGGTATCTTCTGAAAGGGTGAGGCGCTGGCCATAAGATGCAGATACTGTATCCCCTTCGATCATCAAATCCTCTTGCTCTAGTCGAGCGATCAGCTTCCGCAGGACAGAGGTCTGAGCACCACTGGGATCTGGATGCTGTCTTCCCAGCCACTGATGAGAAATGAAGACAGTGTACATCCCTTGCTCCCATTTTTGAAGCAAGTTTTGCTTCACCAGTTCAGCATGTGACAACAGGGCTCCCTCCATTCGGAGGAAATCAGAGACCTTCACCACATACATAGGAAAAAACATTTGATGCACCGCAGGTTGTGCATTTGTGAAACAATTCCCCATGGCTTCCTACAGGTCTGAAGCCTTCCGTTCTGAGCCTTGAAAATGGCTGACATCAAGCCATCCAGGGCATAAAGCGACTGAAATCTGCTTCGTTGATACGGGTTCCAATGTTGGATGTTTTCTTTCTTTTCCTGAAAAACCTTGTGACCAATTAGTCTATAACACCATTAATTATTTCACTATCAACTACCGGCGATTTTGTGCATTGCTGAATTGTCTTTCAATAGCCGGAATTGTTCGCCATCTGTGGCAACTGGCTTTTTCGCCATCTGTGGCACGCTCCTGATCGGGCACAGGACCTTTGGCCCCAGATTTCCACCTAGTGTGCCGAAAAGTCCTCGAAATCCTCCAAAGGAGGAAAATGATCTCTGGGCTGAAGAGAAATGTCAGGAAACCTTCAGCAGATCTTTTCCTTTATCAGGGCTGCATCTAAGGTCCTACCATTTCTCAAGGGGGAGGCCCGAAAATTGCGAGATAACACCGTGCTTTGTGACTAATTGAGTTGAACTGTACAGCAAGCTCATTGCAGCATTGGCTTCTGCTCTGGCACTTCTTTGCCTGGCGCAACAACAAAACCATGTCCGCCAGGATGAAGTGCCGTGCGGTTTTCAAGGTTTTCTAGTCACCGTGACTCTAGTCACACATTGGTTTCCTGGGAATATACGTTGGGTCAAATAATTGGCCCAAAAAGTGGATGGCTTGATACCAAGAATTGCTCTTTGCTTGTGTCCATTGGTACCCCATGGTCTTGATCCATACACAACGCGTATCTTGCACATAGTGCCGACCCACTAACACTTGGCAATGAAGCTTCAACGGAAATCTCTTCTACAATGACACTCCTGGGGGTCGCAGTGGCAGTAGTCACACAAAACAAGAAAGAAAACCAAATCTTAAAGCGGAAAATCATTGAACATCTATGAATATATCATCTATCATTGGACACATAATTTGTGGATAGTTGTGGTATTTTCTGTTGCTTCGATTTGTGGAGGGTAGCACTGGTTGTTGGTCCAGCTCCAACAACACACACCTGAGCTCAAAGTTCACCTGTCAAGAGCTGGACCTCAGCAATGATCACCAGTAACGATGGGATGGTTTAGTCAATTATTCAAATATGTTTCCCCAAAAAAATGATTCTCATTGTTGGATTATGCCCTAGAAATTCTAGGCAAACCCAGACTATGAAAATTATGAAACATAAAACTCTTGGCTGTATCCCCCATCATTCATGAGTAGAACCCACTGTTTGATAGTTATAGTTATATGATATATGAGTTATATGCAACCCTACCCTGGCCCTACCCTGTGATTTGCTTCTTTGTATCCCAGCGTTTTGGAGGTGAATCCCCCAAAAAAGTGGACTGATTTCAGGGAAAATATGGACACACTACAAGAAACCATGGGTTTTACTCCCCTAACCAGGGTTATTCTTCAGTAATCAAACGTGGCTGGGAAATCCCCGAACTAAATAGTGGATTTTCCATTGCCATGTTTGATTACTAGAGGCAAAAACATACCATCAATTCCCATTCAGTTGCTTTATAAACTCCATCAACTAGTATCAACTATGGATAATCATAGATATCCCAACTGATATCATCTTGCTACAGTAACGGAGTTTATCCCTATATCCCATCAACTATAGTTGCTTTTAAAAATATATATATATATATCATATCCAGTTGGCCTATATCAACTATAGATAATCACAGATATCCAATGATTAAATCATGGTGAAATCCCCTGCTGCAATGCCGAGGCGCTGAGGGCAGGGGAGCTGAAGCGCCAGGTAAAGCTCGCCAGCCATCTTTAGGCACTGCACTGGCAGGAGCCTGAAAGGACGGTGATCCAGTCATGGGAAAATCATGGGATTTAGTGAGACATATGAAAACAATGGGATTCGTGTAGTCTATAAGTCTATATAATTGATATGATAGCTTCTTGCGATCTTATCTCAAACATGCGATGTTTGCCATAGATAGGACGATCCAATCAGTACAGCGTGTTTAATTTTACCACATTGAAGTTCGAGAAACGTCTCGTTCGCAGTATCCGTATCATTGTTTTTAGTGCATGAGTTGGTTGCGTGTGCGTCTTCATCATCCCACAAAATCAACGAATATAAATGTGTAAATCCAAAGACATGAAGAACGGCGTCGCGAGGCAACGTTCGCTCATCGCAAAGCGTTGCCACTCTGGTGTTGTGAGACCGATTAATCCAATAGTTACAACATTCAACTCGTCACACCCCTCTCATATACACCCCCCAAAAAACACCCTTAAAAACCATGGTTTAGGGGGAATTTTCACATATTTGGAACCATTTATGGGGGCTTTACTCTTCGGGGGACTGGGAGTCACATTGACATAACTTCGCAGGGCTCGATCTTCGGCACGGCCTTGCTAATGTAGACTCCTTTGCCATCGGGTGCATCAATCCACCTGCCAGGACAGTGATGAAGTCTTCAAGGCACCTGTCCCATCCTGTCCCCGTCAAGACCTTGGAAATTGATGAGGTTAGTCCAAACATTCAAAACAGAGATATCTCGTTGACAGCGCAGATTTCACTCGAGACCTAGTTGATCAGGCATCCCTGGCCCTCACAGTCTTCAGTTTGCAAGGGTTGCATTCATTCGTTCAATGGATTGTTTTACGGGAAAAAATTACAAGAAACCACGGTCTTGAATCCAAAACAAGGGGGGGCCTGAGAACCCAAAAGCAAAACGACAGCAAACAAATTTGAGTAATACTGATAATTGGTTTATTTCTTTTTCGCCTCTTGCCAGCTTCTTTTTAGAAAATGAACATTATGGACGCATT
>Ga0126342_10023389_pt1 | contig 10113 bp, 7 predicted proteins | sample Cyp1metagenome_FD_92528 | JGI IMG/M metagenome (GOLD analysis project Ga0126342, IMG submission 92528) | Coral microbial communities from Lord Howe Island, Old Settlement Bay, Australia - Cyphastrea 1 metagenome | ecosystem: Host-associated > Invertebrates > Cnidaria > Coral ... | reverse complement strand
TGTGTAAAAGCGTCTGTGTGTAAAAGCTTCTGTGTGTAAAAGCGCCTGCGTGTAAAAAGCGTCTGTGTGTAAAAGCGTCTGTGTGTAAAAGCTTCTGTGTGTAAAAGCGCCTGCGTGTAAAAAACGTCTGTGTGTAAAAGCGTCTGTGTGTAAAAGCGTCTGTGTGTAAAAGAGCCTGTGTGTAAAAAGCGTGTCTCCATAGTAACAACAGAAGACTCTGCTCCTCTACGCTCTCGGGCCATCCGTGGTCTAGTTACCCATGCGGTGGTTTGCTGTCGCTGGGTGCTTGATTCCTGAAATGGGTCACTAGAACACATCACAACACATCACACAAGAGTGGTTGTTTAGGTACGACAGTAGAGTACCAGCTATTGTTTTTTGGGTTGTGAAAACCAGGGTACCAGCAATTCCATGGTGATCCCGGTACCAAAAGCATGGTATCCAGCTATTTCCACATCCGCTCCTTTCTTCTGCTGCATCTTGTGTTAGGCAAAAGCATTTGAGACTCCCAACCCCCCAACGAGGGCTTCAAACCTGAGCATCGACGAATTCGGGCTGGCGGAAACCATTTGTTTTGGTTGGCACGATATTTCATGCAGGCTATTTCCTCAGTTTTGTTGCCCAGATCCTTGTTCAACAAATGGACAGATCACAACTTTGCCCTCCACACGTCGCTGTTCAACTGCTACGCCAGGAACAGATTGCCAGTTGCACCCGAGTCCCTGCGCGATGTCAGATTGATGGGGAAGATGAAGCAGAAAAACTCTTTGGGACCGTGAGTGATGATTTCTGATGATTTCTGGTTGATACTTGGTGGGCCACCCCGCTGAATAAGTGGTTCATCACCCATAGTTCGTTCACCCATTTATAGGTGGGAGAACTCACGAATCGGGGACTTACGTTCACCAGGGTTACGAACCAGTTACCGGGATGATCCAGGTATGGTTGATATGGTTGTTGTTTCTGGGATTTTGAAGAAATCAGGCCTTGGTTTTCGGGGTTGGGGCCAATCTCCTGCAGGATTTCTAGCCGCCCATTTCAAAGTGTGAAAAGCAATGCATAGTGACATCGACCACTTAGCCGTCCTCGACCGGGGGATGCACCGAAAAAGCTGTTTGAGGATTGGTCCTGCTAAGAGAAGCAGGTCACACCTACTCCAGATTGAGTACCCTCTGGCAATTTGTTACATAGCTATTGAAAATGGCCATTTATAGTGGATTTGCCCATTAAAAATGGTGATTTTCCAAAGTTATGTAACAGTTTACCAGAGGGTAACTTCTTTACCAAGACTAGTGACTAATCAAAAACTGGGGCTTAGGTTTTAACCCGTACCCACTTGGAAAAACAAGACAAATTGCCTTCTTATTTTGGTGGCTCCCCTCGCAGAACCCGAGGAATGAAGAGAGTCTCTAGGATTCAGAAAGACCGAACGATGAAGAGTGTTACGTTTCTTCTTTTGTTCAGAAACAGGTCACTATTGGTGTCACTATTGGTGTCACACTGTTGATACCTTCTGGTAAACTAACATAACTCTGGAAAATCACCATTTTTAATGGGAAAATCCACTATAAATGGCCATTTTCAATAGCTATGTTAGTTTACCAGAGTGTATCTGTTGATTGTGTATCACATTGTATCACCATTTCTGTTCTTTCGGTGTTCCGATTTCACCCCAGCACGGGGCGCAGGACACCCTTGGGGCTGCTGCTGAGTGATCTTTGCCATTCACCTTCCTCAATCCTGGATCCACTGCAAAGTATCTTTAGCAAAGCAGAGGAATTGGCAGCTGGGATGGCAGATGATGGCAGCAGCCGCTTTTTCTGATGGATATCATGGGGTGGTAAGTCCTTGATTTCAGGAGGCAATTGAGAAACTTCCCTAGGTCTTCCCTGAATCGGCCAGATTGAACCCGTTTGTGCTGAGTTTTACCAGTGCAATTCAGTACAATGTTTTAACATGTTTTATCCTTCAAAACGGGTTTAACAACGGGCTTTCATCGGACATCTTCATTTTGAAGGTCCCATGTCTCGTTTGGATTCGACCCTTCCCTGGCAGGGACATTTGGGGGACGTGAACAGCTCCGAAGCGCCCTTCCTACTCTTCATGTTGGAGTTGGCCAGTGCGGATGCCTGGGCTTTTAGGGATGACGCCCATAAAAAATATGGCAATCTGAAAATGTGTTCGGTATCCCCTTCATTTCACCTTGGAAAAAAAGATCAACGTTGGAATTGGGGGTACCCGGTTTTCCGACAGGCACCCAGTGGAAAACTGGTCGTTCGATGTCGACGCCCAGTGGTAAAACGGTGGTGTTTTTCCCCACAGAACATCGCATTGATGGAGTTTGCCCCTAGGCCCTTAGGCTCATGGACAGCTTGTACAGGGAAATCATTAGGGATGGGATAACCATGGCTCCAGGTATATGTACAGATACAATGAACGTATACACTGACATATGTATTTACACACCATAGCAATATATTATGACATGCATGTATACATAAATATATATATATACACATATGTATATATTATGTATATATATGTATATATATATATATATGTATGTATGTATGTATGTATATATATATACATATGTGTATATATATATATACATATGTATATATATACAATTTTATATAATAGAATAATAATCAATATATACATACGCACACACACACATCCCAAGTTTCGCGAATGATGCACGTACGACGTAGTGTTTCACACCGGTTGGTTTCCTCCATCGTTTCCGGCGAAAAACTGGCGCGGATCTGAGGTGATATCCAGCGATTTGTCACCTATGCGTTTGGGGTTCTCAGAGTTTTGTCCTGTGGAGGGAGCCATTAGGAGAGCCATGGGGAGCCAGTTGGAGCTCAGAGTTTCCCAACCGCATGATAGTTTGATCATGTTTGATCGCTCCGCAAGGACTTGGGGAAGAGTAGCCGGGGCGAATCATTTCTGGCTTGGAAGCGTGAGATTTTCTCAGAATCGCGTAGCATTGATTTTGATGATATCACCATAGTTGTAGGGGTTATGTCCCAACTTATGGATGTTATCACCATGGAAAAATGCCTACGAATACACCCAGCTGCACCCCTAAAGCATCAGGGAAGACCATGGAGACGCACGGTATGCGATTTGGCGCCATGGTTTCTGGATCGTACACCTTACTTTGGCCTGTCCATGACACTATGATTGGAAAATATTGGAAAGATATTCCCATTTCTGGTGAACTTAGAGCCGCACTTGGTGGGTCTCCCTAGCTTGCCGAAATCTGATTTTTTTTTGGGGAATCCAAGATCTCGGTATCTCAGTCTAAATCTCTGCCCTTTTCTATCCTCTGCATGTTTTTTTTTGAGGTACAAACCTTTGAGTCTTCTCTTTTTTCCCCATGAAAGTCTGTTTGTTTTTTGTTTCGTGGCTCAAAAGAGCCACAGTTTCATGGTGAATTGGCAGCTCCTTGGGCCGAGGTCCGAACTGTGCCGGCAAGGGCAAGCAGCGCAAGCGGAGAAGCTGGAATGCCTGGAGAAGGTGTGATTCTGCTGGGAAGAAGTGTTTAGTGCTAAGTAGCTAGATTAGAAGTATGGGTAAGTATGGGTAAGTATGGGTAAGTATGGGTAAGTATGGGTAAGTATGGGTAAGTATGGGTTAAGAGGATCAATCTAGTGAAAATCACTGCTTTTTTTTTTAAACCTAATTAGTAACTCTTCACAAAAGGAATCGTTTACGCAGATAAAATCACCCCAGCTAATCCAGCAGGCTAAGTGGGGGTCATGCCCACTTTTAGTTCCGGTGGTTTTACCCACTTAGTAACTGGGGTGAAACACCAAGTAGCAATTGATAGTACCATCCCTGCAATTCACATAGCCACGAGTTAGTGGTCGGAAGACTAGTTTCCTCTTAAGCCGTTCACTGCGGATCTATGTTCACTCCGGTAGTCGTGATGTGCACCCCCAAGCCCCCCTATTGCAGTTGATGGTGGCCATCCAACCGTATTCAACTACTATAACTCAAAACAAAACCATTTACCAGCCTAGTTTCGAAGATATCTCAGGTGATCATTTTGCTCCCGGGTCTTCATATTTGGAAATTCTGTTTTTTTTTCAACATCAATTTTTGGAAATACGTCACATTGACATCATTAGACTTGCATCGTAAATTGATCTGCGATGCATGAAGTTACCATAGGCCATAGGCATTTGGTGAGGTGTTTCATCTGTTTCATCCCGTTCCCAATTCACTTGGGGGCACTTGGGGGTCAAGTTGGGACTGTTAGTGGGTAACCACAAGATTTTCAACCTCCATCCATGATTCCATGATGTATTACAAGTTAGGATACCCTATGCTGAAATACAGCTATCTCCACTTAATCATTTGGTTCACCCCAACTATGACATATTTCACCAGCCTCAACTATGTTGAGTTCTAAGGCCAACGGCAACCCCCAAGGTAATCTCTTCCCCCGTGACCTTAAACACCTCCCAGGAACCAGAAACCAGACGGGATTTCGTAGAAAGCAGACATCTGGGGACCATAAATCTGGGGTGTTTCATATCTGGTTGGTGGTTTGGAACATTTTTATTTTTCTATATATATTGGGAAGAATCATCCCAACTGACTTTCATATTTTTCAGAGGGGTTGAAACCACCAACCAGATATGAACGGAGGGTTTTTCAAAACGCCAGGCTTCAGTGAATCTGCGGGAGCTGATGTCGAAGCTTCGGGCTACCTTGACTCGTACCTTGGGATATCTATTGGGGGATGTATTTACAGGACATCATGGGATCGGGATATAGTGATATAGTTCGAAGGTTTAGAGATATTTTTTGATGCCACTTTTAGGCGTCGGGGAATGTATTTTATACTAACCTACAACAAAACGATGCCGAAAAGTGTGCTTTCCCCGGAGCTTTCGATGATGCGAATTCCAACTATTTCCCCGGTCTCCAACGTTTCGGCATCGGCCAAAATTGGGGGTTGCTGAAAATGGTGGATTAACAAATTAACCCCCAACATGGCTATTTTTTTTTGGGGAACGTGATTCACTATTTTGGTCCACCTTTGGTCATTTTTTTGGGGTAGCTCACCAAAAAAATCATTTTGGAGTAGCCTATTTTATACTCCGTGAAATGTGGTATTCCACGGAAATAGTTACTATGTGGCTAAGTAACCTTTCCGATCCCTAAAATTTTTGGTAACCGAATTGGCCAATTTCTTTTGGGCCGACGGTTGTTTTCCCTTCATTGAAGCCCCAAAGAATGGCATGGCTGTTGGTTGGCTTGACAAAGCGACAAGACTTGGAAGTGCCAGTGCCATGTGTCACTGGGCTATCAGGCTGATTCTCACTCACTTCTACCCTCTGGTAAACTGTTACATAACTGTGGAAAGATCCACCATTTTTAATGGGAAAATCGACTATAAATCACCATTTTCAATAGCTATGTTAAATTACCAGAGGGTATATTAGGTGGCATGGACAGAGTAGGAATGTGTGGGAAAGATAGACAAAGCACAAAAAAACAGCACCAAAGTGATGATCGTCTTCAGTCTGGATCAAAACTGCCACTTGTTCAGTGAACAACAAGGATTCTTTTTACTATAGTTCCATAGTTCTGGAAGTTCCATAGTCTTCGCAGTAGTTCTGGATCCAAAGTTTTCTGGATTCTGAGATCTCCCATCATTTCAACCGTGGCGGTGTCGCAAGCGCAACACCGAGGTTGGTGTTCCAACTGTAAGGACTTGCCGAATGCCTGTGCGGTTCATGGTTCTTGGTCCTTTATGGGGCTTGACCGCTTTTGGAGAAACCATCCCCAGTCATGGCATGTCATGATTCATGGCCATGACTCGAGTGAATCGAACAGAAGTTGGGAATGAACAACAGCAACTCCGCTGTCTGTGGCTTAGCATCGTACCATGACAGAGGACGTCCACCAATAAGGTGAGATGCGCCCATCCACATGGGTTCTATGATCTAGTATCCTCCCGGAAACGAACCGTTTGCTAGGGAAAATATGGGAAAAAAACACAAATCTAAATGGGCCATGACTTCCGTAGCAAACTGTTAGTTTACCAGAGGCTAATACCTGGTATTTCTTCGGTATCCTTCGCACTACAAATCACTTGAAATTCCCACGTCCGGCGGTCGCTGCTGCCGTCGTAGACGTACAGAATGGCATAGCAAACCTGAAAAAAGTAGAGAAGTTTTGTCAAATCTGCAAAGTGATGTGGTAAACATCATCTTCAACACTATTTCTACACCATTTCTACTATTTGAGTCTTGCTATACTCCACCAGCAGGATCTCAGTTGGTCATGATTGGTATCCAGGTTATCTGGCTCTGGAAGCTTTTAGCAGCGGCCTTTATGTGGAGGCACGTCGACCGAGCTTGGCCTAAAAGTAGTTGGAATAGACAAAACCTTAAACATCCAGTTTTTTTTGGGTGAACCTGATTTGTTGTTGGGGTTAACGGTTAATATTTGTTGTTGGGGTTAACGGTTAATACTACTAAATTTAAGGGATGATTTTGGAGTCCTCGAAGCCTTCCCTGCTTTAGCGCCAGGGCTTGTCCAGCTGGTGCCTTTGTCGTACCTGGCATACCTTTGGCAGCTTCCACGACCTGGAACGCAAAGCTGGTGGGTCTCATTGGGCTATATGCCAAAGAATTTGGGATATGTTGAGAATTTAATTTTCAAATCAAGACACATCTTCATTTGAACAGTGACAAAAAAAGGGGGTTACCCTCTGGTAAACATACAAAAAGCTATTGAACATGGCCATAAGTGGATTTACCCATTCAAAATGCTGGATCTTTCCATAGAAACAGTGGATTTACCCATTCAAAATGCTGGATCTTTCCATAGAAATAGTGGATTTACCCATTCAAAATGCTGGATCTTTCCATAGAAATAGTGGATTTACCCATTCAAAATGCTGGATCTTTCCATAGTTACCTCAGTTGACCAGGTCGGGTATCCCCCTTGTCACATCCAGGAGGATGCCGAGATGTCGGCCAACCAACGCTTGAGGCGTTTCCTGCAAGCACAGGCCCTGGGGAAGCCCTGTAGAAAGCGGGGAATTCACACAACTCCCTGTAAATTTGCATGATTTGGAGGGCGGGAACATATATATATATACACATATGCATGTACTGTACTGCAATGTACTGTACCGTAATGTACTGTTATGTACTGTACCGTAATGTAGTGTAATGTACTGCAATGTACTGTACCGTAATGTACTGTAATGTACTGTACCGTAATGTAGTGTAATGTACTGTAATGTAATGTACTGTAATTTAATGTAATGTACTTTACTGTACTGTACTGTGCTGCAATGTACTGTAATGTTACTGTAATGCAATGTACTGTACTGTACTGTAATGTATAGCAATGTACTGTAATGTACTGTACTGTAATGTATAGCAATGTACTGTAATGTACTGTACTGTAATGTATGTACGTATATTTTTTTATTTTATTTTTATTTTTAGATGGCTTCTCTGCAACCACTTTGATCCAATGAGTCGGTGTGTTTCCCCGACTCTGCGCAGGGGATCGACACGCGGCGAACCAGTGAGGAGATGTTGAATCAGTTCACGAAGCAGGTGTCGGCAAGCGAAACATGTGGTATTTTTGCACCTTCACCGCAGTTTAATCCCTTCCCCCTATTAACATTACCCTCTGGTAAACTAACATAGCTATGGAAAATCACCATTTTTCATGGGAAAATCCACTATAAATGGTCATTTTCAATAGCTATGTTAAATTACCAGAGGGTATATACCCCCCCTAGAAACGATGTTGGTGTAGGAGATTTACACTTTTGCTATTGAACAAAAATCGGAGGTGTTTGATATTAGGGGGATTGGTTTATTGTACCCGAGGGTAGTCAACTGTGGCTGGGAAATTCCAAACAATGAACTGGAGGTTTAGTTCGCTGGGAAAATCATCGAACTTCAATTGCTGCAGCACGTAGCTGGTGACACCGGGAATTCTTTGCTTTTGAAGGTCTTTGGGGATATTTAATGGTGATTCAAATCACCATTAAATCACCATTAAATCTTCATTCGTTAACGAATCAACCAGGGTTTTTGGGTTTTGGATGGGGCTTGTGCTGGGAGGCTGGCCGATATCGTCCAGTCTTCCTCCGAGTGGGTCAGCAAACCGTGCGCGTGCCCAACTTTCGTGGCAGGCGCCTGGGCTGGCTGGGCCTGGGCCGGCTGGGCCTGGGCCGGTGCTGTCGCCGTGTTGCGACTTTAAAGAGGTTGATAGCATAGGTTGAGAATAGTTGAGAAACTTGGAAATATGAAATATACCATCATCAACCTATGCTATCAACATCTATCAACCATCGTTAAAGAGGTGAATTTCTTGGGAAATTCTTAGGACACCTACTTCGTTGATCCCACGCATCCTAGGTGGATGTTCTCCCGATAATTCAGTGGGGTCGGGTGGATGAAATTATGAAGAAACTGGGGTGAACTAACTTTTTTCACCTACGAATTGTAAGTGGGATGATCCACCAAGTACGATAGGTTGATGATGGTTGATGTTTTGAAGCAAAGGTTAAATGATTTAAATGGATTGGATGCTTCATCCTTTCACATCCCTTTCACATCCTTTCACCATGCTGTGTGATATAGTTCCATTATGTTCCATTCGCGTAGGAAATGACTTCTGTAAGAGTCACAGAAGCCCTGCAAAATTACAGAATTTCCATCACGCGTGCAACCTGCAATTGACAGTCCTCTCAGTGTCAAGCAACTCTTGGACCAGTATGGGTTGTGACTAGCATCCAGTGGCTGAGGAACATGGTTTGGTTTTGTAGCACTTCGAGAATATAGTCAAGGTTTTGCATGTCCCATATGGAACACTTCCAACATCCCATTGAGATGTGCTGCAGACATCGTGATATCAATCCTATCGGTCATATCACCATCGTGCCGCAGTGTACCCACCTATCGGATTTTTTCCGATTGACTGTGACTTAATTCACCTACTTTCAACATTTCACAGAATTGGATGATGGGAAAATTTACAGGAAACCCCTATATTTGATGGTAAAAACCATGGTTTCCTGTAGATTTTCCCCAACAAACCAATCCATTGAACATTTCACCTACCGACAGTTCAGTACACATCCTTTGAAATCAAGATTTCCATGAACTCACAGCCTCTGCGACGTCCAGAAATGATGGACAGTAATCTGGTTCCATTGTTGGGCAGATCTGCATTTGCCAACGCTTATATAAACACCTTGATTTCAGCGTTTCTCATTCAATGCAATCTTGCTCAAAGTGGTGGCAAACTATCTGAAGTATCTGAATTCTAGCACCTTTGTGACTAGATATGCAGTGCCATTCCGTGTCAAAAACGAACCACGCATAGTCTGGCACTATCAGTGGTCAGCTGGGACATCACCTCCCAGCCGCCAGGGACACTTCCAAGTGCGCCTTAAGTCCCTTGGAAGATGAAAAACTGACGTTGCGCCACGGAGTGCAGAACCATGGGAGAAAACAGTTTCACCATGGTTTTTCCCCAAAAAAACTATGGTGAACTATGAAAACCACTTGCCCCAAACATTGACCCCACTTCCAGATACATTTGGATACTCAAATCTCATCCGTCTCCAGTCGCACAAGACCCAGCAGTGGCACCATCGGTGATTTAGAACTCACATCGCCCAAGGTGTTCCAGAGTCACGGATGTTTCGCGCCATTCAGATGCGTTGCCAGAAACGGAGGGGGAGGTTTCGAGGTGAAAAAAAGACCTCAACGGATGGGGATAAAAAATCAGCGGTTGGATTCCATCCATGGGGGGATATAAACATCGCCAACAAATTAAAGGACCGGATAACCCCACATGTTACCAACTTCTTTAGACTTAGACTGAGCAGAGAAAGCGAGAAGGGAAGTGGAAGTATGAGAGTGATGGAGGGACGATGGTGGTATGTATGTAGGTATGTATGTAGGTAGGTGAGTTTGTGTGTGTGTATGTGTATGTATGTTCAAGTACAGTGAGTGAGTGAGGGAGGGAGGGAGTGAGTGAGGGAGTGAGTAGATGGATTGTGTGAGTTGTGTGAGTTGTGTGAGTTGTGTGAGTTGTGTGAGTTGTGTG
>Ga0126342_10023388_pt1 | contig 10113 bp, 9 predicted proteins | sample Cyp1metagenome_FD_92528 | JGI IMG/M metagenome (GOLD analysis project Ga0126342, IMG submission 92528) | Coral microbial communities from Lord Howe Island, Old Settlement Bay, Australia - Cyphastrea 1 metagenome | ecosystem: Host-associated > Invertebrates > Cnidaria > Coral ... | reverse complement strand
TCACAGACCACTTCTGTTATCTGAAGCTTGCCAAGAAACGTACTGCGTACCAGGCTTAACACACTGTTCAAATTCTCTTGTTTTTGTGGGGGGACAAGTCAGTTTCGAACATGTTTTCGACTCTGTGATCCGCACAGTTCCAAGTTCACCATGGCTGTCAAAGCTGACAGAGCCTCGGTCGATAGTTTGGGGGGCGGAGGTGATGAGTTGATGGGTTAAATGATGTTAAACGTGCTAAATCATATTATGCCATCTCAGATCATGTTGAGTCATTTTAAGTTCATTTTTGTATCCTCACATGTTTTCTAGAAGATTTGTACGCAGAAATCAGCGGGTGAAATGTACAATTGATGGATCGTGGGTGGTGGCTCTGCAACGCACCGGGAATCTGTGAGGAATACGAACTTTTGATCAACAACCAGGATATTTGGGGAATTGCGGTCCTTAAAGTGAGAAATAACAACTTTCAAGAGGAAAACAAATCCAAAACGTATAGGATTTTGCTCAGATATGCTCAGATTGTTGGGAAAGCAACTGCGTTGGAATGCCAATTGCCATCACACAGCGTTGGGGCACGAACCCCGGACAGAAACTTTGATGCGTCCTGTCGAAATGGTCATGGGAGGTTGCGGTTGGGTGAAAGGTAACTAGCAACGGCTTTCAGCAAATCATCAGTGCTGAAAGACAGCCTGTATATATGGGTGCCAAATTGATTGATGGTGTATATACAGTGATATCCTTCTTCAATCACTGACCCAACACGATCAACAAGAACACTCCCAACCAAGCAGCGCCAAATCAAATCAAATCACCATATTGAAAGACTTTTCCCCCTGTTCATCTGCCTTTCTGTATTGCAGAATCCCAGTATTCCTGCGGAATGATTTCAAACATCATTTAAAATTTATTCCACTCATCACTCTAAGTGTCCAAATTACAGGTTGGTTCGCGAATGTCCCCAATTTTCTCTGCGAACCAACCGTTGCAAAGTCAGATCACTGCACCGTTCCCAGTCCTCAATGAAATTGACATCGATGCAATAGACCCCCGCCACTCGGAAGTCCTGATGTCCATCAGTGGTGCTTAGCCTACTGCCTCAGGTGAATAAATGAGTCAGAATCAGTCAGAAAGTGTTCAACCCATTGATAAACCGTAGCCCTACAGAGAGCATCCATTTTAAAAGGACACTTTTATAGAATTGGATTTGAAACCATCGAGGAATGCCAAAACTCATGTCAGAATAGATGCCAGAAAGAATGCCAGAATGCATGATTGAAAATATGTCAGAATATATGCCGGATAGAATGCCAGAAAGAATGTGAATACACGCCAGAAAGAATGTCAGAATACATGCCAGAAAGTATGTCAGAATAGATGCCAGATATAATGTCAGATAGAATAGAATGTCAAAGTATATCCCAGAAAGAATGTCAGATAGAATGCCAGAATAAATATGCCATATATACTTCCAAATGGTATGTCAGAAACATGTCAAAATGGTGTTTCAGGGTGGGGATCGAAGAAAGGAATTCGAGTGACCCCTCAAAGTAATCCGCATATTTTTTCCAGGGATTGTTGACCCTGGATGGATGGACATGATAGATCTATATCTGATATATCAAAGATCATCAATTCCCACAAGTGGGATCAAGTGGGTGCATGGGATCAAGTGGATGCCTTGTTTCACTTTCTCGAGGCGGATTCAGATCCACCAGATCCACGGCCCGGCCATGATGCCATGGCTGTCCTCATTCTGCAGCATATCCACCAAATCTCGCATTACCGGCAGGTGAGAATAAAGCTCAATCTGCCTCAGAAACTGTCGCAGGCCCCTGCCGATCTTGGACAGTGGGACCTACCATTCACCAATCAGCTATCCCAGTGAGGCGTGGAGGCTATGCGAAGGCATAGCCAATTCTCAGTCTCCCACCCTGGACAATCGAAGATGTAGTAGTCATCATCCAAGGCGTCAGCGATCTGTTCCTCTATAGAGGGCGCAGGTTCTACAGACGAAGTTGAGGTGCCCAATATTTTCAGGGGTGGATTTCAGCCAAACAAATAATATAATATATATATATTTATAGATGTTGTGATTGTATATATATATATATAATATCTAAACATATATTATTATATTATATATATATATATGTACATATGAATATACATATATATATATTTCTTATATTTATATGATATTATATATATATATTGTTAGATTATATTGCATTATATGTATACATGTAAATATATAATTATATATGGTCCCGTCCTGGTGCATATATACACATATCAAAACATACATGTACCATGCATGCATATATATATATATATATGCAGATATACGTGAATCATATATATCTATAATATACATGTATATCATTGTATCATATATATATATTATACGTATGTATCTAAATCTATAGTATAGGAAATTCCAGGAAAAGAACTACCGGACTCTGCGGGTTTCAAAACTCTCCCCACTTCGAGAAAATGGTCGATGGCTTGGGCGGGGGTCAACCAATCAAGCTGAACAAAGACAGGGCCTCCAACCAATTCATGTTCTCCGACAAGTACTCCATGGCAAAGACCAGCCCTCCATTGGGGCCATAGTCAAGTTCCTGCACGAGGCGGCCATGGTTCTTTCTCCCGGCTGCCAGGGAGGCTGTTCTCCAGTTGCAATCTTGTAAAATCGAGTATGATTGAAAGCTGGACCCCTCACTAGTTGGTGGTTGAGCTACTGAGCTACAGTACCTCTTCCATACAGTATACATCAGTGTATACTGTACTCCAAGCTGACATGTTTGGCCTTTTACCTTCATTCCAGTGACGCCACTCAGCGATCATCCTTCGATCTTTGGGAAGAAACAGTAATGAAACATCACCAAGATACAGTATAGCCTATGGGTCAATACCCTGATACCCTGGTGAACACATCAAACTGGGTCGTAGTCATGGATGTTCATCAATGCTTCCAAAAAAAAACATAGAATGTCTAGATAGGTTTTGACTCTCCAAATTGAAAGCGCCCAGCCGCTCCCTTTTTGACAATCCTCCATGACGTCATCCACAGAGATGAGATCTCGCACCTAAAGAATGGACTGAAGTTTCCTTGAAGAGTGGTAGTTACCCTGGTAGTTCATACTAATTACTGGAATCAAATATGAATATGAACAATGCAATCTTGTCTCGCTCCGTTCATTGTACTTCCGTATGCAACCGGTCGTCTCTCCTTGGTCAACGAATATCAACCAAATGTGTCTTTTGGATTCTTTTGGGGCGTCTCAAAGCATCCATTTTGTTGAAACGTTTTTTTTCGCTTCAACCCCATCTCAAAAAAATTCAATGGTTCAATTCAATTTCGTTAATTGCTATTGTTTTGCTATGCATCTCTCCCCCATCCCCAGCCGAAGCACATCGACATAGCAGTCGTAGAGGAAGTTCTCGGCTGCAGGATCCAAGTTCACCACCCTGCAGGTTCTGCGCATGGCCACTTTGAAGTGTTCCTGTGGCAATTCGTTACGGTAGTTTGATCGGTTTCGAAGAAGCTGATGCGTTTTTCTGGGTCATGGTCATGGCTCATTTCTTGGATTTTCTTGGGGAAAACCATCCATAGTAGGGATTTTTATCCACATGACATGATCCATACTATAGTTCATCAATGTTCATCACAGATCCAGATTTCCTCCCTACCAGATCCACATTTCTGAAGCGTTGGATTCCCGAGTCCACCGTCCGTCCTGGATGATGGCGCAATATGTGGACCTCACGTCACGAGCTGAGTTGAAATCTTGGGAGAATGCGAAATTCAGCCGCAAGAAAAGTATGTAATTATATAATATTATATATATATATATCATAACATTATACACACATTATATTATATAACATGTTATAATACATCATACAACTATGTTGCAGCTTTATGATATTAAAAATGAACCGATATGTTTTTCCCTCAACAAATGCTAGTCCCCTCCGGTCATTGACATAGCATGGCATAGCTCCTTAGCTCCTGAACTCCTGGATCGATCCTTTTATTAAAAAGGTCGGTCGAGTCGCTTGCCACATCCGGCCGGTCCCATCACAAACTGCGCGAACTTCATGGGGGTCCATGGAGTTCATCCGCGACGGCGGTGGAGAACTTGCGGGTTGAAAAAGGCATAAATTGGCACAGTGTATGGCTGTGTGTCAAAACCTATAGTACCCCTGTAGTGAACATGAAAATAGCTGGGATTTATGGATGTGAATAACCCACTAAAAATGGTATTAATAGGTATTGATCCATACCCATATGGCTGTATGTTGCTGTATAGATAAGAAGGGAGATGTTGAGCAAAAAAAGGGAACATGAACTACTTATGATTGAGCCGCTCCCCTCGAACATCTGTGATTGAAGTACATGAAAATCACATGCTGATCATCATCATCTATTTGGAATGGGATAAAAAAAAACAACGATTCGAAACACCAAGCAAACTTAAGCCTTTGCTTCTCGCGATTGACTCTTAAGCGGCATTGCTTTGGTTTGATCTGGCTGATTGGTTGGTGGTTCAACCAGCAGAACGGTTGGGATTCAGTCAGAACATAGCGCATGTGCCGCATCAGTTAAGCCAATTTAAGCCATCACCCCGGAAAATGGAGCGACAGGATGTTTGGGTGCCCACTTTGCCAAGAATAACTTCAAGAACGCTACAATAAGGTGCTCACATTGGCCTGCTTGCCAGGGCATTTATCTTATATAGTGTGAATGTAAAGTAGAGCAACAGTCAAGGCATATTTTCCAACCTAGGACTGTTTCTGTTTTATACATTTTTATACCATATATAGAATCCATTATAGTCATGATGAACTGGCACTTCTGTAGCAGCTATTTCAGTCAGCTTGAGCCCAGCGCAATCGCAGGGCGCCGTCCCTGTAAAGGTGGAGGTGTCAGTGTCAGCGGTCCTTTTTGTATGGAGGGTTTGGAGTATCCCTATCTTAATCATCCTTAATCAATTTTATCTGAAGGTGGGGCAAAATCTGTGATACCATAATTTGATATAATGTGGACCTATTGGATGAACATAGGAGCTGCATCCAGTTGAGTGTTTGCCCTATAGCCATCTCAACTTCACAACGTCGGCTTCGCACCGGGCTCGAAGTTTTTGCAAGGGTCAAGTCGAAAGCATACAGTATTGCCCCAAAGCAAGCTCCAGTCGGTCTCCAGTGTGCCTTTCCACCAAAAACCAACGGGTTCCAACGCTATGTACAGAATGTGGCTCCACCAAACTTCTAGTCACGCTCAACCGTAACGAGGCCGATCAGGCGTTTTGTAAAAGGAGCCTGGCCTGGCCACTCCGAGCGATTTCGGGATGTCATGCGAAATGAGCAAATCGTTTCAGGACCAATCAACACAAAGTGAAGGAGTTTCAAGATTGGGCATGTTTGTTGGTTACATGTTACATCCCAATATTCACAATTGTATAGTAGTAAAATCCCCATGTGCTCATTTTTAGCATCAAACCATCCCCATTTTATGGCCCTTTCAGTATGATTAGTGATTAGTGTCTGGAACTGGGAGATCCAATTGATAGCCGCCCATCAAGTGCTTCCGCCTGCGCTGTTGGAACCTCAAGCCGTAACGACGGAAGGCATCACCAGATGAAGCAATGGGAGAATCACCAGTGGATCGACTGCAACAGAAGGTGATGTTCAAAATCTTCACTTCAGACATTAACACTAAGTCTATTTAACAATACTTTTCTTTCAACTTGACATGGAAACCATTGGAAAGCCTCGTGTCCTTTCGCATGGATATTGAAGTCCTTCAATTCAAGTGTCCTGAATGCCACAACGAGTCGAACCACAGCCACCCCTTGGGTCAGGCTGAGATGGTCCCGCAATGGTCCGGGGTATGTCTGGGTTGCTGGGAAGGTTGGTGGTAGCCGCACCAACTATCCTCAATTAGATGCCTTAGTATGGGTCCAAATTCAGTACCATCAGTCCCTCATGTACCATTCCAGGTGATCAATTTTGACCCACAGTCATCACCCCCTCAGGTTCTGGCTGCCACCATCCACCGAAAAAAGCAAGCGCACCCAAGAATTGCGGTTGGTAGTTTTCTGTCACGTCTGGTTGCTGCAGGAATTGTTTGCAAAGATTTCTCCACTACTTCTCCAACTGTTTCATAGTTTGTTCATGTTGCGCATGTATGACAACACAACTTGCTGACCTGCAGGAACCAGGTGCAACGGCTGGTGCGGTTCAGGCGACCAAAAAGTAGTGATCTTTACGACCCGTGCCCTCCATCAAGAACTGACCCTTGTGTAGCCCTATGTAGTTCTATTTAGATACATGATACAGGTGAGTTTCCACCCATCAACGGGAATTCCGCGTTGTCATGCTTTTTGACCCGAGATTCCTCATCACATTATATAGGTGTTCCTATTCTTCTTTTCCACCGCTCGGCTGCGCTTTTGGATTCTGATTCAGACGACCCTCGTTTTGAGGATGCCAAACGCATGGAGCACGAAACACGACAAAACTATGTACAGGTGCCAGGAGCATGGATAGCTTCATATCCTTTCATAACCAAAATAACCAAACCATCCGAATACAACAAAGCTGAACAAATAACCACGGCTTTGTCAGTGCGTTCCGCAACAAAAAAATCCCTTCAGAGGTTCAAACATCCGTGACCCGTTTGTTAAAGGCACAGTTGTCTCAGGCAGTGCAGGATCTTTTTGAAACCTCCAGAATCCACTGGCAGTCAGTGATTTCCATTGATTTCCCCCATGATGCTACAAATTTTGGAAGGAATTCGTTGGAACCCACTGTTCTCAGCTTTCGGTGGGAGCATCCCGTGGTGTTTTACTTTGACTCATGAGTTCGGTTACCCAAATCCACCAGCCAAGGCCCACATTGTCCGTTTCAGTAGGGTACCTGGCACAGCTAACCTGAGGCACCCTGAAAGTAAAGTCACCTGGGATCATGGTTACATTTGCGGAGATGAACAATACCAGATGATATAATTGAACATCAATGAAAATCATTGAACATCAAGTTTGGGATCTCCCTTTTAGCAAACTAAGCATGCCTGCATCAGCAGCCCATCAGCTTGCAGTTTCCTCCTCAATCAACCCCGGATTCATCAAGGTTGATCGGGGGTCGGGGGTCCTGCGAAATAGATACGAGACAATCTAGTTAAATGATGTTAAATGGTACCCGGTACTCCGCAATTCAACATATTCAACAGCTTAGACTTAGATCAGCTTAGGAGTTTACTCAACCAGGCTCTTGACCATTCTTGTATATTGTTGTCCCTTTATCCAAACTGACCAATCATGTTCAATAACTTAAAAGATAACTTGGGCTCCATGACTCAGGAACCCTATGGAAATCAATGGAAATCACCAGCAGCAATGGGGATTTCACTGAACAATGGAACCAATGGCCTGCTGTTTGGGTTGACCGTGACCAGAGCTGGGTCCCAGCACTGTGTTTGCCAAGTCCGTAAACTCCTGAGCGCCCCAGTTTCGATGTGAGGAATGTGGAGCCAGGTAGGAGTTTATAGAACCAATGATTTTGCGGTAGATTTTAGGGAGATTTCACACGGGGACAAGCTTTTTGACCCCAAGTGTAGGGATTTCCTGTGAATTCTACCTGCCATCAATTCTCTACGACTGACTAATTGGTGGACCAGCCACCTGCAAAAGTTCACAAATATGACCTGCAGTCAATGGGGCATCATTCGGTTTTTGAGGGATGAAAGTGATGAAACAAAGGAAATATGTCACACCAACAACTATCCATTGTTTGCGGATGCGAAGGAAAGTCTTTCTAGGATCAAAATAATTATAATTTCAGCATTAAAACATAACCATCACATACAGGTCAAAGTCAAACACACTGGTGGCCTTTGATTTGATGATCCAAAGAATTCGGCTATTTGGGATAGTTACCCCAATCCTAACCAACATAGGATGATCCCAAAAAAGATCCTGAATCCTCACAACTGAATCATCCCAATCCGGGATCCGCATGTGGATCCTGAAATATCCTGAACATGTGGCAGTTGTTTCCATGCAATGCATAATGACTGTATGATACTCTATGATACTCTATGTATGTGTAAAAATTGTAACCAGTTTGAGATCCCGGCAAAGACTACAGTACGGACTTTGGTCAATGCTGTCATCTGTATCACGTTTACTTATAAAGTCTCATAAACCTAGTCGTGCATAGTCGTGCATCAAATCCGCGGAATCTTTGGCGAATCTGTGGTTCGCTTCTGGCCGGATTTCATGGGTCAGTCATCGAACTTTCAATCGCTGTTCGGTGGTTGCAATGGCAAACAACTCCTCGATTCGGCTCATTCTCCCAGGATTCTCCCAGGATGACCACCAAGCATAGTGATGGAATGTTCTGGTTATACACTTAGTTAATTACAGTTATACTCCCCCTTTACGTTTTCCGGCAAAATCCTAGGTTTGATATGGTTTGATCGCCAGTTTTGTTACCAGTCCCTCTGAGTATCTGGCAATGGTCTCAACCTCTGCTGTCTGTCTGCTGTGTCTCGACACGGCCTGGGACAAAATGCCCGAGCCAATTGGATGCAATCCAGAACACACAATATCGACATATCTGATAATTCTATGGAGAAATCTCCATTTATCATATGTCCATGAACTGAATGAATTATCCCATGTGAATAGAGAATAAATATGATAAATCTCCATAGAATTTCCCATATTCCATATTCATGTTATTTCTCCAGGAATCATCCCATGAGCTAACCAGGAACTAAGCACACCATGGCACCGCACCTCCTCCAGCGATTCCAGCAACTCTTTGGGATGTCGGAGATGACTTTGAATCTGGTTTGAGGCTGGGAAAATCATCTGATTTTTTAAATGGAAGTTTCAGATGGGAAAATATGGGAAAATATGGGAAAATCATGGGAAAATATGGGAAAATCATGGGAAAATCATGGATCTATCCATTGAAAAAATTGCTCTGTTTGATTACCGGAGTCGCCAATCCAATGTTTGGTGGAAGTTTCGTGCGGTGGTTCAAAGAAACAAAGATAAACATATATAAATATGCTGAATAAAAAATGGAAAGTTAGGGACCTGAATGTTTCAATATATAGTGATTTGCTTTTCTTGGCTTGTGAGGTCCAAGACAAATCCAATGTCCCTCTGCGCTTCAAATTGGAATTTGGATGCAACGCATGGTGAGCACAAATATATCACGCGTTGTGGGCTATCTATATATATATATATCTGTATATATATATATATGTATATATATATGTATGTTGAAGGCTATAATCCCAAATCTTATTGGTCATTTCTTGTTGGTTGAATCCCTCATAAATCCTCAGGAAATAGTAATGTAGGATCAACCGGTTTTTAGACCCAGTAACAGTATCAATGGCTAATAGTTGGAGAATTCGCACATGTTATATCATCACATACGTATACATATAATATATATATATATAATTATATATAATATTATATAATGTGTCATAATAACATATAATAACAGTAACATTCTCATTGGCCATCTCCTGACCATTCCTGACATCAGTCGGCTGCCCGGCAACCGCCTCCTTGAATGTCAGCTCGGTGTCCCTGCCGCGCATCATCATGTCCATCGAGGTCACAACTCACATGAAAAATCTCCGGTGGCACCCTCTTGTAATTTAACGCAGGCAACCCGGCAGGTATGAATATCAATGAACATCACCACTGTCAATAAGTACACCATCTATTTTTGAGGGCCGTTGTCCAGAGCTATGTTCAATTACCAGGGGGTAAATCAAAATCATGTGGTAGAACCTGGTACACCCATACGCCCAAGTCCTTGCAATGTTTGCGTTTGACAGCTATTCCCAATCAAAACGCTCGCCACGACCCCTGTCCCGGCACAGACCTTGCAAAAACCCTTTCCCCATTGGAAACGCTAGCTTTAACAAGCCTTGACCAAACTATCATGGTTCTATTATGTTCTATTCGTTTTTAATCGAATCCCATCGGAACGCCGGTTTCCAACGGGCCTTTTTTCGTGGGCACTGTTGACGCCCACAAACAAAAACGCGAAGCAGGCCCTTTTCCTAGTTTGTAT
>Ga0126342_10023387_pt1 | contig 10113 bp, 7 predicted proteins | sample Cyp1metagenome_FD_92528 | JGI IMG/M metagenome (GOLD analysis project Ga0126342, IMG submission 92528) | Coral microbial communities from Lord Howe Island, Old Settlement Bay, Australia - Cyphastrea 1 metagenome | ecosystem: Host-associated > Invertebrates > Cnidaria > Coral ... | reverse complement strand
GCTCTGGCACAGCTTGCTGCAATAGTGAACCCAGCAAACAAACTTACTCAGATAGAGATGCATTTACAGGCTCAGATAGAGAGATGAGCAAAAACTTGACTGAGCTACAGCGTTTTTGAGAAACAAAATTGCCTCTCAGCAATTACCGTTTTTTTTTCAAAAAAAAGGGCTCTCCCAATTTTGTTTTGCCACAAAAGCGAACCCTCCAAACAATACATGAGTTTCAGAATAATTTGGAAAAAATGCCACAATAGCGACCCTAGCTACTAATCAGGAGCTAACATTACCTTTAATCATCCAAACGTATCTTGTTCATCTACCTTTCCATCCATCCATCTACCTTTCCATCCATCCATCGTCTACCTTTCCATCCATCCATCCATATTTACCTATATCTATTTATGTTTATCTAATTATATCTATCTCTGTCTATCTCTATCCATCTGTATCTCTCTGTCTATCTCTACCTATCTATATCTCAGTCTAAATCCATATCTATATCTATATTTTTCTTTATCTATATGTATATCTATATCTATATTCTATCTAATTTTATCTTTCTATCGACCTGACTATCTGTCTATCTATTTGTCTACCTATCTACCTATTTATCTGTTTACATTTCTCATCAAATCTAAATCTAAATCTTAACCTAATCTAATCTAATCTATCTCTCTATGTAGCTACCTTTCTGACGCAAGGCTCCAGGTGGCAACATCGATCTTGTCTCTTTCTCCTAGTTCAAAAAAAGCCTGAAGACCGACAGTTTTTAATATTTTTGATTTGCACATGTGCTTCGAGCCACAGGGTCGTGCACTTTCTCGACATCTGAAGCCAGAAGTTGTCAAAAACAATCAGTTTTTCACATTCGGCTTGCAAATGTGCTTCGTGCCACAACGGCGTGCACTTTTGCCACATGTGAAGGTGAAGTTCCAAAAGTGGTCCGAGACAGTCAGATCAGTAAGTTTTTAATACTTGTCACTTGGAAAAATGCGCTTTGAAAGGCATGCATTTATTCGACCTCTCAACCTCTAAAAAGGGTCCGAGACTGTCTGTTTTTAACACTTTTCACTTGGAAATGTGCTTCGCACTACAGCGGCGTGCACTTTTTCAACGTCTCAACTTCCAAAAGTGGTCCGCACCTAAGGTGTTTTTAACATGTTGACTTCCAAACGCGCTTCGGGCCACAGCCGCGTGCACTTTTTCGATATCTCCGCTTCCAAAAGTGGTCCGAGCATTAGGAGCTTTTAACATTTTGACTTCAACATGTGCTCCACGTCACACCTGCATTCAATTTTTGATCTCTCATCTCCGCACCTGCCGCTTTAGCGAGCCTACTTTTCGACCGTCTGGAGCCACAAAACATTGGAAAAACACAGTGTTTCGCGACTTTTCTACCTTGCGCGCCTTGATCTTCTTTCTATTGATATTTTTTCGACTGACTCTTTCTCTTCTGACTCTTTCTCTTCCCTGCCTCTTCCCACCTCTGCTGCTTCATATTGTCGGAAGTGTGATCCCTAAACTTCCTTCGTGTGTTTGCTCTACCGTTTGTTTCTTATCTATCCCGTGTCTACCTTCTTCTTTATTTGATATAGTTGTTTGAGTTCTTCCTGGGTGCTGCCTCAACCGCCCCCAAACTCACCCCGCTTACATGGTAAGCCTGCCTTACCTTATCTTGCCTTATTCTCTCTCATCCTTGTGTCCAAGAGGGTCTACCTATTTATCTCTGTTCGTCATATTTCGCAATCTATTTTCTAATGTTTATTAATTTATATTATGTGTCTGGGTTCGTCGTGAGGAGGGCTGCCCCCCTCACCCCCCCCACAACCTCCCCGCTCGCAGCTAAAACATATCTTACCTGACCGTATCTGACCTTTCTATGTGATATTATGTGATCACCCCTTTTTGTTTCAAAGTTATGTTTCTTATTCGTCTAATTTTTAAATCTATATTCTTATGACTTTTTCTTGCGTTACTTGTCTCAGTTTTCAAGTGGCGGGCGTTACGTTACCTTACCAATCTTGTTTCATCTTGTCTCATTTTGTTTTATGTAGCTTATGATGCTTCTCACTTATCACAAGTTTATGCAAAGGGAGAAGTTCTGGCTCCAAAATACCGCCCAAAGATTGCAAGATGAAAGTCCTGGCTCGATAATATTGCAAATACCATGCAAATGAAAGGTTTTTTTAAGCTCCAAAGTCTTGCAAATCTGAGTTCTAGCTCCAAAACGCTGCAAGTAAAGCACGCAGGTTTCGGAAATAAGAACAACAAAACGAAGAATGTCCGACCCACTATCCCCAAATGTTTGTTGTTTGTTTTTTTCTCTCCAGGTCAGTCAATCATTAGTTTTTCCGTTTATGCAGATGTCTGGTTTTCTCGATGGCAAGAGTGACACCAAACATGACATTTTCTTCATCGCACGATGCTCAAGGCCTGACGGGCGACTTCATTGGTCATGGTGATGATTCTTCCCCAGTCAGTGTCTAGGTCGTGGAACGGCGGGAGGGTCGGGTCGAAACGACCGGATTCCTGTCCCAGTAGCTTGATCCAGCGTGTTCAGTCAGAATGAAGAATCCCATCCCCAGTTTACATTAAACACCCCATTGTATGGTTCCAAATATGTGTTTTTATCCCCTGGTAAAGCATGGGTTCTGGAAGGGCTTTCAAGTTCGGGGGAGGGGATCTTAGCATTTAGCACCACATACATATGTAAACAAATAAATCGACAAAACATATATAAATAGAAACTACAGTTACATGATCATCATATTTATATACATTTATAAATATATACACATGTACTATAATATAAAATAATATATATATATATATATATATATATAAATTTACGCTATCTAAAGAAAATTTCATTATATTTATTTCACGTACGCCCCGTTATCCTAATCCCATCCAAATCCTTTCCTCGCAATATTATACTATTAAATAGACACCCCTTAAATGCGTAGATCTTCTACTAAACCATGATTTCTCCTTTTGGGGTGCTTAATGTGAACGGGGGATAGGAGTACTGACAACATACCGACACGTCAAGGTATGAACCGATCAACTTTGGCTTGTTGGGCTTCAAATCCCGAGCGCGAACAGCATGGATCAAAATAAGTGGTCATTCGACCCATTTCCAAATGCTTGGCTTGCACCACATTGACCTTGGTTTCAAATGGACAGACATAGAACAATATATACGTTTGGCTATTGGCAGTCCAGCCTTCAGATATTATTCATTATTGAATATTTAAAATTCTACTAGAAATATCTAGTTGTATTTATGCAAAAACAAATAAACAAATAGCAAAAAAAAATGTATATGAATATTTACAATCTCTTGAATACCCTAAACGCGTAAAATCGCGACAATTCTGTCAAATTGCCGGAGAATTCAAAAAAAGCCGGATCTACAGCTGCATGTTTGTTGAAACAGCAAAAAAATAAATTTAAAATTACGCCGGACTTATGGGCAATTACACAGGCTGGAAAAATTAAAAACTATATTTCAACAAATTCTGCAAACCGACTTGCCGGCCGGCGGGTTTCAAAACGCCGGGAAGCATCACAGAAGGTGCCTTCTTTCTACCTTTTTCCAAAATCAGAAAAAAAGGGTATCAGTATTTGGAGTGTTTAGGCATGCTGGCAACTGCCAGTTTTTTGTCAATAAGTGCAAGCCAGCGGCCAGCACGAAAGTTGTGAGGAACCGTGCGTCAGTCAGAAGTGCATTTCAACAATTGGAAAGGCCCGGCAGTTGGTTTCCATGCTCATCAAATACATTCTCCGATCAAGTCGGCTTTATTAACGTTATCGAAGGAAGTTTATAGTTAGCAAACTTCCGCGCTAGGGACGATGGTCATGGTTATTCGCATTCACACCATCACGTCAACCACATCGTGGGAGGTGAAAGAGTCCGAGAGCGTGAACTCACGTGCGAAAACACTCTTGGACGAGAAGCCCTGTCCGGTTTCGGGCCTTGATCTGGGAAAGTTGCCGACACAAAGTGCACGAGACTTTCAGCTTGAGCTCGGCTTGCACTTCAAAATGTGAAAAAAACCGAGGCGCACGGAGCACTTTTGGAAGATGAGGCCGGAAAAATGCGCACGAGACTGTAGCCAGAGCCCGTTTTGCACTTTGACATGTTAAAAGATTTACAGCACTTTTGGAAGAGGGGGTCGGGAAAATGATGAAAATGTGCACAAGAATGCAGCGAGAGCTCGATTTGACGAAACAATTGTGGGCAATAGAGACCCCAAAGATTCTGGGGGGAGTAAGAGGATAAGGTATTATAATGTGGATGATGTTAACTAATGCTGATGATGATGTTGATCAAGATTGTGATGTTGATGATGATGATGGTGATGAGGAAGATAATGATGATGGTGATGGCGATGATGATGATGATGATGATGCTGATGCTGGTGATGGCGGTGGTGATGGTGATGATGATAATGATGGTGAGGATGACGAGGATAATGATGATGATGATCATCATGGTGATGATGGTTATGATGATGAGAGGAAGATGATGAGAGGAAGATGATGATGTTGATGTTGAGGAGGAGGAGGAGGAGGAAGATGATGTTGAGGAGGAAGACCGATCCCAAGACCGGCTCGCACACTTTGTGCGAGCCTGCGCGGTCGAAATGCATACGGGCATTTCACAAGATCCATTTTGTATCATTTGGTATAGAAATTTACAAGAAAAATGGCCGCGGACACCTCCGGGGACATCGTTTTGTGCGAGCCTGGGCAGTCGAAAGGCACATAGACATTTGACAAGAGCCATTTTTTATGGACATTTATAGAAAAATAGCCGGGGACACCTCCGGGGACATCGTTTTGTGCGAGCCTGCGCAGTCGAAAGGCACATGGACATTTGACAAGAGCAATTTTGTGTGGAAATTTACAGGGAAAAATAGCCGGGGACACCTCCGGGGACATCGTTTTGTGTGAGCCTGCGCAGTCGAAATGCACATGGACATTTCACAAGAGCAATTTTGTGTGGAAATTTACAGGGAAAATGGCGGACGCCCCGGAGACCACCTCGATTTAACACCGGGCCTTAACACCTATACCGTAAGAACTCCTCAGTGTGGCCACAATGTTTGGGGAAAAATGCTACATTACTTTATTTCGAGTGCTCCCTGCTTTTCACCGTAACATATTATTTTGACATTTTATCTGGCATACGCTCCGACATTCTTTCTCTCTGACATTCTATCCGGCATTCGTTCTAGCATTCTACTTGGCATAAATTCTGACATTATCTCTGGCATTCAAATTTTGATTTTCTATCTGATATACGTTTGCCATTATAACTGGCTTTTTTTCTGCCATTCTATCTGACATATGTTCTGACATTCTATCTGGCATTCTTTCCTGCATTCTATTTGACACCAAATGCTTACATTCTATCTTGCATTTTATCGGGATATATCTGAACATATTCTGACATCCTTTCTGGCATTTTATCTGGCATACGTTCTGGCATTGTATCTGACATTCTTTCTGGTATTGTATTTGCCATATGTTCTGAGCCAGAACTTCTGACATGCTATCTGGCATACTATGTGACATTCTTTTCTGGCATTCTATCTGGCATTTTTTCTGACATTCTGTTTAGCATTCTTTCCGGCATTCTATAGCATGTGCTCGGGTCCAGGCGTGCTCAGCTGCCCCCAGAGCTCGCGATAGGGTTCGGGCCCAGGCATGCTAAGTGCTAAGCTGACTGCAGAGCTCGCGATAGGGGTGTGATAGGGTCCAGACATTGAGGTCCGGCAATGCCCATTGAGGTTGGGCGCTCGCAGTTGAGGTCCGGCAGCAGTGCCCAATCTGGAGCTCGCAGCTGAAGTCCGCGAGTGCCCACTGAGATGTGGGCGGGGCACCTCTTAGAAAATATAGAGACCACGTGGAAAAACTGAGGGGAGCGGAGTAGCGGGGACTCGCTCCCATCGTCACTCCTCTGCGGACGTTGATCGATTTGGTGGGACGTTCCCAGCGTGCGGATTCAAAATTGCAGCCAGCTGTGACCAAACGCATTGGCACGGGCACGGGTGCACACAGCAAAGCATGAGTGATGCCGCAACGCTCCTCTGCTATAAGGGGTTGTAACCGGAGATTACTTGTCACAATGTAACAGTTGCGCGAAAGGTAGCGTTAGAACATATAGTGCTACTCTTCTGCTTTGCGGGATTGCAGCTGGAGGTTGCTAAACGCATTGCAACAGTTGCGCGAAGAGAAGAATTGCGTTGCAGAAGCTACAGAAGAGATAGCTGGGAGGCAGCTCAGAGCATGCCAGGGACATGGAAGGAGTAGCCCAGATAAGAGGCTGTTTAGAGAAGAAGGAGCTGAAAGAAGAGGTACCTCAGCGAAGAGGCCGCCCAGGGAAAAAGTAGCTCAACAAAGAATAGTGCAGCGATCCAGACATCCATTCATTCATGGATTCACTGATTCATGGGTTCATTGATTTCATTGGTTCATATAGGTTCATATAGGCTCATTAATTCACTGATTGATTAGTTAATTGTTTCATTGGTTCATTGAATCTTAATGAGGCATTGAACCATTGATTACTTGATTCAATGCTTCATTGGTTCATTATTGCCTCATTGGTTTGTTGGGTCATAGTTTCCCTGAGTCATTGATTAACCGGTTCTTTCGCTTTGTTGCTTCATTGGTTCAGTGGTTCTTTGATTCGCTGGTCCATTGATCTGTCGAACCATTGAGCCATAAATTTGTTCGCTGATTCCCTGAGTCATTTTGATTCATTGGTTCATTTCTTTGATTCATTGATTCACTGTTTCATTGTTTCATTGATTCTCTGGTCCATTGATTCATTGGATCGTCGACTCATGAAGTCATTTATTCATTCGTTCGTTCGTTTGTTCATTTGTTCATTCATTCATTCGTTCGTTCGTTCGTTTGTTCATTCATTCATTTCTTTCATTCATTCATTCATTCATTCATTCACTCATTCATTCATTCGTTCGTTCGTTCATTCATTCATTCATTCATAGTTGCTTTTTGATTCACCCATTCATTGATTCAATGAATCACTTTTTCATTTATTCACTTATTCGTCATTGGTTTATATTGATTCATTCGTTCATTGGTTCGTCGATTCACTAAGTCATGCAGTTATTGTTTCACTGATTCATTGACTCATTGCGTTATGGCGTCGTTGCTTCATTGATTCACTGATTCCGTGGTTCGCTGGTTTATTGATTCAACGATTCATTGTTTCATTGGGGCTCACGTCATTTCATTGGCATTTAAACCAGCATTTTCTCATTCGCTGATGCACCTCATAAGTTCAACATTTCATCGCTTTTGCATCTCATTCCTACTGGCCATCGGTGTTTTATAGCCAGTCTTTTGTTTTTCGAAACTTCCGCCCCATCACGGCCGAGCACTACCTGGTACTATACATATCATCTGAAGCCATATACATATATAGATATATACTTATGTGTTTAATTATCATGTGAATCACATGTATAGACCTTGTGTGTCCCGAATGTCCTTTGAGAATGTACTTGGCCCCAAAACAACATTCATTCATTCGTTCGTTCACTCTTTCGCGCATTCATGCAATCACTCATTAATGACATTCATTCGTTCGTTCGTTCCTTTCCTTGTTTTGATTTCATTCATTTTCTTCTTTCATGTGTTTCATTCATTTCATTCATTTAATTAATTTCATTCATTTCATTTTTTTATTCATTCATTCCTTCCTGCTTTCCCTCACTCATTCATTCGTTCATTCACTCACCCATTCATTCTTTAAACTCTCTTCGTTCATTTTTCTTTTCCATTTTTATTTTCACTCATATATATATATATTAATGTATCATATTCGTTCATTCTATTCATTCATTTGAACATTCACTCACCGCCTCGTGTTCATGTGTTGACCACCTACGTAGCGCAGTACCGCTATTGGATACTGACCCCCTCTCAGTCATACTCCAGATACCAGCACCTTCCTTAGCATTTGGATCCACATGTGACAAAAAAGATACACAAACACAAATACCGTGTGGTTATTTTTATACATATATATATATATACATATATATATATACACATACGCGTGTGCGGGCCTATATGCACAGATGGTTTTATGCTCTAGGAGATTTTAGGAGTTCACCTTCGAATAACATTCACCGTCCAAGCGCGCATCGGCCTCTAGCTGTGAACCCAAGTACAGCAGTGCCTTGAATATGGGGGAACTATAGGAAACACAAGAAAGCCTTAGAAACATGATAGGAACATCCTAAGAACCCCGGGAAATACATCGAAATAACACGAACTCACTAACCAAAGATATCTTCGCTTGGACCAAGGTGAGGGTGGCACACCCTTGCGTTGGCGCGCCTCTTTGTTGATGACTGTCATGAGAAGTGCCTTGACCTTTGGCGGAGGGTCATCCTGGGTTTTCTGAGAACAACGCCAAATGTGTTTGGTACAGTAGTACCTATATTCCTACATCAATTTAATTCCTGAAAAAAAACGGTTCGAATTATCAAAACCGGGTTTTCAGTCAAAACCAAATTTTCATTCAAAACCAGGTTTTTGATCAGGCAGCTTCGCCACGACCCATTTATTAAAAAAAACGACAACCCGTAAAGCCCATCGAGGCCATCAAAACCCATGAAAACCCGTCGCCCAAAACCGGGTTCTCCTCCCTCCACATAAAACCTGGTTTTCACCCCAATTGCTGGTTTTCTGGCAGATTTTTGTTTGTGGGTTTTGATTCCGATAGGTATAGAGATCATATTTATCGTATTTATGATAATTACTTATGATCTTGAGTGAATGCTTTCATTTAGACAATTCGATGTAGTATTTGTGGCTGCTTGTAGGCCGATTTATGATCTCTGACTTGGGGAATTGCGTTGGAAATCACTGACCGCTAAGCGGCTAACCGGCTAACCATATCCAGGTGTCAATGCTACAACTACTGTTTGTTGAAATTGAAACTGTTTTTTGATCGGATTTTTTGGATTTCCGGGCAACCTGATTCCCCGCGAATTCGCGACTTGGAGAATCATGCAAAATTTGGCCAACATTTATCCGGAAAATGAATTGTGCCGACCTTGGCTGCTGGTCGTTTAATGTGGTTATTGTATTTCGAGTTGTTTTCCCCACCTAACTATAAACCTCCAATTAGTTCGGGGATCTCCATGTATTACCCACCTTTGGTGACACGAGATTGTATTTTTTTTTATGTTTTTTTCATTGCGGCCATCGTGATAGGTTCCATTCAATCGTCCAACCGTTGGCCGTTGGTCGGTTTTCTATTTTTGGGCACGAAACCTTGTCGCGATTAGTCAATCTAAATTAGTAATTTTGCTAGTTTTGGAGACTTAGGGTAACTTCTACCTCTACTCAGCTCTAATTTCTACTGTAGTCTGCTCTCACTTCTACCTATACTCTGCTTACTCTGCTCTAACTTCTACCTTCGCTCTTCTCGACCTCTGTTCTATTTACAATCTTTAATTTCTGGACCTCTGCTCTATACTCTGCTCTACTCGACTCGGCTCGATTTACTCTACTCTTCTTTACTCTACTGTACTCTACTCTACTCTTTTCTACTTTACTCTACTCTATCTATAGTCTATCTATACTCTATCTATACTCTATCTATCTCTATCTTATATACTGTATACTATCTCTTCGTTACTCTATACTTTATATACTCTATACTATACTGTGTACTCTATACTCTACTCTCCTTTGCTCTACTCTACTCTACCCTACTCTACTTCAGGAACATGTCAACTGGACACAATGGAGTTTCCTCTGAAAATTCCTTTGACCAATGATTACCCTATACATCACTATGCAGCTACTATTCACGGAGGATTTTCCTATTAACCTCATCATTCCCATCCCCAATATTAAACACCCCCTAAATGGTCCCAATTATGTGGAAATTCTCTACTAAACCATGGTTTCCAAGAGGGGTTTAGTATTAGTTGTCATTTTTTAAAACATATGAAACATTTCCTGTTGAAATCGTGCGCGCGCAGGCGCGCGAGCATTTAACACGTGCGCGCGCGAGGTGCGCGAGCAACGACAGGCGCGCGCGCGAGACGCGCGAGC
>Ga0126342_10023386_pt1 | contig 10114 bp, 17 predicted proteins | sample Cyp1metagenome_FD_92528 | JGI IMG/M metagenome (GOLD analysis project Ga0126342, IMG submission 92528) | Coral microbial communities from Lord Howe Island, Old Settlement Bay, Australia - Cyphastrea 1 metagenome | ecosystem: Host-associated > Invertebrates > Cnidaria > Coral ... | reverse complement strand
CAGGTCAGGTTCAACAGGGTTCCGAAAAAGGTTCCGGAGAAGGTTCCGGGAGGCTTTGGTGCAGAGCCAGGTCAGGTTCAACAGGGTTCCGAAAAAGGTTCCCGAGAAGGTTCCGGGAGGCTTTGGTGCAGAGCCAGGTCAGGTTCAACAGGGTTCCGAAAAAGGTTCCCGAGAAGGTTCCGGGAGGCTTTGGTGCAGAGCCAGGTCAGGTTCAACAGGTTTCCGAAGTCGCTAGCAAGCAAGTTTGAAATCCACTGAGACCAAGCACTACAGTTAAACAATTTAATTCTGCAATATATCATCGCTGTTGGGTTGCAAAGCTGGGCTAATCAATCGAAGGGTTCCAAAAAAAAAGATCACCTCATCACCCCATCACCCCAAATCCCGAAGTGCCAGAAAGATCCAGAAAGGACCTCCCCAAAAAGAAAAATGGATCCACTGCATCTCCTTCAGCGCCATCAGCGATTTGTTGATCTCTGCAAAGTCCCGGTGCTGCTGCGCCGTCATGGACCGCGTCTCGTAGTTCCGCTCGCTGCCGGCCAGGTCCACGAAGCGCAGCGTCGTTCTTCCGCCGTCCAATGCCAGGACGCAGACGGCCTCGGAGACCGCCGTCTCGGGGGTAAACATGTGGGGGTAAACATGTTGCGGCAACCCCTCAAGAAACGGATAAATTACATGTCATTGCATACCTTTTTGGGATTTCCTATGTCGAAAAGCTCATAAGATGAACATTCCTGATAAAACACTGGTGATAAAATCTGGGTTTCATCTCCCATCCCAACCATTCGGACAAGTCTACCCAAAAATACAATTGTTCTTTCCTATAAACCATTGACAACAAACCGTAGTAAGTACGGTATAGTACGGTCACTAAATATTCCACCTCAATTTGCATCATTTAGCTATGGATCAATACCTATACATACCATTTTTAGGGGATGAACATCCATAAATCCCAGCTATTTTGATGTGAACTACAGGGGTTTTATGGCTATGACACACTGCCATTTGTCACACCCAAGGCGCATGACTTCGGGAGCTCAGCGGGTTCCGCTCCGTGGCTTCGGAGCGCCGCAAGCGCAGCGCTTCTTCCAGCAGCGACGGCAGCGCAGCGGCGTCCGCGGAGAGCGTCAAGGCGCCCCTCGCGGCGTGGAGGGCCGGGTTGGGGGCCCTGAGTTATGGGCCAAAAACGGTGGTGTTTACCAATTTAAAAAGGAAAATGTTACGAGAATTTCTTGCCGTTAAAGATTGGTGATGATTTTTTAACTGGGTAGCCACTTGGAGGATCACCCCATTTAGTAGCCGATTAGCAACTGGGATTATAAGCTGGTTATCAATGGGATAACACGGGAACCAGGGACTTAATCATCAGAGTTTTTGAACATACATCCTATATAAGTGCGATGATCCGCAAGCGACAGCCACAGCCATGATGGGCCACTCAAATTGGGTGAATTCGGGGGCTGCTTGTCAACCAAGAGTCGTTGGATACATGCATGTTGGGAAATTCCAAAAAGCATCAATCGTGAGCCCCTACGTAATGACATTGTCAACCAAGAGTTTGTAGACATAAGAGCCTTGGGCAATTTTCAATAATTGCGAATACAGTTTGCAGACATGTTGCTTGATTTCGGGGGTAGCAAGATCCTTTCAACGGATACATGCTGCTTAGTTTTGAGGGTTTGTACACCGACGAATTTTTCATGTGTTGCGTAACCCCAACAATTTCCTAACTAAGGATCTCGACTCTGTGAGGGTCATTCAAGAAGTTTCGGACCAGATGGTTTGACAGTCCAAACTCGGTGCTTTCTGATATCAAAAATGGAAAGGGAGTTGACTCAGAAGAATGGTGGGATGCGTGCAATGCGGGTTCTTCCCATTCGCAAATGGGGCTGCAACCAATCCCACTGCATTGTAACGCCATTCAGCTCCATTCATATCTGGCAGGGGCCCGACATTGTATTTCAAACAAAGCCACAATCCAACGATCCCCCCCAAAGTCATTGCAGTACACTGGCTTTTTTGGAACGGAATTCTCATCATGGACGATGATCATCCGCAATATATAAAGGATACAGTACAACCTGGTACAACCCCCAGAAAGCATCAACCAACTACTCCTTCCGTCGTGCCTGACGTGCACGCGTTCCTCGGCATCCGATCTCAGCGTCACCTCCTTCCTCTGCTGCAGCAAATCGTAACCTCAGGCACTGCAGGCCCACAGGGATTCAACGCCCTAGACCCGACCTACCATTGACAAATAGCCACGATGAACATCAACAAACTATAACTACAATATACTTCCCATTCCGGTGATGATCATCAAACTATCCGGTTTGAGACAAGAAAAAGAAGACGAAGTTTTCCCGGCTTACCAACAGCAGCGTCATCTTTTTCGCAGGATTGTCTGATGATAGAATTCACCACAACCTGAGCACTCATCAGCCACCACTTAATGGAGTGAAACTGAACTAAGCCAACGAACATACCCTCCAATCAAAGATGCCAATGGCAAATCCTCCTTTAGAGCAAGTGCTGCCACAGAAGCATTTCTTTCCATGGATCTCGAAGAAGGTCACTGCAATGCTCCGCCCGGCCAGGTCAGCCCCAAGGCGTTTCCAGCAGGCATTGAACGTGTGCGTCTTGCCGGTGCCCGTCTGGCCATAGCAGATGATGGTGGCGGCCTCCGGGACGGGAACCGGGACGGGAACCAAAAACGGGAAATGGGGGAAGAGGATCTTCTGGAAATCACATGTCTTTTAGGGGTTTCGAGGTTCATGTGAAATGGGGGTGGCAGCACTGTTTGGGGAGTTGCAATTTTTTCGTTTACCTGGCCCTGAAATTTGGAGTTGATTTAGACGATTCACCTCACGGGCAAAAATACCCCCGCTGTCAAATTGTATATATATATATACAATATACAGTATATCCGTGATAGTTTTTCTTCAAGCTTAGCAATGCAGGCCCCCGAGAACTTCTCAGCCTCCTCTTCCTTCAGGGAAGTCACCAGAGGCTTCACCTCAATTTTGAGCAAACCTCTTGAAATGGTACAAATGATTTTCACCTATCTATAGATACTTTCAAACATTTTCAAACAATGATCGTTTTATAAATCAGAAAATGCCTGAACGACGACCCCTGCAAGCCACGGTGTGCGTTTTCCCAGGCTAGCTTGAATTCATGTGCTTACAGTTGCCAGATTGATCATTGGACCCATGCTGGATGCCCTTTAATAAAGCCCCTGTCAACACAGGAAGATGCTGGGGCTTAGCCTCCAAAAGCCAATGGAGGACCAGGAAAATCCCAGGAAAATCCGTCCCAGTCACCGCGTCTTCGTAGAACTCACTGTCCGAGACTGAGGAGTCGTAGGCCTGATCCTGAGGGCTTGAGGGACAAAAAAACCCTCTTTTTGCCAACTTTTTCAGGCACATCTTAACCCCAAAAAAAATAGAAATGTGATATACAATCATCTCTACTGGATTGTTTTTTTACAAATTTCGATCGTTTTGGTGGTTACTATACGCCATTTAAGCACCTTTGTTTTGGAAGCAATAAATGGATTTTTGCTGGAGGGTTCAATCCGCTGGGGTTTCCGCGATTGCAAAAGGTTGACCATATTTACAACCCATTATCAACCAATGTTATGTGGGCTTGCCGGTAAATCCAGCTATGTAAGGGGTACACCTCATGTTCAAACGCACCCGTATCATATTGTTGGCTATCTCCTATTTTGTCGCCATCATCCACCAAGTTATTACTTTGTTTTTCACCGGTTTTAGTCGAGGTTGCTTTCATCAACTTTAGCCAATGGCAATATCAACATATATCAACCACCGAAACAGTATAGTTGCCTATAGTTGCCTATATCTTCCATCAAAATCATCAAAAATCCCCATGATAGTTGCTCAGCATCCCCAAGACCCACGGTTTCACCAGCTTCATCCCAGATCCCAGCGTCCAACACGAACTTCTTGTGCAACATCTCGAGGCGCCTTCCGGTGCGGTGTAGCCGCCCGTCGTGGCAGACCACCCGAGCACAGCTCCTGGAAGACAGCGAACCAGGTTTGGGGGCTGATGTGAAACTTTTTACCATGCAAAATTTTGAAAAGTTGGAAAAGTTGGATTTTAATCATCAAAAAATAATGTAAGTACATGGGATAGTGGCAAGCCATCTAGTGTTCCTGCTCGATCTACCAAGCGTAAGACTAGACTACCAGGTACGGCAGCTTCACCAAAAAAATGGGTCACAAGCTTAGACCTAGAAAACCTTCACTTACGATTTGAAAACCATCTCAAGACGGTGAATGCTCAAACAGAGGGATCATCCGAGGATCCCGAAAATCAACCAGGACATCCAGAGGCCCACTATGTAGGAAAATGATGGAAATTTGACAACGTACCCCACGCCTGAGGTGGAGCCATGTGAAAAACTGCGTCTGAAATTTCTTGGAAAATCTCCGTCCATGTGGACGGAAACCAGAATCTCCTGGCCCAAAACCTCCAAAAATCCCCTGGCAAACTTTGCTCCTGGACACTGTGACGCAGTCCCAGTCCCCGGCGGCGACTTCGAAGGGCAGCAGAGGTCGCTTTCTGGCCATAAACCTTGGCACATTGTCACATGGCAGCAGAAGTGACATAATAGGTGCATTTGAAGTTGGGATGAGTGGATGCTTTAGGTAGGAAACCTCCTCAGGACTGGAATCATACGATCCAAAGCAATCACTTCGAAAGTTTCGAGGCATTCTGGCGCTTGCAAGTGCACATCCGGAGCACATCAAATGTAAATGCGACTTCCCTACTCATCGACCTACTTTTTGCATCACAACCACCCGAAGTCGTGTGGGATCATCTGCACACTACCTCCCCCAAAAAATACACACACCTTCGTCTGGATCACAGTCCTCTTCCAAGAGTTGTTGCCCTTCCAACCACACCCAGGTTTTCGCTGCACCCCACCTGATACCCGGTCGGTCGCTGGCGGCCGCCACCGGCTTTGGCGCCCGCCGCCAATTGGCCAGAAATCCCACAGCCGGACCCTGGGAGAATCCGAAATCCGCGATGCGTTCCAAGATGCTCAAGTCCAAGTCCTAAAGCCGCAAGATGTTTGCCATCTGGGCAGGGCTTATAAACCGGTAACAATCAAGGTCCATTGTTGGTTTCCCCTAAGAATCAACCAGATCTAGGTTGGGTTTGTCAAAGAGCTTGGTTTTGAGGTTTCCCAAAACATGAAGGGTATAGGCCATTTCTCGCAATCATGTCATGGGAAAAGTATCATCATCCTTTACAGTTTTTTAACAGGGATATCATCAGAAAAATGGATTGAAGACAGCACAAAAGTGGAGCCAACTGCCCACTGAAACTTTTTCGATTTTTGGAAAATCTGTTTGGTGGTCAGCCATTGCCAGTTAAACGTTAATGGGTGTTTGTATTAGCCATCGGGGGGGCTAACTCCCATGTTGATTCTCAGCCAATCACACGGAAATCATCCCATCTCTAAACACACACAGCTTGGCTCCGTTCTTACGGCAGGCCAGGCACCTTCAAACACGAGGACTGCGACGTGAAATGCGCATCCAGAAGCATCTTCACTCCTTGGCCAGGACAACTTGGAGCTAACCCTAGGCAGTTGTGGATTTAAGGCTGGGAACACATTGGGTTTATATTTAATTTTCCGGTAAACAATACCCTTTCAAGATGAGAACTTTGCTGGTCAATTTCGAAGCAGGCCAGTTGGAAAATCCGGTTCAATCCAGGTACAAGGACTACATTGATTACATTTGTGGTGTTAATCATAAGATACGTATTGGAAAGGTGAAGGATATTCTGCAGAGATTCTCCTCTCCAATATCTTCCCACAAAATCTAGTTTTGAAAGTTGGCAACCTGGAAAACGATGATGATTGCTAACTCAAAACGATAGTCTGACGGCTTTACCTGGCAGAATTGAGAAGGCAAGAGTAAACAGCAATTGAAGTGCTCGAAACAAACAGAACAAAATAACCAAACCAAACTCAACCAACCCAACCAAATCAACGCAAAAAGAAAGGAAAAAACGTGTTGATCTTGTCGTAATTTCCCAACAAAGAAATGTTGCTGAGAGCAGTGCCTTGCGCCCCTGTCTTGAGTACCGGGGCTCGATACAAATCTCCCTGTGCTTGTCGAAGCCGGTCCCGGTGCTTCAGGTACCTCAAGCAGTTGGATCGTCAAACCCTCCATGTTTCGTCGGTCACTTTTTCTGCACCAGGTATCTATGAGAACAAAATTCTAGGGGTTGTATATCGGATGTATAATATATATATATGATATATATATATATATGTGTGTGTGTACACATGTATGTGCATATGCATCTGAATGTTTACACACACAGGGAGAGCAAGTATAGTTCTACATCTTGGCCAAAGGACATAGATCCATTTGATTCAAGTGATACAAGTAGTGGAGCCCCTCTCCTCCAAATATTGATCACAGTATATATATATAAGTACGTAAGTGTACTAGATCATGCCCACAGTCCGGCAAAAAAAAAATCTTCATCTGTGGAAGTGTCCCATTTACAGTTGAATAACTTAACAACCCATTTGGGGTATATTGATGGTAAATGTTACCATACATGGCAGCACCATGGATCCTATGGGATATATACCAGCACCATGGACAACAATAACCAGGTCAGTTCCATCCAACTTTTTCGTTGACGCTGACTCCCGCGGAGCGGCGCACGCTTCTCTCAACGACCAATGCTGCCGTCCGTCGTAGTCCCCAGCCCACTTTGCCTCTTGCTCCGCTCGCCCCTGGCGTCCACTCGGCAGGTGGGGCTTCCTTCGGACCCTCAAATTTTCAAAGCAAATCACTTCTGGGACAGCAGGATTGCGCTGGGTTAATCCCTGAAGTTGGGACCTGCGTGTGTTGTATTTTCTACATGTTGCGTCTTTTTTGGGGTTCAAATGTCCCAAAACAAAGCCCCACACTTCGTACCACAGACCGAGATCTTTTTGAGAATGTAACTTGGCCTCCCTGAGTCTGTACAAATGAAAGGATTCAAATGGCCAAAATCAGCGCATCCCCAGGCACTGGGCAGCATTTTGGGGTCTCAAATGGAGTCGTTCGGGATTCAGCGGAAGTGTAAACGAATTCTGCCTTCTAAAAAATGATTCTGTTTTGAAGAAGTGATGGTATGAAAAGAAGATGCTCCAATATTTTGAGACACGCCTTGAACTACCACAGTGATCTGTTCCATGCGGGCTGATGCACTGATGCAACGGGGTTTTGTTGGGAACCTTGGAGACAAACTGGAGCCTCATGGCAAAACGTTCCTTGACCTGCACACTTTGTTCAAGTGACTCAGGCAAACTGAAGCGGATGAATTGTTAGTTTCAACTCATCGCTCTCAGAGAACGAATTGGCGACCAGCGCCTATCACCGACTTGCTGATGCTGTCTGGTCATTTCTGAGATTGAAACAGTCACATGAAAACATCAGGAACCTGTCAAAAATGCCTGAAGGGTGTCTACTTCTTCAACTTCAAGTCCTCCAATTCCTTCTTCAGCGCTGCGATCTCCTGCTTCTGCTCATCAATCTTCCGTTCATCCTGCGCTTGCTGGTTCTGAAGCATCTGATCATTCACAGACGGCCCCACTGGGCCCAAGGGCACAGGCACCCCCAACCCAAAGCCACCATAGCCAAAAGGGCTGAACGGACTCAGAGGTGCATAGCCGAATGGCGAAATCATCGGTGCTCCAATCCTTGATGGTTTGTTGGCCTCCTCACTTTCAGGACTATCCATCCCCAAAAAAAGAATAAAATCAGACCTGTGTCGCTATGCCACCCAGCATCCCAATAGAGATGCGTGGTCCCGCACTTCCCCTGGCGGTGCCACCACCCCTAGGCACAGCCGCCCGGGGCGGCGGTCGGGCAGCAAAGCCGCGGCTGGAGCCGCCCATGCGGCCGCCGGAGCGCGCCGCCTCCGCAGCGTCCATCGGAAGCAGCGCCAGCAGTAGCGCCAGGGCGGCAGCTGCGGAGGCGCGAAGACCCCAGGAGGTGCCCTGATATTGGAGAGTTGACCGGGTTGGAGGGTGGCAGGATTTGAGAATAGTTTTTGAGATGATTGGGGGGGTGATGGTCGGGAAGGATCTCATTAAAAATCTGAAGCCAGGTTGCAAAGCCCAGTTTGACCATCCAAAAAATTGCAGCCCCCCTTTGATCCTTCATTTTGGCCCCACACCTGGTTTTGAACCTCCGCCTTGGCGACGGGCTGCTCGCTCCACCCACTGAATCTATCTCTGCCATCCTTCCGGTCCTTGCCCTTGGGCAATTGTCGGGCAGCAGGCGCAGATCCCGGCAGACCTGGCACAAAGCATGTGACCAGGGCAGCCAGCGCGCCAAGGACCAGAGCAAGACCAACGATGCGTGCCATGGTTTTGAAGGAGAGATGAACTACGGCGGTCAGGAACAAAAATGGCTGCACATGAGGGGCGTGACCGCGTGGTTCTCACAGTTGTTTCTCAAAGTCGTGGGTTCGCATCAACCGTTCTGAAATTTTGTCAGTATATGAACTGTTTCGATCAAAATCACAATCAGATTATGTCATCTGGGATTAACATAGTTTCGTCGTTTTGACATGGCCATCAACTGAGGTTTCCTCCGGTTTCAATTCAACCATAACAAACACACGTTTGATCCCGCCCGGCCATGGGCCCCATGGGCCTCGATGTTTCGAGGAGCATCCACGATGTGAGACTCGAATTCGGCTGCGTCATCCGGAATCTCACTGGGACCTCAAGATGCAGCCACTCAGCGTTGAGAAGATTCCTGGATCCAACAATGTTTGTGTTTTGATAAGGTCAACCGGGTAAACCGAACAGTAAACATTCCCATTTGGTGGGAATGTAACTGGTATACCCATAGCGATGAAGAATTTTCGGCCCAACTGGTTGATTACTGGGCTGGTTTGGCTGATCCCAAGCCATGATGGGAGACTTCACCGAGTCACAAGCCATGGCGCCATGGCGCTGTCCAACAAACCCACCTTGAGCCTTTGACGCGAGCCTGGAGCCTGGTTCCCACTCCAGGATTTTTTGCCATCGGTTGGGTGATGTCCAACAATCAAAACACTGGTATGTTTACAATTAGATGCCCATGTGAAGAAATGACAACTCGTGTCTTTATTGAAATAGTAATTGACGACTGGTGATAGAAAATGCACATGCATACGTATATATGTTTTAACTTATCTATTGTGTAAATGATGTCTATGTATATATATATGTGTGTGTTTATTTATTTGTGTATTTATTTAAATTTCACAATGGATGAATTTATGACTTGTTATGAACTGATTCTGATTGTATTGTTTTCCAAGATTGAAGCCCCTGCCTTTGCTTTGGCCCAACCATTCAATCGTCAAAGAACAATCTCGTAGCGTCCACAACCCATATTCATTTCTGAGCCCCCTCCAAAAAAGTAAAAGAAATACCTGAAACTGATTATGGTTTTGAAAATCATCCGGCCACCAAAAAAAAACTGTTCACTAATCACCTTATTTCCTGGTTGGTTTAGACCTCCTTGGTTTCCACATTGCAAAAAAATGTCACTTTCTGAGTGCGAGACAGTTTCCACCACTGTCCTCAGTGGCGGCTATGTGTCTGTGTCTGTGTATGTGCATGTGCATATGCATTATGTATATGTGTATGTGTATGCATATGTATATGCATATGCAAATGTCTATTTAGATGTATATGTGTATGTACACGTATATGTATAAACAAATGTATATGTGTATGCGTATATGTAAATGTATATGTCAGAGTATATGTCAGAGTATATGTATATGCGTATGTATATGCGTATGTATACGCATACACATACGCATACGCATACGCGCACGTGTGCGTGTACGTGCATTGTACGTGTACGTGTACGTTCAAGTATATCTATATCTATATGTATATGTATATGTAATATGTCTATGTATATGTAAATGCATATGTCTATGCATATGTGGATGCATATGTATATGAATATGTATGCTTATGTAACCTACATACATATTTAACCATAGTTAGTTAATGATTTCTTTTGTATGTATGTATGCATGCATGCATGCATGCATGCAT
>Ga0126342_10023385_pt1 | contig 10114 bp, 5 predicted proteins | sample Cyp1metagenome_FD_92528 | JGI IMG/M metagenome (GOLD analysis project Ga0126342, IMG submission 92528) | Coral microbial communities from Lord Howe Island, Old Settlement Bay, Australia - Cyphastrea 1 metagenome | ecosystem: Host-associated > Invertebrates > Cnidaria > Coral ... | reverse complement strand
TGCAGCTGCTGCTGCGGCAAGGTGCAGCAAAACGCAGAGACTCCTCTGGCGCAAAAAGTCATGAAGGCTGGTGATTCGGCCAACTTGCGACGTAGACTGCAAGTCCACCCGTGCATCACAGATTCTACAATCAACATAATCAACTTTGTTCTGTCCAACTGATCTTTCCAGATGTACTTTCTGTGGCCTGGAGACCACTTAGTTGGGGCATTTACGGTGCTTGCACAACGCAGAGAATTTCTCGCTGATTCCTTCCCTTTGACTCTGCAAGCTGGTGGCAGGAACACAGCAGCTTGCTCAAATCTGCATTTCTTAAAGATGTCATGACCCCAGTGCATTTTCTCAACTTGCTGCTTGAGACGTTGAACCCGCTTGGCCAAAATAGACCGAGAAAATCCGCAACTGGTGTCTTAGGTGGCCCATGCGATCCTCAATAGGCAGTCGGAAAATCGGACACTAGCTCGAGAAGCAGCGCGACGCAGAGCCTGGGTCTCAAGCCTTGCTTTCCCGAGGCAGGCCCTGAAGAATTGCAGGTCAATGAGGCAATGGTTGGCATTTGTGAACGCGATTGGCCTCCAGAAGTTTGGTTGTGATATGTTTACAATCATTCATCAGCACCTACGAAATCTACTTAAAGAGAGGTGATCGGGATGTACCTTCCTCGCCTTTAGCCCTGCTATACTCCTTGAAACGGCGATAGAGACAGGTGGATCAGATACTGGGATGCTTGTTGATAGAAAGGTAACCAGGAAGATGTAGCCATGTAGGCCATGTAGGCCATGTAGGCCATGTAGCCTTTTCATCGAGCACTTCACCAAGGCTCAAGGCTCGTGAAGCCGGCTGCCGAAGCTCCGGAAGCTCGTGTTCTGAGAGGACCCGAGGAATCCCTTCCAGCCGGGCGACTTTCAAGCGAGCACCATGGAGCTGTTACGCAAAAAGTGCACAGCAGCAGGGCTTTTGGTGATGCAATCAGATTTCAGGAAAACACTATAAAACACTCAGAGAAACATAATCACTACTAACTTACTACTGATTCGCAGAACAGATCTTCGAATCCAGTTGGCCCACCTGGCAGGGCAAACACGGCGGAACGTGTTGGACTGGGCAAGGCATTGGAATATTCGTTCCATCAAAATGATCTGCACCGACTCTTTGACATTTTCGACGTGTTTTTTTCTTGAGCTTCATTTGCTCCGCCTTCTACAGTTGCTCAGGCCTTGAAACAACGTCATCCCCAGCTGCTGGTCATCAGCATCTCAGGCACTGCCAGCAGTAGCTTCCATTCGACATGCGCGGATGATGTGGGACGTGATCTCCGGCGAGAGCATTTGGGACCTGGAAAGCAGTCTGCAGGTCAGGCAAAGTCCGCGGGGTCTCTGTTCGCCTATGATGCAGTGGTGACGCAGGCGGCAAAATGCCTTGATGGATATGTGCACACAGATGGATGAACGGACGAACGGACGGACGGATGGATAGACAACGAGCTTAATATTCTAAAGACTCTAAAGCCACCCAGAGAACGCTCTAATTGATGCGTGGTGGTGCTGCTTTTTCCTGGGCCAGGGCAGCACCATGACACAATCGTTCAGCTGGCTTGATTGGCTCCTCCCAAAGCTACAAGGGCCACATTTAGGGGCGAGCTCAGACACAGGTTCTGGGATGTTCATTTCAAGTCGCCTAAGAGGGTTGATAGCGCCATAGTCTAAACATGTCTAATTGAACTGCGAGAATTGTGAATTGTTGGGCATCATTCTTTTTCCTGTTTTTTTTTTCAGGGGCACCACGGCCCAGCATTTGAGCCAGTTGACGCTCAACGCCAGTCCCCCAAAAGTCGTCCTTGTTATCGATTCAGATTCTCCGACAGGTCAGCGGTGCAGCACATTATGCCAGATGTTGCAGACCCCAGATTCAGACTAGGGTAAGGGTCAAGGATGCACACTGCATGTCCCAACCTTCCACCCTGAAAGCCATGGCATTGTCTGAAAATTCCTATGGTGGATCTGAGGAAACCCCATCTTCCGTGACCAATGAATTTGATCGAAGAAACACGTCCGAAAGTCGTAAAGTCAGGTTGCTGCCAAGATGATTTTGCCGAGGGCCCAGTCTGTCCAGTTGACCAAGTCTCTAATGCAGCCAGGGCGTGCAACCCTGCGATCACAATCTGCAACCTAGCAGGAGACAAAGAAATCAGCCAAGGCAATCACTGCAGAACACAGAGAATGCCGGCAGACACGTGCAATTGGCATGATTTTATGGAGTGCCAACCACATGTCAGCAGGACATTTTCCAAGAGTGTACCCCAATCTCAGGGTCATATCATTAACAACTGTTCTTGTGCGGTAGCCAGCTCTTCTTAGAATTCGCTGCCCCGTCTTTAGTCGTTTTCCAGCGGATTTGATCCTCGTTGGCAGGTTCGCGTCTCTGTCATGAGTGCCAGCTTCTAGCTCAAAGACTTCAAATGCTGTTAGAGGTTGCACATTTGGCAGGGCGAAACTGGTCGAGGCTCTGTTCCTCTCTATATATATGCACAAGTGAAAACGGTGCCTGTTCTTAAGCCGTAAACACGGGACATGTATGGCAGTATCCAATAGAATCAATCTATACAAAGACTTTGTTTCTGGATTGCCTCAAAGGCACCGTCTCCCACACAGACCGCTGAGGCTGAAGCTTTGACGGCGATGTGGCAAAATGAGTGTTCACTTCAGCCGATCTACCAAGTGATGTCAGTTGATTTTTCAAGAAGTTTGTGCCGACATGATGTCTTGTGATGTCTGATTCATCTTTTATGTTCTCCACACGGACAATCCAAGAAGTCCCAGTGCCAATGCTCGCATAAGCTCGCTCTGTGCCTTGCCACTGGATCAATGGCTTGCATCGCAGTTAGGACTGAGGCCCCTCGTCTGAACTCCCCGGTTGCCAGCAAAGCATAGGAAAGAAAAGGATTTTTTAAGCACCATGCACTTTGCCAAGTAGTCTGTTGGACGATATGAGCTAGAATCGACAATTTGGGCCTCTAAAACATGAGGCTGACAGAGAAAAGTAGCCCAGCAGAGGCAGGTTGTGTGTTTTTTGAAGGCTGCATGCAATCATTGTGAGACACAGCCAGTGGAAAGACACTAGACTCCAAGCTGAGCCATGCTTCTCTATTTCCTATGCCCGCACTTCAGGAAAATAGAGCGGCTTTTTGAAGGAGAGATTTTGCACAAGTCATGCCTGGTTTCTGTTGGAAAAAAATCACGGATCTAGCGGATGTGCCAGCCAGAGAGGACGCGCGCAAACACACACACACACACTGGTGATACTCGGATCTCGGAGAATGACTGGATGACGTCTTTGATGAGGTACCCTCTGGTATACAAACATAGACCCTGAAAATCACCAATTTTTAATGGAAAATAGTCTTCCAACCCCGATGACTGCCAGGGTCTATGTTAAATTACCAGAGGGTAAGTGATGTATTAATTGGTGAGATTTGGTGAGCCCTGCAGATCCCTTATAGAATTCTTGAAATTGTTTGGGCGATATGGATCCCGTAGAGACAGCCACCTTGCAAGGTTTTTTGGCCCTGCTCGCCCTGCTCCCAGTCCTTCTGGTCTTTCTGCGTGGGACCCAGTTGCATCTCAAGGTCATCTATCCCAGAATTGGTACTTTAGGGGGAATATCTGCCAGTTTTGGTTAAGTGGTAAGAACATGTAAGAACCACATTTTGATCGTAAAACATGTGCAATTGATGGTCTACAGGTTCCTCCCCCCTTGAACTACCAAGGCTTCGGCTTCGAGCACAGTACCTTGCAGCGCAGTCGCCCATTGGCAAGGCAATGATGTAATTAAGCAATTTCCCAAGAATAGTTTGACTGTTTCTTCAGCTTGATCTTTTTGGAAGATAAGTATATAATTGTATGTTCAGGAACTGGCAGGAAGAGAAACAGTGGCCGGGTCCTGAGAATTGAATTCAGGGCAGCTGCCCTGAGGTCCTGCGAAGGCCCGTAAATACAGCCAGACGGTTGCAGCCAAAGATTTTTGAAGTCACAGAACTGGGTCATGGGAAAGTCATGGAAAGTCTACATACGGCAAACCATTGTACTTAGGGATTAAAACCAGGGCGTTCACTGTAACATTTTCCACAAACCACTCCATTCTTGAAGGCCTTCTTCCATCCTTATGCTCATGCGGGGGGAGGAGGTGAACGAGTGCTTTGGCCCTGCGGGCAAAGTTTACGTCTTGAAACTATGCAAAGCCCTCAAGTTGCTTGGCGCAACCTGATCCAACCTGATCCAACCTGATCCACACTGGAACTGGCCAGGTGTTCAATCCGCTCGGTGCAGCAGAGGTATCCAGAAGCCTGCGCCTGACTGTAGATGCCATCAGTTCAAAGCTTTAAAGATATCATTCCGCTGAATCGGAGAAGCGTGATGCTTGCAGCTGAGGTGATTTGTGTTGTGTACACAGGGGATATGGACGTGACACCTTCCGAGCTCTTACTGCAGGTCAGACTCCAATGGAGATTGAAGTTCATCTGCTGTGAGCTGTGTGTGGTAAGCCCTGGTAAGCGCTTTCGTAGGCGAAGAAGCGCTTTGGAGTGGACATTGACAGCAAAGGCAAGGCTGTAGTCCAAGGCTGTCCATCAACCAAGCTGATCCAAGGTGTAGGTCCAGGTTAAGTCAAAAAAGGTGAATGTTGAATGGTCCATGGATGGGGGGGTGAGAGCCTCCGGATTTGCCAGAGGTCTAGAGGTCTAGAGGTTTTAGGAGTATTCCGGATTCCTCACACTTGATTCGCTTGGCCACGTTTGGGTCAAGCTTTTGTGTGATCAGTCTGCCGATGGCCAGGTGTCCGCTTCGTCTTCCTCAGCTGCAGACGATGGGTGGATGCTTCATCGTGGCAGGGGCCTCGCTTTGGACACCCGTGATCCACCCTGCATCTTCCTGCCATGCGAGTTTGCTCTAAGGCCGCGCTTCACTCTGATTGGTCAAAGACCGGGGCTCAAAGTCAGTCACAGACGAGATATGACGAGATAACGATAGATGACGACAGATGCCTTTTCAGAGCACAGAAATCATTTCCCAGGCCTTGGATCTTTGGTGCTTGGCCGGGCTGCCCAGTCGCTGGGGTCACTGCATTTGTGGTGATGCACGGCTGTGAAGGATGGGAAGCTCTTTGCCAATTTCGGCCGGAGATCTTCGTTGACTCCATGGGTCATCCTGTCATGAATTGATTGATGGGTGATGATGATGGGCGGTTTCCGATTTTTATGTATATCTATAAAAGATATCATTATAAACCTATAAGCACGTGCATAGTATTCATATAGTTTTAAATGCACAAATAGAAATGCGCACGTGCACACAGAATTCTATATATAGATATATGACCCGTCATATCTATACACAAAAATGCACAGCATACATGGACACATGCATATATTTAGATACAATAATAATATATATATATATATGAGTATAAATATAATAAATATATAATATAGCCATATATACATACACAACAGCACATACTACATATACACAAATATAAATACGAACAAATGAATAAAGTACATACAGCATATGAAGAATCCAATGCCGATATGTTGCAGTGGAGCTGGCAGGCTATGCTTTCACCTTGCCATTGTTCAGTTTGCTGGGTGGCTGCCGAATTGGATGCTACGTGCATTATCCGACGATCTCCACAGACATGTTGGAACAGGTGGGATGAAATGCTCCACGAGTGAGTTTGGTTCATCAATCTTCAGGAAATGGATGAAAAATCATTGAAACTCAAAGTATACTCAAGGTAAATGTTCATTTTGTCCATTCTTGTCATTTGTTTCGAATTCAAAATATTCAAACATCAAGACTGAAAACTCAACATAACTCAACAGCCCGATGGGCTCGCAGGTCCGAGATCGCAGTCAGGAGCCTAACCTTTATCCATCGATTCCATCGATGCCTGTGTCAAACGCCGCTGAGCACGGTGCACGGTGGTGCTTAGCACGGTGCTCACGGTGGTGCTCCTTTGAGGAAGTGGGCTTTGCAACGATGCCAAAGTAGCTGGTTCATGGCTTCTATCTTCTGCAAAGCTGACAGCCTGGCATGCGTTCAATGCACTGCATATCTTTGCATCATGGTGCGGCTGAAAAATGCCGGTATGGCAACTATGAGCAATCCGTGGGAAGTTGTGAAATTTCTTCACGTTTGGACTTTGTTTCGGCGTGGCTTTCAAGCTTTCACATCGGTGCAGGCTATACTACAGACTTTTTGCCATGCTTTACGGGCTGGCTGGGTGGCTTGTTTCGCATTCAAACATATTCAAACTTATTCTGGCATATTCAAACAATTCGTGGGACATGCGTGCTGGCCTACGCTTGTCACTCGCTAATTCCAAATGTAAATTCATGGTGTTCATTCATGGCCGTTCAAGATTTTTCTTTGTTTCCAGTTTCGATCCAAGTTCTAGCCGCTCGTACCAGTTTTCGTGTGGAGTATTCATCATGCCCTCCTCTTTGCTTCGCTGAATGCTGCAACAAACCAAGGAGCTTTGCAGAGGCTTGGGGCCCTTGGGGCCCAGTGATGCGGGGTGATGGCGCTGTCTGCAGCTGGCACCCAGCGGCTGCAAGGTGGTTCTGGTGAACTCCTCCTGGACACGGAATCACATCGTCGCCCTGTGGAAAATGTCGCTGGCTGAGTTAGGCTGAGTTCATGCAGTGGTCAACGGAACTAACAAGTGGGGATGGGTCAAAAATTCCACAAATGGATGATATGGATTGATATGGATGGTTTGAGCAAATTCATAATGCTTGATACGAAAACGACCACATTGGAGGGCATATTATGTAAGATCATAAAAGTACCCAAGTTTGACCCAACCCCAGGTCATTCGAGCCGTATTGATGCTACAACTAGGCCGGAACGAACAGTCACAACCTACCCACCTTGTGACACCGCCTTGGGCCTCAGCATGGGCTGAGACATTGGCTGTCATACCCATATACATCATCATACATCCAGATGCTATAGTACTTGTATGTAATTGTAATAATTGCAATAATTGTAATGCCAATCCCATACCTGTTCAAATACCAGAGGACATCCATAGGACATCCAAACTGGAAAAGTCAACTCATGGCGAGATCAGGCTGCGTTGGCAGAGCTACCTTTGGAGCGCGCCCAGAAGGCGGTGAAAGATTCAAAGGTCAAGATGGTCAAGAGGATGTAGCCAATCTGAATACCCTCCGGTAAACATTTACATAACTATGGAAAATCACCATTTTCCATGGGAAAACTCACTATTTCTATGGCCATTTTCAATAGCTATGTTAAATTACCAGAGGGTAATCTGAATAGCTAATAATAGCTAGACATTGCCAGGATTACTTGATTTTATTTGGATATTGTAATGGTCCCATGGGCCCTGCACCTGATGCACGGACTAAAGTCAGGACTTCCCTGGCAAGCTGGTTCTCTCGCTGGCGCAGCCGCACTCCCAGTCAGACAATTTGGGGATGGGCCAAGATTGGGGCACCAATCAGCCCACATTATTTGCCGTTTTAGTATCGCATCACATTGAGTATTCCATTTTTGGGCGTTGAGAATTTTGACCCATTATGCCATATTTATTTCGTAAAATGGACCTGCCTGAGGGTCACCCTTGGCTGCTTGGCTACAGGTTTAGACCTGAGAAGAACCACGCTTTGCAGTCTGAGACCTAGGGGATTGCCACACTCAATAAGTCAACAGTTGGGCGAATTGGATCAACTTGGTAACTTGGTAATCCCAGCCCCCAATATGAAGTAGCCTCCTTAAAAATGAGTGGAAACTGCATGATGAAGCCATGAGAAGAAGAGTCGCTGGAGAGGGCGTTGGTGAGGGCAATGCCTTGAGGCTTCGGTCATTCTCGAGATATCTGCAGATGCAGGCCGCAGCTGGTGGAAGCCCCAGATAGATTGGCCATTTATGGTTTCTGTGAGCTCAAAGGGTCAACTTTGTAGCTTTCATTGCACCTACAGTTCTGACTCCCTAACCCATATCCGAGGTGAAAATGACCGAGCACGACTGATTCTGGCCGGAGGATGTGACCGTCTCAGTTTCTGCCATCACAAGCTACCAGTCCTCGTTTTCATTCGCTCGTTGAGCAGACACCTGAGTAAAATTGAGTACAAGGTAACAGAACCACTGGGCAGGTGGTTTCAAATGTATTGATCACTCGTGTATACTTCTTCATCCCAGTTCGGATGATCAAACCCACCAGCCAGGCAGAGATGCTGGTGACCGCGCAAGGGTGGAAGCATTGCAGCAGCTGTGCAAGGAGCATGGGCCCAAAGGTAAAGAAAAGGGGTGGAACGTCATGGGAACTTGCAGCTTCTCCAGGTAATTTTCTTTCACAAACACTTCAACCATTATTCAACCATATTCAACCATTGTTCAACTTAGTAAACCATGGCAGTGCGATGCGATTCAAAATGATTCAAATATCATGGAGCATCATATGGCTTGATCCAACTGAAGATTTCTTGAAAGTTCCCGAGGCTGGGCTTGCGGGAGCAAGGCGGCAGCGACTGGGATGCTTCTAGCCTCAAATCTTGGGACATTGGCAGAGCAGCTCCGGCAGCTCATTAGCTCAGCTCCACACTGAGGTGAGTTTCCGAACGAATGTGCCATTCGAGGACGCGGGTTTCGTCTCAGCACTGAATACCCGAACTTTGTTTGTTTCTCATTTCAAGATGGGTACTCGTATGTACCAAATTCGGAGAATTCCCGAACTGATTCCTTTCTAGTTGGAAACAAATAGTCTTCGGGAATCGTCTCTTCCATTCTTTTCCAGACCCACTCAGAAGTGCTTCCCAAAAAGTGCTGAGTTTTTCGTGTTGGTGCGAGGAGATGCAAAATCTGCTGGCACAAGCTGATGTAGGCAAGATCACCTACATCAGTGTCCGCCAAACAGTGGGAGCTCATTTCTAGCACGACTTCCCTACCATCAGGGCTTGGATTCCTCTTAATTCTGCGGGTTTTTGCTTGCAGCCCAAAAGGAGGAAGTGCGGAGAGAAGGTGGGTTTGTCACAATATTTCGCACCCTGAAATCCCATACGGTTTCCTCATCAAAATTTCTATTTTTGGTATTTTGGGTATTTTTGGGTATTTTTGGGTATCTCCCATTTTGGGACAAGCCCCCGTGTTGTGTTTGTAATTCTATTCCATGAATATCGATCAATTATATCCCTTGCGAATTACCAGGTAAGTTTTAAACATATGACATCCGAAGTCTCTAATAGGATAGAGTTTTTTTCATTTTTTTTGTAATATTTTGTAATTATATAATGATTTTGATATGATTCAGATATGAATTGTTGTTATGAATTGTTTCTGGCCGGGTTTTGCAGTTATGATTTTGATACGCTTTCAGTTCTGATTTTGATATGGTTTCAGTTATGATTCTTGATGTGGTATCAAATCAAATTCATATCTTCAAATCTTATAAAAATAATAATGTAAAAACTCATAAAAACTAATTCCTGAATTTGGCATCCTAGAGGGCTTCCGGTGTCACAATTTAAAACCACCATTTGTTTTTTGTTGTTCTTTGCAAGTGGTTGCCCTTTTATAGCCCCGGCAAAAAATATAACCACTATATTCCCAACATACTTCCCCAATATATCCCCATTGTATCATCAATATTTCCACATTACATCCCCACTGACTTCCAAGTTTGACTGAATTGTATGACACACAGTAGTAATATACACGTATATGTAACATCCCCAGTATATAACTATATATGCACAACCATTACGGCAAAGCCATCGTGCAGGTTTGCACACCATGCGTGACGAACACTTCGGCATCAGCGTGGTGGAGTTCATGGCTGCCGGGGCCGTGGTCATTGCGCACAACTCTGCTGGCCCGGCGATGGACATTGTGAGGAGCTCAGGGCGGCGACCAGACAGATGTCATGGCTGGTTGGTAGTGTCAAAGGCATACTATGATATATAATGATATGCCATACAATTATATATACATATATGTATATATGACTATATATATATATGCACATTTTCATTCAATGATGCAGATCTTAGATGATACACACACACACAGATAGATAGATAGATAGATAGATAGAT
>Ga0126342_10023384_pt1 | contig 10115 bp, 14 predicted proteins | sample Cyp1metagenome_FD_92528 | JGI IMG/M metagenome (GOLD analysis project Ga0126342, IMG submission 92528) | Coral microbial communities from Lord Howe Island, Old Settlement Bay, Australia - Cyphastrea 1 metagenome | ecosystem: Host-associated > Invertebrates > Cnidaria > Coral ... | reverse complement strand
TGTATATATAATGTATATATAATGTATATATAATGTATATATAATGTATATATAACGTATATATAACGTATATATAACGTGTATATATAATGTATATATATAATGTATGTATATATATAATGTATATATATATATATAATGTATATATATATCATGTATGTATATATAATATATATATATATATAATGTATATGTAATGTGTATATATATATAATGTATACATAATGTATATATAATGTATATATGATGTATATATATAATGTATATATAATGTATATATATATAATGTATATAATATATGTATATGTAAAAATAATTATATAAACCATTATATAGCCATATTATTGTAGAAACTGAAAGTTGCTAACAATAGAATAGCTTTATTTGTTCATAGTTTTTTCGTAGTGCTTCAGCATGATGATCTCAATGAGCGTTGAAGACGTGAACATCCACATTTTGTATTACGCTGGAATCCATAGGCGGCACCATAGCATTCCAATCCCCAAAAAAGAACGGGATTGAAAGCGTATAGAGAGGAGTATAATATTATAATTTGGTAATCCCATACAATCTCCCTGTAAACATCAGTAAACCACCATGATTCCTGTGGGTTTTGAAACATGGCTTAGGCATGCTTAGGCCGGATTTGACATGCTGCTTGGACCAAGCCCTTTGCAGCAAGCTACCAATATCTGATAGGTTGGAGAGGGTATGATCATATATGGCCACCAACTCCAAAGTACCTTCAGCATACATTTCCTGACATGGGGGTACCCTAAATATCCCTAAATCATCCATTTGAATGGGATTTTCCATTCTAAACCATCCAGCGTGCTATTGGGGTACCCACATTTCCCAACTGCTCCATGTATGGAATATTTACCAACATTTACACCATAAATGAGCCAAATGTAGATAAATATACTATACATGGAGCAGCATCTGGGTTTCTGGAAACCCCCTTTTTTGCCATTGGCCACCCATAACTTAAGATAAACCGCCTTTTCGACTTCCAGTGTTTTGCCCCAGCTGGTGATCAATTTCTGCATGTCTAAGTCGATCATCAGCTTGGACGCTTTCAGCAAATACTCGGAGCTAAAGCCCTCGGGGTTTTCGATGGTCAATCCGTCCTGGGGCCATGGGAATTCACATCGAAACACAAAAAGGGCTCGGCTCACTGGTGAGGTTCGTGACACAGCCTGCTTACTGGTGCGTTTTACGTAGGGAATGGATGGGAATGGGGGTTGCTGGGATGATTGTTATTAGTGATTATGGATCATTCCCTCATTCCTTGCTAAGCAACAGTAAGCCTGTGATCTCGGAGAAAGACATGTATCCACTTTAAGTGTCCAACAGATTTTGGTTGGAAAAATCAAAGTGAGGTGGAAAAAATCCATGGGTGATCACGGAGATCACTCCGTGATACTATCCCTCACCCTCAGTGACCTATCAGATAGGTAACAAACCCCAAAATTCATCGGGTAAAATCACGTTCCAGTTACCGATCTCAGAGGTAACCAGAATGTTATAGGGCATGATTGTCTACCAAAAGACAACAGAAAAATCAGAGTTAAAAAAAAACAAACAATTGTCAATCGGTTGACAACCATTGAGCCAGAGCGAAAGGTCAGAACCCAGGTGCTCCATGGTGCTGGTATATTTCGCAACATTTGCCCGAACAAAATCACCCAGTTTTGTAGGTAAATATACCAGCACCATGGATCCTGCAAGGTGGTGCCCCCTCCAGTTATAAATTGGTTATAAACCCATTGACTAGTTCGATCACCAACAAAAATCAGTTCGTGAAATTGGAGTTATTAGTTCACCCCAACTTAGCGTTATCGTTTACGGGGGCACCACCGTAACGGGCCATGGGGTCCCTGGATTCCCGATTTCCGAACTTCACCAGAGGAGCTATGGAGATCCTGCCGTAACAGGCATCCACACGGGTTTCCCCTAGGACCTGAGGGATCCGATGGTACAGCGACCCTCTGGTGATACAAAAAACGATGGAAAGATCCACCATTTTTCATGGGAAAACTCAACTATGTAACTATATATTTCGACTGGGCCATTTTCAATAGCGAACTGTAACAAATTACCAGAGGGTAAAAAAAAATACCCCAGTCACACTTCCTTTCGGAAGGTACGGCTGGATCCATAGGAATTCTGTTGAAAAAGAATCTGTTATACATGAGGATGTTCCATTCGACAATCACCATACTGGGGAACACTTGCGCGGTTTAGGTCATTGATTTTAAAGGGTGACCTACTTGGGGGGTGCCTCCCACAAAGTAAGCCGGTAATAGTCATATTGTATACCAGCTAATCTATGGAACATCCCCAGTTGGACTACTGGGATATATGATATATGTGTATGACTTATACTTATAATATCTGATAACAAGGGTTAATCATTATGAGCACATATACAACCCATTGATTGTAAAACACTGTATAACTCATTCACCATTCATAGTTCCGTCATATCATGTGGGTCCCAGCCCCCGGTCCAGTGAAACCGCTTGGGCCGCGCTGGGCGACCCGACAAATTTCACCCCCAGAGCCTCGGCGTGTGGCTTGAAAAATCACCTTCCAGGCTATCTCAGAGTCTCAGAGGTTTGCCTGGAAGCTTAGGATTACAGTTATACTAGAATCATCAACTTTCAAAAATATCATTGTATGGTCAACTATACACTTATTATATAGATCTTATATATATATAATATATATAATATATATATATATTATATATATATATATATATATTATATATATTATATATATGTATGTACACTACCCGCACTATATATGATCTATTTTGATATGTTCACAGCTACTCAGTTTTGGCAGCAGAAGGTCGAGGTATGTCGAGGTCCTTATCACTGGAAAGGATGTAGTCAGCCTGCTCATGGGAATTCCTCGAAAAACACTCACATCCCTAAAGAAATTGAAAAATGATGAAAAATGGATGATAAAACTGCTGACTCATTGGCAGTTCCCATCCCCCAAAACATGCCTCAAAATTGAGGAGTCCTGTGAAACAAAAGCAGTTAAAACCATCATCTGTTTTGGATAATTCTAGATGATCCATCCACTTTTGAAGGAGTATATTGCCTAACATGCTCCATCCAGAATTCATCTGCATGATTTCCTTTAGGCGAAGACACGACCCTTCGCTGTGCGGCTCAGGCACAGCAGAATCAAAGTGCCTTGGTCGCGGTGATTGAATGTTTAAAACGACAGAACCCACCGGTTGTTCCGAAAACAAAGGGAAAACATAGGGAAAATCATCACGTCCCCCTAATACTAAACTTACTAAACCGATCTAAATCGTCCCTGCCCTAATAATAAAACACCTGGCGGAGTTTGGATGTATTTCGCGTTTAGTAGATCGGGGGGAAGGGATTTTTAGTAGAAACCTATGGATTGTCATTACTAACTGCGACTACTTGGATCAATTGGAATCGTAGTACTTAGTATATTATAGTATATAGTTTACTAGTAAAGAAAAGGATTTCCACTACACCCAATTCTTTAATATATTTAAAAGGCGCAATTTAATTAATATACTAGTATACACCCATTTGAACATTTACACCAAATTGTCCATAATTGTCCCACCACGTTTTGCCCAACGCGTTGTTTCCCCATGTCCCCAGCCCTTCCCGCCGCGGTGCTTCAGAAGAGACTTCACCGCGGAGCCCATGAGGCGTCCGCCTTTGATGCTGTGATCCTCTTCAGTGGCCACGGTGGAGGAGGACTGCGTGGAGACCTGGAGGGGAGGTGAGGTGAGGTGAACTCACCAATCTGTGGCTAGATGTGTAGTATATATATAACATATATAAAATATGTATAATATATGTTACAAATTATTATAATATGTATCTATATCTATAACATATATGATATGTATAATATGTATATGGCACTTAGAATCTTAAATGATGATTATCACTGTGATAACTATCGTTTGTGGAGCTCTATAGATGTGTAAACGGGACTTTATTTCAGGGTTAAATCCTGGTAGTGTCATTGAAGTGGGACTGTCAAGTGTAGCTATGATACTATCACCATCTATCACCCATATGCTCCATGGTGCTAGTATATTTACCTACGAAACTGGCTCATCAATGGGGTTTCTATGTAGGTAGATACTCCAGCACCATGGAGCAGATGGATCATGGAACAACTGAATCAGAATCAGAAAAGATCATCCCAGGTCTAGCCACTGACCCTCTTTAACAGGTCGGTCAACTGTGGGCTCTATGCAGTTCCCAGGGATTCAATGGGAATTTCAGGATCCAACAGATGGAGGTACGTTAGTACCATATGTTTGGCCATACCTTGTGGGGATATTCCCTTACATAGGCCTTATATAGGCCTTATATATGGTAGGTACCTCCAATTTAGGTTCCTGAAATGGCCATTGAGGGATGTTCCTAGAAGCCCCAAAGAGGATGGGTACCCAATAAATCGGAATCATAAACACAACAACAGTGACAACAAGACAGTGCAGGTAGACGACAATCCATAGCAATGATACAAGCATAATGATTCTAGCCATGATATGCCATGATCATTAACAACATAAGGCTTGATTCTACTTTCTATAAACATCACTTCCTTGGAAAAAATACTCGTCAACAGCCAGAAAGTCATGTTTAGCCAACAACTTTTTTTTTCGCGGTTAACTCCCATTAAATCGCCATAAATCATGACCATTTCAAGCTCTTCCTAGCGCCATAAATCGAGCGTCGGCGTCTGACTTCGAGGCCGGCACTTGATCCTGGCGGTGTTCTTGTCATGGATCCCCAAGTGATCCGTCGGGTGTGCTTTTCATATGTTGCAAAAGACTATAAGGATCTAAGAAAAAAATATATTAAGACATTTATAGACATTTATAGACATTTAAGATATAATTTTGGGGATTTTGTTTTCATGTGTTTCCCCCATGACTTTGGAAACTGTCATTTTTGGGTTTCCCAAACAGATACGCGAAGTTGGTGTGCAAACGAAAGTCCCCTGAGGTGCAGGCAATGTTCAGCCCATCTGTAGGTTACAGTTGAATTAGAACTTAGTTGGTTTAGAAATAGGTTTCTAGGTTGAGAAATCGGTTCCTAGCTATAGAAATAGGTTTGTGAGTATAGATGTAATGAAGTTAATTAGCATAAGTTGAATTCATGGTGATTCAATCACTATCATTGGATGGAAGAATAAACCGACAATGTCACAACGCCTGGATGTGCATGTGAAATCCATGGCACTCCATCCACCCGGTGAAAGCCGTGGAAGTTTTATATAGTGGATGCACCGACCGTCGGACTGTCGGACATAAATCTGGTTGGTGGTTGAGCCCTATATACTGTTAATAATGGTTAATATTAATGGTTAATATTAATGGTTAATATTAATGGTTAATATTAATGGTTAATATTAATGGTTAATATAAATTGGTTAATATTAATGGTTAATGATGGTTAATAATATTCTGGTTGGTGGTTTCAAACTACCTACCCCTCTGAAAAATGATGGAGTGAAAGTCAGTTGGGATGATGAAATTCCCATATATGAAATGGAAAATAAAGAATGTTTGAAACCAGCAAATAGATCCAGGTAGTTTTTTCACATTGAAATCCTTGAAGCCACAAGAAAAACTGCTAAAAGTCTGAAATCGCTGTGTGTCTCACAAAAGAACTGAGCTAAGTCAAAGGGTCACCACGCCTTGATCTGCTTCGGATCGGAGACGTTCTGCCTGGCACTGTCGACGGTTGACCATGCTTGACCCACGGGTGAGCATCTAGCGGCTCTAGCGGGCGAGCAATCTGAAGACGCAACCACCATGACAGGACAAAAAAATGGAGAAAAGGTTCAGGAAAGCCTCATCTTTAATTAATGGGAAAATCTATGGTTTCCGGTTCAAATTTTCCTACCCAAAAATCACTTGAAATCATCAACAGGCTTGGCTCAAGAAGCGGATGCTGCTACCCAGGTAGCGAAAACCTGTGTCACTCCAGACCGGAACTTTTGCGCTGGCATCGGAATGGGTCCATGGGTACTTGATGGTTGTGGACCATAGCGACCCCCAAAAGATATCCAAAAGATGCCATCAACAGATATATCTAACTATTGGGGAAAATACATATACTGGTGATGGATATCTAATATCTAACTATATCTAATATCCAATCATCCAATGTACATATACTGGTTGGTGGTTGACCTACCCCCTGTAAAATATGAGTTCGTCAGATTGGATCATCCCAACTCTTGAGGAAAATAAAATTCATGTTCCAAACCACCAACATACCACCAACCAGTAAGTTTTGCGGCTGGAAATGGCTCAAAAGAGTGGCGATACACAGGGATGGACCACATAATACTATAAATTCAAGTAATCACACGTGTTCAACGCAGAAAACATCTGTAATCATTCATTTACGTTGATGAATTAATTCTATGTTTTTTGTTCCGCCTCAACATCAATTGAACGCTAAGACCGGAAGCCTCAGGAACTTCATGAGACGATGAGACAGAGATTTGGAGAAACTCATCCTGACGAGCCTTCGTCAGATTAGCCTCTGGTTATGTCAAAAGTTTGCTATTGAAAATGGCCATTTAGTTCGTTGATTTACCCATTAAACATGGTGATTTTCCATAGCTATGTTAGTTTACCAGAGGGTATCCAACCCATCCTGACTCGGTTTCCGCTCGCCTTCGCTTTCGGTTCAGCAAGTTCGGCATGCAGCTCATGATGGCGGAGTGGGCCACCCAGCCGGCTAAACACGACAAAAAACAACTCACACGACGACCGGCTTTTCGGCTGCGGCGAGATGACATCACACGATCCATCTGAAAAAGGATCGCTGCCATGACTTCCATTCCCAAAATACCAAAATCCTTTCCCATATGCTCCATGCATGGTATATTTACGTACATTTGAGTGATTTTGATGGTATACATAGACATATTTCATACATGGAGCATCTGGCTTTGTGTTGGGGGAATCGTTGTCAAAAGCCACAAGATGAACCTTGGTTTCTGGGCCCCCCAACCATGTCCAGCTGCTCTCGAAGTTGCCCCAGCCTGGGAAGGCCCTGGATGTAGAAATATCCTGTTGATCCTTCAATGTGGGGCCCCCCAGTGATGTTAGTTGGTTAACAAAAGCCCCAGTAACTATAGTTATTTGCGTACCATAAACATCCATAAACCATAGTTATTGGAGTTATGTTCACCAACTTAGCTATCGTTTGGGGGCCCCACTTTGTTTCTATCCTTCTTTTCGTCACAGTCATAGCCAAAATATTTGGACCATTTCCCTGTGTGGAGACCCAGGAAATGAGACCGTGACTAATAACGTCTTTAAGTCAGCATGAGGTTTTTTGATGCTGCCAAATGCTGCAAATCACCTTTAGGGAGCGGTGAACCTTCTGATGTTCCTGCAAAAACAATAGCTGAGTGAGATCTTGGTAAATGTCCAAAAAGTGATGACCTCACCCAAAAAAGACATCTATCCAACATTCGCCAGTCGATTTCCCGAAGGAACCAATATATGAATTAAATCTGGACGTTTATCCTGTAATGCAAGTGTCATTAATCCTGTCAAGGGTTTGGCATGTCCGAGCTTGAACCTGTAGGCTCTGAGTCTTTACCCAAGGTTTGAATGAACAGGGAACCCTTTCCCCGTCCAATCCGGGCAGTTTTTTCAAACCTCGGCTACCTGGTTCCAGCAACCTGATGGGCGCCTTCTTGGATGTGCAGATAGTGAATCTTTAATGACCAATCATGACCACTGTATATGAGATATCCTATCCCCGGACTTATGTGTTGCATACATTTGCATACAATCTATGTAGCTTATTAATTTATTACTTATTACCAACTTACTATCTAGCATGCACCCTCAAGTACTGGATTTGATGGGTTTACAATTCCCAGCAACTGGGAGTCACAGTAGGAGTTGACTGGGACGTTGAGGCACGAAGGGGCCATCTAATATGACATGGGTCTGTCCAAGATAAAAATGCACCATTCCATCCAGTCATTTGTGTTAAGAAAGTGAAGAACTGAGACTGAAACATTTTCAGAAATGTTGTTCCACCATGGTCTACCTCAAGTCCTCACTCTTAAGACCCTCAAGTCCATTGACATCACGATATACCCTCTGGTAATTTAACATAGCTATTGAAAATGGCCATTTATAGTGAGTTTCCCATTAAAAATGGTGATTTTCCATGGCGAACTGTTAAATAACCAGATGGTATTGTGTCATGTTCCCAACAAACCATTGCCGTCTCCAGGGGCCTCAAGATTTGTGTAAAACTGGCTAGATCTTGGGATCAATTCCTGGACATGTTCGTGGACAAAACCAGGAATGAGCAGTGTTGAAAACTGTGATGAAGAGCCTTTTATAGTTGCTGGGAAATTCAATCATCCACAGTAAGAAAAAACCACTAGAAATAGAAGTATACCCTCTGGTAAAGTAACACAGCGAACTGGAAAATCACCATAAGTAAATCAAGTAGAAATGGCAATTTTTGAAGAGCCAAGTGAAATTACTGCGATGGTAATTCCACAAGACCACCAATTTTCATTCAGCTCAGCTCGGCATATTTTGGCTGGTGAGAACCCCTGGCCATCCCCAAAATCGTATTCAGCTCGAGCTCAACCAATCAGCCCAAGTATGGTTGAAATTGAACAAATGAAACACATTGAATCCCCCAACCAGGAACCAAGCAACAGCTCTTGGTCCAAAGCACTGTGTTTTTTGGGGTCTAACGGTCTAACGCACCTCTCGGCCTCCCAACTGCCGATCTCTCTCTGACAGCAAACGTGCCTCCAAACCAAGGATTCGACACTTGTTGGCTTGGTAAGGGCTTAATGTGGTAAACCCAATGCCATCAACCAGTAACCATCCGTAACCATCCACAATTGAGGCTCCGTTAAAATCATCAATAAGGATTTACCCAACAAACCCCAAAGAGGGCTGGTTCATTACCAGGTAAAAACCTCATGACATAATCCGAACATGCGGGAGACGGTAGCCACTTTTTCATGGGATTTCAGGATCAGGTTCCATGGGGTGTCAGAGTACCCAGAGGTTTCAGATATTATAGGTTCGCTTCCGGAATGACATTTGATGACATGTGTTTTTAAAAGTGGAATTTACATAACACAAAAAATGACATACTAACCAATTATATACCAATTATTTTATGATCTGTCTCTTTTGGAATATTGTTTACCAACATTCTGCTTTGTCGGTTTGTCCACGGATTGGGGATTTACCTCCAATCTATGGCAAGGTTTGTGGGGAAACGTGGTCAACATATATCAGAAACCAAGGACTTTTCGGGCCTTTCGGATACCCAATGTTCGTTTACAAACCTTCAAACAGGCGGTCAAATCTGGCGGCCAATGTTCCATTCTGTTTGGGATTCATTACCCGATTTGTGTATATGGTGCTGTAAGAAATTATGTGATGAATCCCATACCCTCTGGTAAACTAGCCATTTATAGTGGGTTTAACCCATCAAAAATGGTGATTTTCTATAGCTATGTTAAATTACCAGAGGGTATCTATTATGGACCTGCCATATCAATGAGGGATCACGATCCCAGGATAGGACCACGTTGTTTGATACTTGATCTAAAGACTTATGACCAGGAAACAGTAAATTGATGTACTGTAAATTGTACATCAATAAATTCATGCAAACAAACTCAAACCTCACACACCGGCTTACATGACAATGGTTCTGGAATTGTTGGACTCATTCGTTCATGTTGAGCATAAACATGCAATGGTTGAAATCAAACACCGCAGGTCGGTGATCTTCATGGCTGATCTTACCTTGCAACATACCATTTATATACTGCAGTATGAGGTATGCCTTAAGGGGATACCCCCGTCAACATACCTCAGAATAAAAAAAATATTATTCCGGCATCCGTTGAGTTCAAAAAAAAAAATCTAAGAACTCAATGAGTCCATATGGAAAAATGGAATAATTTCCATCAAAATGATACCGGTATAGTCTATTTCTAGCCAAATGCAAGTGATCGTAAGCAGCTGCGCGCAAACGGCCGAAAACGGTTTCCCTTCTTGCAGAGCT
>Ga0126342_10023383_pt1 | contig 10115 bp, 6 predicted proteins | sample Cyp1metagenome_FD_92528 | JGI IMG/M metagenome (GOLD analysis project Ga0126342, IMG submission 92528) | Coral microbial communities from Lord Howe Island, Old Settlement Bay, Australia - Cyphastrea 1 metagenome | ecosystem: Host-associated > Invertebrates > Cnidaria > Coral ... | reverse complement strand
CTGACATTATGTACACTTTACAGTCAAAGGCAACAACAATATAGTGGGCTCCGTTTTGGGACCACTATGTGGTATGAACATGCATACACGGCATAGGGGTTATTCGAGTATTTTCTACTTATATATATATAATATATCATAATTATTACAGTAATGGGAAATCTAATCAATGAAATGACATTTGTGTCCTGAATAAACAGAAAACATGCATGCACAGACATATTATATATGTCCATATGACACCATATATGTCCAGTGTGGAAGAGGCAACACTGACATCCCCAGGCACAGTATCCCATGATATCCCATGATATCCCATGGCTTCATGGCGCCAAGATGCGATCAACAAAATATGTCCACGACGTGCCGCCATGATTCGTCGTGTGTAAGGTCTTATTGTTTTATATTGTTTTCAATGTCACCATCGTCTGATATGGCACCGTTTTTTAAAAGCAAAAAGAAGACTGACTGTTGCAACGTGCAAGAGATTGTTTTTGTACGTGCATGTATCCCATTATATATATATATACATTTGGCATGTGTCTTAAATTCTCCTGGTAGGGAAAACAAATCCTGGCGTCAAAACAGAAGCCTCGAAGTTCTAGCATCTGGAGCCCATCGAAGTCATCATGTTGCATTGCACCAGCCAAACAGCTACCATCCCCGCGACATGCCCAAGCTTTGTACTTGCCAACATGGCTAAAGCGGGCCAGCTCACCAACAGGTTCTATCATCTACTGTTTCTATGGAAGTTGCTGGGATGATCTTGGTATATCATTGTAGATTTATGCAATAAAAGTAAAACTCATACAGTATATACATGTAAATACCAGTGTTGATTCAATATGGCTGTTGAACAAATTCACGAGGTTTATAATAATAGATAAAACATCATAAGTACAACTCATGATAATGGTTAATCATACATTTGATGTTTATATGTTTAAGAAAGTAGTGGCGATTAAAAAAAAATATGTTTACTAGATTATATATTATTCTAATGTTTATCCTGGTGATTTATCGAATCATAGCCAGTTCAAAAGCTTCATAGATACATCATGAGTATGTTAGATCCATATTAGATCCATATATTATTAATACATTTCTTTGATCTTAATAACTTAATCCTATTAAGATCTATTAAGATCCATAGATTAATCCATCTCTTAGATTAATCCATTAAACACCATTAAGATCCAAAGATTAATCCATCTCTTAGATCAATCCATTAAGATCCAATAAGATAAAAAAATAACCCATTTGTTTGCCAATCTTAAAGTGGGTCATGGCTTCCATTGACATGTTAGACCCATAGGGCGGAATTCCGTAGGCCGAGAAGAGTTGGCGAGGAGGAATTCTGCCTCCATGGAGCTGTTAAAAACTACCTGGAAATTCAATAAAGCATGCGTATTAATTAGAATTTAGTACTCTAATTTAGTAGATATAATTAGTAATAAACCAATTTAGTACTCTGATAACAAATTACTACTTAAATCAATTTAGTAATAATTAGATACTCTGATTTAAGTAGAAGAGATTGGTAATCACATCCATTATGACTTACTACATAACGTCCATTGAACTACGAACATCATAGCTTATTTAAGTGGCTTGCAATACGTAGAGGTAATACAGTCGAATTGATGATGAACAACATACCAAGTATAGTTGGTTTACAACTTAGTTACTGAACATCAATACCATTCATTATCATTAATACTTAGTAATACTGAACCATCATATCCACTATCCATTAACCAATGAAAAGAATCTACTCACATTCATTTTCCAACATCCCACCCGTAACAAATTCGCCAGCCTGTCGCAGCGCGGCTTGTGTCAAACCTCTCCTCGCGACTCGCGACCACGGCATGATGTCTGTAGCTATGGTTCTTAGCCAGTTGCGATTCTGCGATGCGGATGAACGTTGCAACCCACAAGTTACGTTGCGATCATTTAGTTGTAACCAACACAATCTGTAGCAGAAGATGGTGCCATTCATCACTATGGTCATTGTAGGAAGACCAACCATAGCAACGGAAGACCAAGAAAATCGGTCAAACGGATGGATCCAGTGCCCAAAAAACAGGCCAATTCTCAGCGACAAAACACACTATGGAATAACAGGGCGGTCAAACCAAGTTATAAGCTGGTATATGAACACACTATCCATGTATATCAAGATTAATGTACGATTACTGTGGGACAACCATAATTATAGAATATATTAAAATATTATATAATGTTATATTCATGTGGGATAGAAAAAAAACAACATCATGGTTAATTTTCATGTGGCTTCCATAAACCCTTTTTTGAATCTGGAACCAACCCACAGGTGACCCCTTTGTCGGTGGTCAACTTTGGGGGGGATGCTGGAACTCCATGGATATCTCCATGGAGATCTCTGAGTCGCTGGAACTGTTTTTGGACCTTGACGGAACCATGTATCACACCCAACCCTTCCAGAACATGCCGGGTATCTACAAATCTACTTCTATTTCAAGATCTTGCAGTGCACCGTATGTCTTTTAAGCACAATTCAACAAATACCAGCAGACTGCTTTATGTGGATTGAAACCAAACTATCTGTATCTTTTCTGAAAAAAAAACACCAACGGACCTACAGCACCACACATAGCTGGTTGGTGGTTTCAACCCATCTGAAAAATATGAGTTCCTCAGTTGGGATTACTATTCCCAATATATGGAAAGTCATAAAATTCATGTTCCAAAACAACCAACCAGATTGAATTAATTCTTGGTTTCCCTTCTGGTTGAAGCCTCTTATTTCTATCCGGATCCAAGTTCTCAGGTCATGTATAAACCACAAAATCCTCCCCACAGAATAAGAAATCGTCCAGAAGACGCCTATGAAACCAGCAACCCCAAAAAAGTAAAACAGAACTGTTTTTCACGGATGTTTTTTGGGATTTGACCTGTCTATCTTTTTGGGGGTGCAATAAACCACATAAATCAATATTCATTTGTGAATTCTCTGGATATGGCACCGGAGCGGCGAACATTTTACCAGCAGAAAGGCAACTCATTCACTGTGCATCTTGCACAGTTGACGGGCTGTCAGGCTTGGTTAGCGCGCACAGTTTTGTTGGTTTGCAGGCGTTCCCATAATGGGATAGAGTAATTCGTGTGTAAGAAAATTGAAATACTTGATGATGCATTGGAATTTCGGACATCACTTCCTTAGAATTCCAGGAACCTGAATATTCTTACCACCATCTCAAAAAATCAGAAGGGAAAACTGAACGCAACTTTAGATGGGTTTATCATATTTGATGGTTAATTATGTTTTTTCAATAATATATCAAGTTTGCCAGAGGAAAAAAACACCAATAGGATGAGCAGCAATTATGAGTCAAAATTGGGTACCCCAAAAAATGGATGTTTAATACTAAAAATGGATTAACATGTGTGGTCCGAGTCATATATTAATGTTTGACCTATCCCCACTCAGCTTCTACTGTTTTTGGATGTTTATGGAGAATACAATTTGGTGCAACTAATATATAATTAATCAATAGGGTTTATAAACCAACCAAAAAATCTGGAGGGCTTAGTGTTGTGGTTTTCTGCAAGATTGCTTGTTTGTTAACCCATGAATTGGCAATTTGGCTACCCACCGTCTAATGATGGCCAATGAGATGTTGTGGTAGCCTATTTCCTGAACTTCATAGACATATAATATGTATGTTTTATGTCAACATCTAGATTATGCATACATGCAGTATGTGTATGTATATAGCCATTATGGAGTAGATAGAACACGCATACATAAATATATAACTATATTATATATATATTGACTCCTTGCAAAAATGGGACGAAATTTGAACATTATTTGTTCTATCTACTTCAGGATGATTATGTACATATATATATATATATATATATATATTATATTATATAATTATATATATAATCACACACACAGTATATAGTTATCAACACGCAAACACTTTTGTTCAAAGCATTGTCTGGGAAATTCTGCATGGGCACTTTTGTTCAATGCCCAGTAGAATACGTCGAAGATGGGTTTGTTCAGCTTATCAACAACCAAAGTCGCAGTCGACATAGCATGATTTATGAGGTTTATCGTATTACTATCCCAGGTCAACAGCTTTCACATCTGCAAAGAAGTAAGAATCATCTTTTGCCGGTGAATTGGTGTCTGTGTTCCCTGTTTTTTTTTTCAAACGTGTTGAAGGTGAATTCTCAAAACTTTGAAACATTAAGCTTCAGCCTAGCCAGATGTCAAGAGTTTTTCTTAGAGTTTCACATCCTCTTCCAGAGATCTTCTTCAGCAGTTGTTCGAACAGTGGTTCATCCCATGAATTCAGGGCGGCTTTCAACATGTTTCAACCATCCTTTGGGTGGATTTCGCATGGTGAAACCACCCAGTGGCCCCATGGCGCGCGCGTGACCATCCCGGACCCGGTGAAACGAACGGATCAACGAACGGATCAGGACCCGGTGGAGGTTTCGCGCCTCGAATCTGCATGTCTATTCGATTGGATGCATGATGTCTATATATTCAGATATGTATATATGATGTATATATGTATACATGAAAAATATACATCTAAATATGTAAATGTATACTATATATATATATATACATACACAATGTGTATTGTATTGTGCAGCTTCTGAAGATGAATTGGGAATTTAGAAGGTTGCTATTGAAATGTGTCAACCACCACTCCTTTAAGATTACAGCTGAAGCTTCCGACCCCTCAACCGTTGGAGTAGCCACTTGGTGCACCACGATTTCTGCAAACATGGGGAAGAGCCTTTGGTAAACTAGCATAGCCATGGAAAAAGGGAGGAACATGGACCATCTATGGATGATTTACCCTCTGGTTATTTAACATAGCCATGGAAAATGGCCCATTTATAGATGAGTTTCCCATTAAAACCTCCATTTATAAGGGATTTTCCATGGCTATGTTAAATAACCAGATGGTAACTAAACAAAACATGGTGATCTTCAAAAGTTATGATTAGTTTATCAGAGAGAACCCCAACATGCTAAGGGGTTCATGTTGACAAAAATAGCCAAATAAATCTGTTGTGGGATCTGCGGGAAAAATGAGTAAATACAAAGGTCAATGCACCAATTTACACCACTTTAGCTTTAACATGCTTTAACTATACCATCAAATATGCTATCAGTAGCACTCAGGATCAGCCCTTTACCTGGGATACCTTGGCATGATTTCATCAAAAGGATCATCAAATAGTCAAACCACTTGCCGCTTAGTGTATATCCGAAATATACATGTGTTTTCCTTCAGGCAACCTTTACATTTTCTTTTACATTCATAAAGCACTTCCTGAGATGCAAGTGTGCCAGTACTCCGTTTTCCCATCTCATGAAGTACTAGTTGGTGGGTATGTTTCCCTACTTGTATGGTTTTTAATAACACCTTTTTTTGTCCCCAATTCCCCAATGCGCCAGGCAGTAGAACTCCATAATATAATTAATATAATGACCCATCAACCAGGCTATTTTGAATAGATCAAGGAGGGTGTGAAGTGTCCACCATGGACATGGCCCACATTACAACCCATCGTCCCCGTCTCTCGGTTCCCCAGGCTCACGAGAGACCTGTACGACGAAACGCGACCGTTGGGCTTCAAAGCTTGTAGGATCCAGTTTGTATGGGATATTTTTTGTTATATAATCCATATATGATCATATATGATTGTACACAGTAACCCTAAGAAAGGATGGAAAAGTGATCTATCATGATATATCACTACTTTACTAGTAGCAGGAATTCATGTCTGTCTATCTTTTTTTGGGCTACTATAAGCCCATATCCATCCATATAGTAAGCCGTTTACGATCCCAGTTCTACTTGGTGCTTCATCCCAGGAATCGTGATTGAAAAGCCTAATTATAACTGGACATTGCCTGGTCTCCACATCGGCTTCGTTCCCTTCGTTTCCTGCGTTTCCTTTGTTTCCTTCCTCCTTCCTTTCCTCTGAAGAGATTCTTCCTGATCACCCTGGTACGACACCAGCTGCTGCTGGCTACCGGTCATCCAATTACAAGACATGGATGCCCTGTATTGTTATTCTTGTCACTACCTCCATTTGCGCGCCTGCTGCCTTCCTTAGGTGTGGTAGCCGTTTCTCAGGCTCCATCTCCGGAATGTCATTGCCACGGTAAGACGTACGACGTAGGCACAGAAGTACTCCACTTTCCATTCTGAGCAAAAATCAACAAGTTGAAAAATGGAAAACGGCTTCTGCGACCTGTAGCTTCAAGACTCCCTAACAGCTGCAACTAGATTTAAAAACACTGCCGAGAAACAGTGCAGTGAAAAACTGCTTTCACACGACAAACTGAAAAAACACGTGTGGAAACTGGTTGGTTCACTGGTTTGTGAAATTCCCAGGAACGAGTCCACACAGACCTTGCCCGATTTTTTCTTCAGCAAATCAATGGGATCGGTAAAGTATGTCCTGGAAAAATCTTTGAGAAGTGACTGGTTGGTGGTTGAGCCCTACTCCTTTGAAAAATGATGGAGTTAAAGTCAGTTGGGATGATGACATTCCCAACTGAATGGAAAAAAACATGTTCCAAACCACCAACCAGATGATGTTACCTGTGTTACCTTTTGCCCACTTACTGCTGTGCAGCACCGGGGATAATTAATAAATATATTTCCGTGGGGAAAACCGCAATGAAACATTGGGATACCGAATAAACAATCCACAAATCTCCAATGATATGATCAACATGTGCCTCATCTTTCAGGAACGTGGCATTTTTGGGCAGTCCAACATGCAGTTTTTAGGGATATTACCGGCAATCCAAATTTCCCAGATTATTGAAGATCTATCCTTGTCCCACGCCTGTTTTGCGGCAATGAGTCCCCCACGGCCCCTTGAACCATGTTTTTGATCTCATGTCATGTCTGTTTGAACATGATTGCAAACATATTATATATTCATCATGCGACTCAAAGATAGATCTCCGTGGAGATTTTACAGAAAAACGTGCAGATCAATCCAAAGCCAAGACTGGAAATCCTACACAGAAGCTCATGAACTGCAGTTTCCAGTCCATTTTGTTCCGAAAACACAGTCAAGCTGGAAGCCATATTTTTTGGATGATTCCCACACAAAAAAAAACTGGAAATCAACAGCATTCCATCTGGATAACACTTCTGAAATAAGGGCTGTCCCCACCTCGGAGTAGAGGGACAAATACTCCGCCAGATATCCCACCTGCAAAATCGGATTCAACTTGGATATGATTTATAGTTGGACAGCTGGATGAAGGATAAATATATATATATAACTATATATAAGTTATATAAAAATAAAAATAAATAATATATACAAACATCGAAAAAAACTGAAAGGAATTGCATTCTACTCCTATTGAACTAAATCATGGTTCCCTGTTTTACGCTGGCCACTACACCGATTCTGTCAAAAGTGAGGCATCTAGGGACAACGCATGAAACCGTAGCCTTGCTTGGTGGAGTTGGGATTATTGATGGGCACAAGTTTAGAGTCTCGTATGATCATAATCCATAATAATCTACATAAGTTGGGTTATTTCTAAAAACCATTGTATGATCATAATCCACAATACAAAGTTATGGCTATATCATACTATCCACATAATCCGCATAAATATTGTAAGTTGAGTATGGTTAAATATCCATACCCTGAACTGCATCCCCACTTGTGCTTAAGTGCCAGGCTTGTTCAAGAAGGTCATTCATCGTTAGTGAAAATTTGGTGCCAGCGGATGTTTATTGGTTATTATTCAGCTGCTTAGTATATATATATACATTGAATATGATATATATATATATATATGTATATAACATAGTAAATAATATAGAGGGTTCCTAAGTCATGGGGGTACCGCCAAATTATCCATTTGTTATTAGTTTTTCCATAACCATCCAGCTTTTGGGGTACCCCCATTTTAAGACACCTCCATTTTTGTATATTTTTGTTATCCAGGGACCAGGGATATATCAACTTACGATTCCCGGGGTGCACATCCGACATTCCATATTGGTAAAACAAATCCAAAGATCTAGACGGTCCACAACTTATTTGGGAGCAATACCCCCAAAAAAAAACATCAATCAACCATCATGTATCAGCTGTATCCACTTTAAATTATCATCGAAAAAAACATACGTTCATGGTTCAAACATTTTAAAACACCGTTTTTCATGCTTGAAGTGAGTATTTGCAATAGTACTTTTAGCCCTATGTTTGATAGTTAAATCATGTAAATCATGTTAAATCTCAGTCACGTCATGTTATATCCACTCTATGTTCATGGGTCTTTCTATGTTTTTCTATGGTTTCTGTCGTTTCATAGCTCCGAAAAAAACAAAAAAAACAGGCCATTAAAACCGTAGCGGCGCACCGGATCTTCAGGCTGCTCGTGGCAAAGTTCCACCATGGCACCCGTCAAGGCTGGCACCTAAGACACAACAAGACACGCGAGCCCGGCGCCCCAAAGGTGATGGAAAAGGTAGTTGATAAAGACCTATAGTATACTATAGCATACTATACTATAGTATATTAGACTTAGAAGACTTAAAGGACTTAGAAATTTTATAGTATATTATAGTATATTACAGTAAAGCATAAAATATAGCATTTACCAGTTATAAGTACTTATAACCCCATTTATTGATATCTATGGAATGTATAATCCCACTTATAACCAGTTATAACTAATAAATGTCCAAAACTGTATATAGTATATTATAGTTAGAAGTTTTATTGTTGCCAGATAGTAAAATTCAAGTTATTGACTCCACAAAATGTGGAACGATTGTGCTTTTGTTCGACTTGCCATTAAAGACAGGGCATCAGAAGAATACAAAAGAAACAGAGTTCACTTACAAGGTGGAACCAGTTTGGTTCATGACCACTATACCAGTAGCTTTTGATGATTGAATATCGAACTACTTATAGATGTTGGGCTTTGTAGACCAACACAAATGTTTAGTTCACGAGCTTGAGCATAGCTAGGCTGGTGAATATGAAAATCGAACTACTATGAACTAATGGGCTTTGTAAACCAACACTTACCCTCTGGTAATTTAACGTAGCTATGGAAAATCACCATGTTTAATGGGAAAATCCACTATAAATCACCATTTTCAATAGCTATGTTAGTTTACCAGAGGGGAAATGAGGGACACCACCTTCTACCTGGAACAGGTTGATCCGCCTTGGTATACAATCTCTCTTGTCTTCTTATCTTCTATCATTGTGGAGGTCCTTCAAAAATTGCTGAAGGTTATCCCTTACGCAACAACCAAATAACTTGAAAACTTCACCATAAATATACTGTGTATCTATCTATCTATCTATATATATGTGTGTAAATATTGTACATATGGGCAACTGTGGATGCTTTGTCCTGTTTTATTTTTCTCGTATGGTAAGTAGAAAATATCTTCCTCCCAGAAACCATATTTGTAAACAGCGAGGACTTTTAGATACACATCTGGCTGGGATCATACAATGCTTGTGTTTGGCAGAAGGTGGAGCCCCCCAACTAGAAGTTGGTTTACAACCCCCATCAACAACTTCGGTGTATATATATATATACATATGTACATCATATATCATCAAATATCCTCCATATTCATCATACAGGTAGTTATTGGAGACCAATAGGTATCAAGTTAGCATCCATCAACCTCCAAAATCATCCCAGTTTTCCAAACATAGTCTTCCCACCATTATCTGGTGATCATTTCCCAACAGTTTTCTAAACATCGTTTTCCCAGCATTTTTCTTCAAAATCATTTTTCCCAACGGGGAACTCCCCCTGTTTGGTACATCGATTCTGACGCCCAAGGGGCCACGAACTTCATCAGGTACAGCCTCAGGGGCTCCGAATGCTTCTCCAGGCGCGCCTCGGTGCTTCGCGCTTGGGAGCCGCGGTTGGGGTGGAAGGCATCCATCGTGATTGGATCCGTTAAAGCCGGGATTTCTGGATGGGTTTTACAGTTTTACATGGTGATTTTTGATGGTTAAACAGTGTTAAACCATGTTAAGCCAATGGGGTCATCATATAAACCATAAATTAG
>Ga0126342_10023382_pt1 | contig 10116 bp, 12 predicted proteins | sample Cyp1metagenome_FD_92528 | JGI IMG/M metagenome (GOLD analysis project Ga0126342, IMG submission 92528) | Coral microbial communities from Lord Howe Island, Old Settlement Bay, Australia - Cyphastrea 1 metagenome | ecosystem: Host-associated > Invertebrates > Cnidaria > Coral ... | reverse complement strand
GCAACCTATCCCCACCCAAGCTTCCGCGTAGGCTGAAATTGTGCGCGCGTACGCGAAATGTAAGCCTCGCGTAGGTACCTATAAAATGATAACACCCTACATCAGAAAAAAAAACACAACTCATTTGTTATATCATGTTATATCCTTTGTCAGAGTTTTTCTTCTGGCTTCCGATTTGATATATGCAGATGCATACATTGTTAATACATAGCAATACACATGCAGAAGATGGGTGCTCGTGAAAGTCGAACATTTCCATTTTGGGAGCTGGGCGTCGAGGTTCGGCAGCCTTTAACTTACTTTGCATCATCGCAGTGTGCATTTCTGCGATTCCCCCAGGGGAGGCGGGACTGGATATTCTGGGTGTTTGTGTTCTTGTTGTAAGTGGAGCTTGAGATTTGACACACAAACATTAAACAAAACATTGTACATAATATTGTATTATAATTTATAGACTATAATTCTATAATTGTCAATGGCTCAAGGGCTCAAACCCATTCAAGTGGTGAATGATATGAATACAAGAAACTTTGAAGGCCAAGATTCCCAAGACTCTCCACGCCCCCTGTTTCATCCTGTTTCATCCTGTTTCCAGGTTCGAAAGATCAAAGAGCTGCCGGTTTTTGTGGTCACCACCACCTTCTCCATTTTCGCACCCTGGCAATTGGTGCAGCTGGCTGCTGGCAATCTCAGTTCGTGGGAACTTATTTTATCGGTGACCCTATGAGAGTCGTTGTCACCGCAACGTGTTGACGTTTGAGAGGTACACTCCTGCCCTGCCATGTGTAAAGCTGAATCTGCTGAGTCATGCCAATACTACTGTATAAAAAAAAGCTCGTAAGGTGCAATTGATGCCACACTTTCTCCAAGCCGTTGGGTGCAGTTCAGCCCTGGATCGATTCCAGGGAAAATCTACAGGAAACCAGTTTTTTTTTGGTTTCTCCATCTATGATATCCATGGGGTTTTCCAGTGCCCTATAGGTAATCAAAGGTGGCAAGGTGGAGTTTCCCAGCTTGCAGAGTCGACCGAGGCATATGTGTGGCTTCTCTTTATTCTACTGGTGCGCCCGGCGAAAATCGGCACAGCACAGCACCTCGAATTTGGGATCGTTGATTGTTTTTTTTCTGTGGTTTTTTGTTCATAGTGTATCTATGTCATTCGTGGATATTTAATTATATTTATGGTACACATATGTACACATCAAAAAAGATCACCATTTTTAAGCCCATCTCTGCCCCACAGATCAATCGTTTTTTCGCATGGACAGTGGTGGATGTTTTTCTCCTGGAACCCAACTGTTGTACAGGTCACCAGTCCAAGTATTGTCGAGATATGGGAAGGAGGGGCCAGCCATGGGGGCCATGGGGGGCCATGGGGGGCCGACCGGGTCATAGCGGCTAGGGTTGATGAACAAGCCACCCATGTCTAAGCACTCGGATTCATACATTGAACATACAGGATATAGGTTTTTTATGGTGTTTTTCAACTGTTTTTGTTGATTCTTAATGATGTTTTGGATGGGTCCCAAAGAATTGAGCCCAAAGCCGGATCGTTATCATCCCAACATCAGGACCATGCTGTTCATGTTTAAAGACTGGGGGGACAGGGTGCGGATAAGCACACGACATTCCTCCCCCTTAAACACCCACGGATTTTAGAGAACTTCCGGATCCTGCCGCTGTTTTGTGAATTTTCTATAGGTTCCAGATCGCAGTTGAAACAATATTTACAAGTGGAGGATTTTGGGTACCTTTTGCAAATCTAACTATAGCTCTATGGAAAATAGCAATGTTTGATAGGTAAACCATCTACCTTCACGGACCTTCACGGAATCATGTTCCATGGCTATGGAAAATCCTCCAGTTTAGAGATGATATTCCCATGAATATTAGTTGGATGCATAGCCAGAAATGGGTTATGGGATTTATTGGGGATATTAGTAGCCATGAATACATTAGGAGTTGATAACCTTAATGTGAGATTAGTGACATGGACCCACATGTATAATTATATATGGTTCTAGAAGTTCTGGATGAATTATCATGACCTCACGTCGTGACGTCATTGGAATGATGGGAATTGGATTTGGGGAATCATCCCCTTAAATGGCCGTATGACAACAGTTCTTTCAGGTCAGTGAATTATTCAGCCAGAATCTTGGAAAAAATGTGTATTTGCCACTTGAACATGGAAGGATTCTTGACATCCTACTCGCAACAAACATTGGGGTATCCATAGGCTTAACTATGGGTCTCTACTACTCTCTATGTGGCTGGTGCATCCAGATATATCCAGATATTTCTTGTCGTTCCGCAATCCATTGAATGATATCCTCACATTTTTGGGATGGTGGCTCAAGAATTTGCTTCAACAACTCTATTTCTGGCCTTGCCGGCCGATCTCCCCCTGCTGATTTTGAAGGTGTCTTCACCTTCATCTTCTTCTGGATGCTCATCAGCGTTTGGGGCTCGGATAGGTGACTTTTCATGACTGTTCCATACTTTTCCTGTTCATGGTTTGAGGTGTTGCAGGGCTCACTTTGCCAATGTGATGTCAGATGAACATAGATTAACATGCTATCATTAAGTCAACCCAGTGACCCAGTATGGTGAGATGGCTGAGCGGTGGCCTTGTACCGTTCAGAATGGTTGTTTGTAGTGCGAAACCTGGAGAGCCGAGCTCGGGTCGAATCTTGGCTTCAATTTCTTGAAACTTCCAGGAGCCAACACTTCCAGATGAGTTTCACTTTTGGATCTTCCCGGACAAAATCTGCTGCAAACGTTTCAGAAAAGGGGAGACAACATGAAACATGGAAAAAAACCCGGAAATCGCCTTTCAAACAGCTCGGATCTTTCCCAAGCGCCGAACATCGCCCCTTCAGCCGCGCCCCGATCGCTCAGATCGCTTACATGGCCGTTGGGATGCCCAGGGATGCCGGCGAAACGAATCGTAAACGTCGGCCTCGATGTTCCAAACAGAATTTATCTGAATTTATGGGGTTTATCTATGGGGTATATCTATGGAATTTATGGGGTATATCTATGTATATCTATGTATATCTATGTATATCTGGTAGGGCCAATCTCACTTGGCTTTGGGAATGGCAACAAATTTTGTTCTATGTTGAAAAAAAACCCAGCAAAAACGGATGATTTGTTGATGACCTTGCTAACTGGCAATGGGCTCATCCCTTCAAGATATGATTGCATCAGCCATTGTCGAAATATGCGGGAGCCAATCAAGTTGAGGGGCACTCATTGGAACACCTGATTTTGATATATTTTGATAGTTTGCTGTCATCATGGAACGCCCTGCTGGGCGTGTCATGGCGTGTCTCTATTTTGCTATTGGACAGGTCAGCTCAAGTCTGTTGCAAACTGTTGGCTCATGCTTCACAAATCTGTAAACAAAGGAGTGAACCATGTTGTACCAGAATTCAACATCACGGAGTAAGATCAGATGCAGAAACCCCACTGCGGCTCAATTCCATCTTATAAAATGTTTGGCAGACAGTAACCAGATAACCAGTAACCATTGCCAAAATTAACACAAAAAGTCGGCCGCCCTAGAGGTGCTCCTCATGTAAATTCTCATGTTCTACTGTACGTGGCCCCCCCAACGATAGCTAAGTTGGTGCAAATAACTTCAATGCCTATGGTTCAAAATTACTTATACTACCCTCTGGTAAGCTAACATGATTATGGACAATCACCATTTTTAATGGGTAAATCAACCATAAATGACCGTTTTCAATAGCTATGTTTGTTTACCAGAGTGTATATAATTGTTCATGGAATTTTTAAAGATCCCATGTTTCCCATGCATCCTGACGATCCTGACGCGCCCTGAGGATAGAGGATACTTTGGTTTCCGCATCGAAGATGATGAGGATGACGATGAAGATGTCGCGCTCGCCCAGGGCGAAAGTGTCCGATGATGTTTGAACTGAAGAAATCACCATAGAAATTACAATCTGGTTATGACTAACATAGCTATGGACAATCACCATGTTTAATAGGTAAACTATCTATAAATGGGCCATTTTCCATGGCTATGTTAAATAACCAGATGGTATAGAAATTCAGAAGAAGTGGATGTGTCTGAAAATGGAGAAAAAAAACAAATCTAGTGGTTTATGGATCTAATTTTTCGACAACAAATGGATCTAAATGGCAATTTTATGGATATACTCGTACCCTGATATACCATGATATACCCCGTTTTCAGACACACCTGAATGATGACTATAGCCCTGGGGAAACAGATGCCGGAGTTTATCAGGTTTCGGATTTGCCAGTTTTCGGATGCCCTCTTCTACTGGTTGCTCAATTGATAAGGAGACAATTCCCTTTGAACTACCAACGAAAATTACTAGTGAAATGGACGCTGGTATACCAAAAAATATGAGAACGACCTCTGCGACTCGTAAGCGATTGGTTTCTGGGCATGTTTTCCATGGAGGAATGTGTCATATCCCAGTTTTCCCAATGACAAATCCAAGTGTTTGCGTTTGGGATCCTTTTGGCATGCTGGTTGTGCTGCAGTCAAAAAGAATCAAGTTCTAAGATGTTTCAAGTACTTTGATGTTTCCTAGCTCGGAGAATAATCCCAATTAAGATTGGGTAGCCTAACCCATGTTGCTAGTCATGGACCACTTTGCCCACTTGAAGACCTGGGACTCTACCACTGTCAGGGCCCTGCAGCAACCATAATTTTGGAACCCTTTCACAGATCTTTACACGATTCCTTCATACTCTGTCTGATTCTTGACGCTTAAACCTTACCTTTGGTCCCCGCAACGACGAGTTGCTGGTTCTTGGCCAAAAACGTTGGCTCGTATCCCAAGGGACCCATTCGAACACGTGTCATCAGTGGGGAGCTTGGGAAGCCAGAGCAGGATGGCTCATCTGGAAATGTGTAGCCTGGGACAAAATGCCCATCGATTTGATATTCCCTACCTGGTTGGTGGTTTGGATTGTTTTTTTTTTTTTCCATATTTCCGGAATCATAATCCCAACTGACAAATATTTTTCAGAGGGGTAGGTCAACCACCAACCAGCCATTGATTTTCCGGAAGCTTTCCATGGTCCATACTTTACAATACTTTACACCATGGATGATCTTTATGAGGTCTCAAGGCAATCCATAGATCTCTTCTGGATACCAACCTAGTCACCTCTAGGAAGGGATTGCCCGACTCTTTCAATGGTTAACTAACTATATTATAGTGGTAAGGGGCTTTTTGGGGGGCATTCTTCTTGGTTACATCCCCCTTCTCATTATTGAAACACATCCATTTAAGCATAGTGAAAAACTGGTTATTAGCTATGTTGCCAAATAACGTCTATTTCTACGGGTCAATTGCTGTTTTTGTTTTGCCATATGGGGATGGATTTTTTTCGCCTGTCTATATTTGGGTGGATTAATATACAGTATCCATTTACAGTACCAGAAAATTTTGGTGTTCACAAGGGGTACAGGGTGTATAGAGTTTTGACCCATCCCCGTAGGTTCCCAAGGCCACCGCAGAGACCGGTCCCCATGTTCCGCCCGCCAAGGCGCCGAATTAAGCGCGGAGGATTTAGCGAAGATCCAAAGTCAGCTGTTGCAGGCCACCACAGGGATAGAAAGCTGGGATGAAAAAAACGAGTCAGGTTTCCAGTTTCCATATGGATCTATATGATTAGTTTCCATATATAAGTTTCCATATATATATATAAGTATATATATATATATAATTATATATATATGTTACTAATGTTGGTTTTTTCCTGCGTTTATTCATGGGGGTTTAGCCATGGATGGGATGATCCGGGGGGTTTAGCCTTGGAAGGGGCAATCTGCAGAAGGACTCTGTGCTTTCTTCCGGAAAAAAAAATGGTTTCTGGTCATTTGTCCTTTAACCCATTGATTCTCATGTATTTTTTTTTATCTTGGTGGAGTGGCATAGTTTATTGGGCTTAGCTAAAGCTAACACCCCAGCATACTAAATCCGAGCAATGGATTCTTGGCGAGTCTTCATTTGACCTCACCAAACAACTTGGTGATTTCATCCCAAATTATCCCATGGCGACTGAGGTGCATGGTCGTCACCTTAGCGACGATGAGCTGATCAAGCTCATTGAGGCGGAGTTCAGCAGTTCAGCTGGGATTCGAACAAGCCTTAAATTGAATGGCTACGGAAAATAAATCGTGATTTGAAATTGATTTGACCACAAATTGGGAGTATATTATTATATATTATTAATATTATATAAGTTATTCTATAAGTTTATATGCAATATACAAAAAGTCAAAAAAAATAATGGTGAAAAACATGTCATAAATTCACCCCCTCAGTTCACATATTTCACATGACCCCAAAAATAGAGGATGTTTAATCCCCGATGATGGATCGCGACCAGCATATGGGTTGCTATTCTCCGGTAATCAAACGTGGCTGGCTGGGAAATCCTTCATGAATGGACCTTTAAATGGGAAAATCACCTGCTTGATGACTGGAGGGTATATCTCAAAATTGCCATCATGGGAAAATGATGTTTTATACGGGGTATAATATGTTTCAAACCGCTGTTTTGTTTCTTTTTTCGGTACCCTATATGCTTTCTAGCCATCTATTGAATCATTCACACTCAACTGGATGGTATTTGGGGGTGCAGTTGGTGTTATTAATGGCATTTAATGGCTATAACTACTGCATGGGCCGATTTTGTTTTTTTCACCTCCAGAAGTTGTTTTTTTCGCCCTATGGTGAAATCGGAGACCCAGCTTCCTTGGTAAGGTTCTCAAATGTCATCTAAGTCATCTAAGTCGTCAATGCATTGAACATTCCCAATGATGGGTGAGTGAAAAATCTTAATCATTGAGAATGATGTCAATCTATGTCAATCTTATCACTGATTTGAACTTGAAGATACTTGAAGTTATAGATTTCCACTGGTGATATTCCCACCATTCCGGTTCACCGCTTTCCCAATGAGCTTTTGTTGCTGCCATCCCAGGAGGAACGAAGTAATCAGATGCCGCGGAAAGAAACGCAGGATCCGGTGGCCCCGGGGGTTTTGAGGAATCACATGCCAATATACCCTATGGATCCCTATGGTAAATTAACATAGACCCTGAAAATGACCAATTTTTAGTGGAAACTAATCTTCCAACCCCCATCTGCCAGGGTCTATGTTAATTTACTGGAGGGTAAATATAATATAATCATAAATATCATCATTAAATAACTCATTCACATCACTTGACTCACTTGACTGTAACTGTGTGTAACTCATTATTTCCCCAATTCTGGATCACTGAGAACCACAGATACCTTGTTTTGGGCAGTTGGTATCTCAATGTATCTCATCTAAAAGAGCCACCATGTGGTGGTCAGTACGGTCGGTTCACCATGGTTCACCATCCCTAAACAGGTGATAATTAATGGTCCCAATTAGACTTTCAAACGTCTTCATACGTTCATTGAATGTTCATTGAATGTGAATGTTTATTGAATGTTCATTGAATGTGAATGTTTATTGAATGTTCATTGAATGTTTATTGACTGTGAATGTTTATTATTGAATGTTTATTGAATGTTTATATTCAGTGGAGCAACGCCAAGCAGAAAAAACATCGAGCTGCTGGTGTCATTGGACAAAACAAAAAAAACTCTATGCTCTTGACAACCGCGGTACCATGCTGTACTTTTTGGGGTCTGTTGTTGAACACATTCAGCTCCAAAGTGGGCCTGACTTTGGGCAATATCGGGCACAAAATGATAGAAATTGGTGGATTTCGGGTGTCGCTCTCTAAAGGGATAGCATGTCTGACATTGCCTGACCATGGGATGGCTACAGATGGAATTTGGCAGCTTTAATAGGGCAATGATGATTACTCATCAAAATTTAACCAAATTTCAAACAAACCCACCCATCCACCAGGCCCAAATCTTAAGCTACCCAGTCATCTATCCACGCGCTGCCAAGACCGACATGCGAAAAGTTGCGCCATTGGATATTGAGAGCCAGGCAACTTCGAGCTGGAGGGGGGCCAGGGGGGCCTGGTTGACGATTTATTTGGTCTTGCTTGGAAATAGGATGCCCCTATGATACCCCCAAATTCGATGGTTCATTGAAGTTCATTGTCATATTCCCCAAAATGGAAATGTGGATCGTATACCCTAGCTTAAGACAAATTCCATTTGTTCAAAGATATGCGTTTCAGCCAATCAATGTGGTTGGCCATGTCTATCATTTTGTGCTAGGAAAGATGCCAGAGATAATGTGGTTCCATTAGGTTCCATTGGCACCCCTGGTCATTGTGCATCAACTTTTTTCCTTGTCGGTTTTTGGTGTCCTCTAGTTTAGAATTCGAGACCCAGTGGGGCTGGATAATCTATACCGCTGCCGTGGTTGTTCCACAAATAAAAGCTCTAGTAACTATGGCAGAAAATTAGATATCCCAAGTCTGCAATGGTTTCAAACTAAAACGAATCACAGTGTGTGTGTGTGTCGTTTTTAGGGATTTTTACGCCTGTGGAAACATGTGGGGAATTGTTTGTCAGGATCCTCTGGGAAGCACAAATGTTGGCAATCTTGAGCATGTTCATTTGTAAACCATTTTGACCCCTACCCATGTCCTTATCCGGCTGGTGATTTCAAACTATAATTTGTTGTACTGTACAAGTATCTTCCATTCTGTTATATAGGGACCATGATTCCACTTGACGACAATTTGTTGGGATGGGTTGAAGCGACCAACCGCGTATTCATTACCCTCTGGCAATTTAACGTAGCTATAGCCATAGAAAATCACCTCTTTTAATTACAGTAAATCATATTAATCATCCTAAAGCATATTTTAAAATATTATAAATAGGCTTCTTCTATTATATAATCATCCTAAACCATACTATAAACAGGCCATTTTCCTATGTCAAATTACCAGAGGCTTGACCATTTTTTTCCAACGGCAGGCGCCAAGCTGCATCGTGGGCAAGGGCTTGGAAGGCTTGGACCTGAGAGGGTGGAGATGGAGGACTGGTTGGCTGTTTTTGCTGATGTGTATATAGTATATATATATATGGATGTGGGTCAAAATGGAAGACCTAGGGGACCACAGATGTGAATGTCTAGTTTAGTATTAACCATCCAATTATTGGGGTACCTAATTTTGACCCATACCCATATATATATATATATATAGTTTTTCTATGATATCTATGTTTACATATTATATATATATGTTTATATATACTTTACAATGGCTGATGATGCCACTTTATTTTTAATGATGTTATATACTGTATATATCTGTATAATTCTGTATGTACTATAGTAGATGATGCTTCCAGTTGATTTTCATCATCGATGTGCCTTAAAAGTGATGTCGGTAAAAACCCATGGAGGTCCAACTGGGGGTTGTCCAATCCGCCTGGGAATTTCGATGGTCTGCAATGCTCCTAGCATTTGCTCGCTATCATTTGGATCTCTATATATATATATATGGGTTCACCACAGTTTGGGGGCCCCATGGGGAACAAGAAAACTAGTTTATAAACATATATATATATATTTAATTTATGATTATATATATATATATAGAAATGCCCAAAACAAAATGGTCGACTGTGATCCAACATACATAGTTTTTTGCTAGCTATCCAATGTTCTGTGCCTGGATCCTCAAGCTACCGAGTGCAAGTCACCATGGAGTCACGTGCGTATGTGGCAGACCGCCAGCCAGATTATTACCTTTCGACCAGTGTCTATTTTTATTTTAAGTGGTTGGTGGTTTGGAACATGTTTTATTTTTCCATATATTGGGAATAACAATCCCAACTGACTTTCATATTTTTCAGAGGGGTAGGTCAACCACCAACCAGTTAATGACTTATGTTAACCAAGATATGGGCTTTGGACGACTAATACATCGATGTCATCGCTACCTTAAAGATTTAATCTCTGAGGCATTGCCGGGCATTGACACTTCAGTTTTCAACAATGCGTTAGGCTCTTCCTTTGGGTTACGGTGTCAGGTAGCTCTAGGCATCCACCTGGTCCCTGTCAATCCCACCAATGTCTGGTCAATATATGTACAAGCTTGCCTCTATTGCTCCAGCTCTTTTC
>Ga0126342_10023381_pt1 | contig 10116 bp, 9 predicted proteins | sample Cyp1metagenome_FD_92528 | JGI IMG/M metagenome (GOLD analysis project Ga0126342, IMG submission 92528) | Coral microbial communities from Lord Howe Island, Old Settlement Bay, Australia - Cyphastrea 1 metagenome | ecosystem: Host-associated > Invertebrates > Cnidaria > Coral ... | reverse complement strand
CTCTCTAGCTCTCTAGCTCTCTAGCTCTCTAGCTCTCTAGCTCTCTAGCTCTCTAGCTCTCTAGCTCTCTAGCTCTCTAGCTCGCTAGCTCTCCAGCTCGCTCTCTAGCTCGCTCTCTAGCTCGCTCTCTAGCTCGCTCTCTAGCTCTCTCTATCTCTCTCTGTCTCTCTGTCTCTCTGTCTCTCTTTCTTTCACACCTGTCCGGAACCACACTTGGAGTTGATGCCTTTGCATGGCAGGTCCAGACATGAGCGGGAGCGAGAGTCGCAGAACAAGGCTAGATTGTTTGGCTCGTGTGTGCTTACGAAGGCAAACAGAGGTGGAAACGGTTTCATTGCCGAGAATCAGAAATTCAGACCGACAAAATCAGTCCAAAGAACGGTGGCAACATGCCAAGATCTTGAATAACCCCTCAAGCTGAGCTGTATGTACGCTGCAGTTTCACCGTTGCATTTAGAAATGTTTCGGCCATGTCAGGAGCTCCTGAAGCAGCACCAGGAACACCGTCAGCGGGATGTTACTGTATGACTGGACATGCCACTTCTACAGCTTCTGTCCACACGTTTTGACAAGTGGGTTTGTCTGAAAATAGGGTATATTCCCAATGAAATAGCCATTTAATAGGGATAATGATCAGCAAAACCATTGGGTAAAAAGGGGTACACAACATTTTCAGACACACCCAAATCAATATCTTTTATGTACTGGATTTTTGTACCCAGTTTCATCCTGGTGATGCCATGGCGTCCAACTCTTGGCATTTTCAGCAGGCGTCAGCAGGTGTGAGGTTTTGATGTGCCCTCTGTGCCCCTTAGTCACCCCAGTCAAAGTGTGAATCATCATAGACTTGTGACCCACGGGGCTCTTGCCACGGCTTGAGGAGAACTTGGAGCAGCTCAAACTCATTGACAAACGTGAAGAGGCTGCAATGAACCATGGTGGAGCACTTGTGGAAGTCACTGAAGCTTGCTCAAAAACAAGACTCGAAAGCCTCTGCCAAAACGAGGCTGAGCAAGAACAACCCACATATGCATAGGGTTTTGTTGAGCTCTGAGCACAAGGGAAAAAGAGAGGAAACAAACCTGAGAAGAGAAGAGAGATGGAAGACAAGCAAAGAAACTGCTCAAGCAGGCAACAAAGCCTAGCAATATTTGTACCACCAAGAGAACACCCACCACCTGCCTGCGCCCGGACACATGCAAACACACAGACACCGACAACACATACACCGTACACCTGTGTATTCTTGCTTGCATGAACTCCAAGCAGCTGCTGTTGGTTGGCAGCACTTTGTCGTGAGACACAGGAGGGATACTCGTAGCAAGGGTACTAAAGTTACGGTACTTTTCTAGCAGGACTTAGGAAGACTGCAAAACAGCAGGGCTTTAAGTGTGTTTTTGGGCTGCATAACCTCCACAAGACATTGAACCCCACTGCCACTGCATTGATGCACTGCGCAACTGTCACAAGACTTTTGAGTTACACATTGTTGAACCAAACAAACATGCTTGATCAGAGCACTTTTTTTTGCAAATCTTTGTTGTTTTATGATTGCCCATGCTTGCGACAAGTTGCTTGAGGATGCAAAGCTTTGCCCCGAGAAAAGTCACACTTAGACTTACACATACTATATCATTTTATCATGTGCGGAAATCCAGATTTCGTCCCTGTTTTTTGCTGAGCCCAAAAACGGAACAGGACCCTGGAACCCTGGAACCTGCTGTTGGGTTGCAAACCTGGGTTAATTTCTGTTGCAGGCAAGCAGGCAGGCCAGTAAGCGTGATTACGATATATTATTACGCTATATTGTGATATATATATATATACAATATTAGGATAGATATTGGGATATAGATATTGCTATACATGTGTGTATATATATAATTATATATATATATATATTATACTATACTGTGTATGTATATATACACGATATATTACCAAAGATTCTAGATTGCTGATGATTGCTGTTTATGATCCCCTTCCCACAGTGAAGGCCTTGAAGCGAAAAGAGGAGATCCTCAACAAGGTTGACTCAGCTGAGCATTTCACAGCATTATGTTTTTGCATTCCTTTTGCCTCGCAGTTTTCGCATTTTAGACGTATTAGACGTCCTCCAGATGACAGGCCAAATCGGAGCTTGAGGCTGAAGCAGCAGACGGCCGTGAGAAGCGGCAGCAGTTGGGTGAACCCAGTGATGGTTCTGATGTGAGAACGGTCCAGCAATGATCTTTAGTTTTTTTGAGTCCTTTTGAATCCTTCATTCTCTTGATTCTCTTGCATGGTGTGACGACTCCCTTCTCGGGATTGGTTTGCATGTAAACGAAGCTGAGGCTGGCGAGTCAGGTCCGTGAGCTTCATGCTGAAAGGGACGCGTTGGTCGAGGATCTGAGCAGTCTGAGCAGTTGGAAAGCATGGGCAAACCACAGATGTTGCAGATCGCTTAGATGAGCTTGGTATGTCAGTGACATTTGTCGCAGAATCCCGTCAGGACATTTCTGCATTTGAGGAAGAGAAGGTGTGCCAGAGACTGCCAGTGCTTTCAAATTGAGGCAGAAACACATCCAAGAAGAGCTGCAGTTGAGTTTAAGCCTGAACGAAGGTAGCTTTCCGAAAGCAGTTTTGCTCCCAGAACTCGTTACAGAAAATACTCCGTGAGTTACTGACTTCCATTCGAATTTCATTTGGATTCCACGATTGCTTAGCTGCTATAGCTGGCTTACCTTTGGGCTGAGGAAGGCCACCCACTGTGAAGTATCCCAGCTTGAGGTGCCGGAATTTGGCGAATATTTTGACAGATGCAAGTTGCACTAGGTTGAACTAAGTTGCACTAAGTTGCACTAAGTTGCAAGAGTTGATACAAGTCTGCAGGAAAGCCACACTGAATGTGTCTTAATGTGTGATCAAGCGTAGACCAAGCGAAGGTTCAGAACATTCGCAGTTCATCCCTGCTCTTTGCACAAACGCAGTGACTTGTGCGTCTTTTCAAACATCAGATGAAAGACTGCGCTCACTCGTGCGCTTACCAAACATTCTCGTTTATCACGAGTTCTTAACAACGCATAACAACGCATCATGTTCACACATGCCTTCGTCGCAGTTCTTACCCTTCAGCTGTCGCAGTCATGTTGACAGGTCGCACGCATGGAGGCTGAAGACTTCCGCCAGCTTCTTGCCCAGGTTTGGACCCCAGGCAAACCACCTCTGCCAACAGAAGGATTACGTCGTGGGCTGGAAAACTACTTGGCTCTGCAATAAGAGTCGCAGCCAAAAGGAGACCCTAGCAAATAGCATGTACAATCAACATCAACAATGATAGGACCATAAGCTTGCTTTGCCTGTTGGTGAGGCACGATATGCTCTACGGCAAAGCCAGGAAGCTCAGCAGGGGACTGTGACGTTTCACAAGGTTTTTATTTTCTTTGCAGCCAATCGCCTCAGCCCAACTCCTGGAAGGTCAAGAGTCTCAGCAGGGGATGCAGCTGCGAGCCAATGATTTGGAGAAGCAGCTCAGTGAGGCGAAAGCAGAAACGCAGCAGTTGTAGTGTTGAAAAGGTACACAGGACAGGAGACTTGTTATCATGACTAGCCGCGGCTGGTGAGTATCCACAACAAGACTGTAGCACCATGACATCCATGACATCCATGACATCCATGACATCCATGACATCCATGACATCCATGACATCCACGATTCACATGTGTTTGTTAGGCCAACCAGCGAATCGTTGAGCATTGACCTCATTCACGTGTCCAAGATCACATAGGCATGACATAGCTGTCAAGTGGCTCTTAGTTTAGGAATTGTTGTCTAACATGCCAAGGCTTGAGAATGCGGCGAGCTCAGATTGGGAGTTGCCACTTGAATCCAGTTGCTACAGTCTGCCTAGTCACCCAAAAGTCTTGAAAGGAAATGGGTGATGAGCCTAGAAGGCAACCAAACTGCTTTTAACTTTTGTGTCGACTCAGCCGCCCAAGACAATGTCTTCCATGAGGTTCTTTAGAGTCTTTAGACTTTGTGTCAGCTCTTCTTCCGTCTTCTGCTCCTCATCTTCCTCCCCTCCTCCGCTTGCCTCCTCTCATGGCGAGCTCGCGGACTCTGTGTGCACCGGACCGAAAAGTATACCGATCACATGCACCGACGCACTGGTCCTTTGCGCCACAAGTTGTGCGCGGGATTTTATAGGCACCTTTCACCTGTCGGAAGAAATGCAAGAGTACATGCCAGAAAATGTGTCAGAATAAATATTCGAACATATTTCAGGATATCCGTCAGAACATTGTATATATCATGCATTATCTCGGAAGTCAGCATTATATGTGACATGACAGTTACTGGAGAAACTATCAGAATGGATGTCAAACGTATGTCACATGAAGCTTGCCAGATAAAATGCCAGAATATATTGTATATTTTTATAGATTATACTATGAGACTATGTCAGACAACATGTCAGAGCATATATCAGACTACATCTCAGACTAAATGTCTATGTCAGACTACATGCCAGAGTGATTTTCAAGAAACTTGTTGGATATGCCAAAATATGTGTCAGACTACATGTCACACTTGATGTCAGAGGATATGTCAGAATAACCTTTGGAATATATGTCCGAATGTATGGAATGTCTGAAGATATTTCATAATCCATGTCAGAATGGATATAAGGATATATATATATACACACACTCTATTCGGTGGGGATCACACAAAGTACAGTATTTTGTTCTTTTCTAAATATAGAACCGGTTTTTGGTTCCCTGCAGATATTCTACGATTCAGCGGCAAAGGCAAAGCAGAACTTGCGGCATCGAATTAGCTTGAGGCTCATCAGGGCGGGCAATCAGGAATCAGGCCTATTGCATGCATGCACGCACCACAAACATCGCTGACTGCAACAACATGTGGTAAACCTGGCATCAAAGTTTCATTTGTCATAGACTGTGCTACACCTAATCTTTCAGGAATTATTTGGTAAACTTTTTCTGTTCCGCATTAGCCGAAGGAAAAGAGAGTGCTCATTCCTGGCCAGTTTAGTTGTCGTAGGCTTCCAGCGTCAAACATCATCGAACATAAACCAGGACATGCCAGCACTTCCCATGTTTGTCCCTGGTTGTCCCCATGACATTCACATCCGCAAAAACCTAATCTCAGGGCGCTCTTTCCCAAAACCACCACGCTGGAGATTTTCGTACTCCAGATGATGCTGGAATATGTAGCAGCATAGCAGAAATCTGGCTCTGAAAACGGTCCCTCCAATAAGTAACTTTGTCCTTCTCAGATAGCTGGTGCTTTCAACTTATTCAAAACCTGTCAAGCCCAGCACGCGCAGGGACTTGCACACAAGCTGGTGTGTAGCTGCTCTTGCGGAGGAAGAGTGCGGTGCCCATGTTTTTGAAAAAACGTGGTTGTCCTTGCTGGGCGTTTAAGCAGCGATGCATTCTATGCACCTTGAGCACTTTCTTAAGATCAGATTTTCGATGAATGGATCGGACATTCGATGTTCGTTGGTCGTTCTAAACTTTGCCAAGCTGTACAGCTTTCACAGAGTCCTGACATATACCCTCTGGTTATGACTAACATAGCCATGGAAAATCACCATTTTTAATGGGAAAATCCAGTATAAATGGTCATTTTCCATGGCTATGTTAAATTACCAGAGGGTACATTGACACATCCGACTTTACACGGGGTAACTCATCTTTACCCTGTCAAGCCTGAGCCCCGAGGATGCGGTTGGGCGCAGCTCAACAAGAGACCATCAAGGCGGACTTCTCAGTTTTTTTTGTTTTTGGCCAGGCGACTTGTTGGATCTGTAGAATAGCAGGTGAATCGTTCCACTTTGAAGTGAGAGGAACCCATTATTTGTTCAATGAATGATCCCTAACGGCATCAAATTGTGCGACACCAACCGCACCCGCAATGAAAGCTATGACAAATCATGCACTCGCAATTTTAGCATTTCTCTCCTCTGAAGGCTTGCTCAGAGGCACTCGCGGCAAATGCTGCGGCTGTATCTTCTGAAGGCACACCATGGCACACCCATGTGTCTTGAAGAGTCTTGAGTATGTTCGAAGTGTTCGAATCCATTCGAATGAAAATGATGTGTCCGTTAAGTTAATGCTTCCACTTCGGAAAGCTTACCAGGGCTCCAATGGTTGGACCTTGTCTTTTTTCGGCTCCGGTGCAGTCAGTCTGTTTTATCAACAGAGGCATCCAACTTGAATTGTGTCTGAACTTTGCAGGCCGGCATGGAAAGAGACGCAAGGCTGCTTATTCAGCAACGCAGCAACTTGGCCATCCAGTAAGAGTGCAGAAGCTGCTACCTGGCTTGAGCTGGTGCCTGAAATCTAATGGATTTTTTGAGGGAAAGTGTGCTCAAACTGAAAGCAGAACTGCTTGAGCCTCAGTAGATCTTACGACGTGCTTGACTTTGTTTGACTGCTTGACACGAGGATGAGTGGTGAGTACTCCTCTCAACGTCTGGTTGAACTGACCTGTGAAGCTCTGTTGCGAGTGCACTGCATGGAGCTTAGGGATGAAGGTCTCTGGTCCCAGATGTTCTGAGTGTAACATTAGATCATTACAAATAGATACTAATAATATTACATAGATATATGATATATGCATTTTTTTCTGTCTCTCTATCTGACTCTATCTCTCTCTCGCCTCGCCGTCTCTCCAGGGCAAGCGAGTAACGGCACTGTTTGTTGCAAGGTTTGCTCTTTTGAAGCGCGACCAGACATCACAGAGCCACGAAAAGCATTGAAGAGTCTTGTGCAAAACTGGAATGGCAAAGGTCAGCGGGCCAAGGCGGCGGATGATCTAGGCTTTTCTCTCAGGGAATTCAGAGACTTTACAAAATTCTTTGCAAGTTCAGATTCGATCAGAATTTTGGTCTTGTAAAGCGTTTTTCAGGTGGTTTCAGACTTGAAGAATTGGCCAAGCAGCTGCACGCAGCAGAGAGGGTCAGAAGGGTTTGACGGGGAGAGGGACAACGTTTATCGGGCCGGTTTCTATATCAGTTTCTATCAAGGTCTCGGCGACACATACGCATTGCAGATTGTTGCAGATCATCCCTAACCCATAGGATCCATGTATGGTACTCGTATATATACTAACATTGGGGGTATATTGATGGGATCCATGTTACCATATATAGCAGCACCATGGATCCGTCATGGGTAAAGAACACTTTCTCTTCCTGTTTTTAATAACTTCCAGAGAACTTTTGAAAAATTCTGGTCGACAGGCTCTCCTACGTTCCCACAAGACAAAGCCTGCCAGCGCGCTCAGATCAGATTACAGCCCCTGCTTGTACAGATTGGAGACTGGGTTGCAAACTCTGATGTTCCCAGAAACGAGGTCAATCTGCAGAATACAGACCTGCATGATTTTTCGTTGAAAACATGCATGCCTGCATGATTCTATCAATGGCGAGTATGGCACGAATACCAAGTGGGCCAAGAATGGGCCAAATAGGTCTGTCTGCAAAGAGTATCCTGGGATGGCAATACATCTCACATGTCTTGGCCAATCTGCCATCAGGTCATGCCACTCCTCAGTTCAGTGGCTGTGGTTTGCCTCGTCGTGTCTGGTGGGGCACGACGGAGCCGGGCACGCCTTGAGGTCCGGGGTTGATGTGCCAACAAAACTCGACACACTCGAAAAATCTCTCGAAACTTCCAAAACATACAGAATCAGGAGGCATGAAACTCTCATAGTTTGCGAATGTTTGAGCCGTTGCCCGCGCCAAACATATGACTGTGATTTTTACTGTTGGACCTGCATTGGCGACTCAAATCTCTCAGGTCTTAGACTTTTATATTTTAATGGATGGCTATTTTTTTTTTGGGGGGGGGGCCAGGTTTCGTTTTTTTTGTGGATTCCTGCTCTGCTTTTCCTGCTTTTCTGCTTTTCGTGCTTTTGTGCTTTTCCTGCTTCTTGGCTTTTCTGCTTCTCTGCTTTTCCGCTTTTTGCTTTTTCTGCTTTTCTGCATATTCTTGCTTCTCTCTTTTCTGCTTTTCCGCTTTTTGCTTTTCCTGCTTCCCTGCTTTTGTGCTTGTCTGCTTCTGTGCCTTTCTCTTTTCTGCTTCTCTGCTTTTACCGCTTTTGTTTTTCCTGCTTTTCTGCTTTTCTGCTTCTGTGCCTTTCTACTACTTCTACTTTTTCTTTTCTTCAGTCATGTGTTTTTGCTGCTCTACTTCCTGCTGTTCTGCTTCTCTGCTTCCTTTCTTTACTGTCTCTTTGTTTTTCATTTTCTTCTGCTTTATTCTCTCCTGTTTGTATCCTAAATGAAACCCTAGAGAGACCCTAGACACCCACAGAAATCCTGATAAGAAACCCTGACAAGAAACCCTACATGAGACCCTAAAGAAACCCTATATAAATAAATGAAACCCTACAGAAACCCTAAATGAAACCGTACAGAAACCCTAAATGAAACCCCAAAGGAAGCCCTAAATGAAACCCTAAATGAAACCCTAAAGACACCCTAAAGAAACCCTAAAGGAAACCTTAAATGAAACCTTAAAGAAACCCTAAATCAAACCCTAAAGAAAACATAAATGAAAGCATAAATGAAACCCTAAATGAAACCTTAAAGATACCCTAAATAAAACCCTAAAGAAACACAAAATGAAACCCTACAGAAACCCTAAATGAAACCCTACAGAAACCCTAAATGAAACCCTAAAGGAAACCCTAAATGAAACCCTAAAGAAACCCCAAAGAAACCCTAAAGGAAACCCTAAATGAAACCCTAAAGAAAACCCTAAATGAAACCCTAAAGAAACCCCAAAGAAACCCTAAAGGAAACCCTAAATGCAACCCTAAAGATACCTTAAATGACAGCCTAAAGAAACCCAAGCGACACCCTATAGAAACCCGAAATGAAATCCTAAATGAACCCCCAAAGAAACTCTAAATGAAACCCAAAAGAAACCCTAAACGAAACCATAAAGAAGCCCTAAAGAAACCCACATGACATGAACGTTTGAAGTACCAACATGTAGCAAATATCATGCAAATGAGAGGTTGAAGTTCCAAGAATTGGCAAATACCGTGCAAAATGGAAGGTGACCATGGCAAAATGTAGCAAATACCATGCAAAATGACAGGTTCTAGTTTTAAACTGTTGCAAATACATGGCAAATGGCACCAAGAAAGAATCCAAAACAAAACAAACATCATTCTTCACCCTATTTTGTTCTCCACTGAATTTGGTTGTAAACGTTGAGCCCCCTGAGAGCCTTGAGCCCAGCTATTGACACAGTTGGTGTTCTGCACCTCACAGGAGCTGCACAAGGGTGTCAAGGCCGTGAGCCAACAGCTCGCTGACTTGCATGAAACTCAGATGCAAAACTCAAAGTCAGCCGCATCTGCTGGAAGTCGAATCAAATTGAAAAACCAAGGCACCAAGTCTTACGGCAGATAAGTCCACAGCTGAAGAACACCTACGTGCCGGGCAAGGAGCTGCTGAGACTGTCATGGAATGCATTGCATCCTGCCAGAAAACGAAGTGAACTGTCGTGAAACACTCCACTGCGTGCACTGCGTGCAGGCAGAGGCAGCAGTGGCTCGGTCCTAATGGTTAACGTCTTGAAATTGCGAATTGTCTCGGCCACGGGGAACAGTTCCAGTAAGATGTGGTTACAAAAGGGTCACTAGAGATGTCATATAGGTATATGATGGTATATGCCCCGTATAATGTTCGATTCTCTCTGATGAATGTAGAAAAAAACAATCGCATGACTGGGGAACGGACAAGTTGCGCACTCGTCGCTCGTTGCTTGAATGGTACCCGTAAGGATAAATGGCTCCCGGAGATGCCTGGCGCTTAGTTACCCAGGACTACATCTTTGATCATTTCAAGTGATTGCTGTGCTCCACAGGTGCTCCGGATGTCTGCGTACAGAAAACCCATTGTACTCAGTGCAAAGGCTCGATAACCTCCTCGGCAACGACGGTCTCATCACTGGACTTTGGTGTGTTTGCGAAGAAAGCGTGGAGGATTGGCCGCGCTTTTCTCGAAAGGTAGCGGTGAGCTACCTGAGTTCCCCCTTGCGTAGCAAGTATTAGGGGGCGAGCGGTGCAAGTGCAAGAGTTTGGGCCGG